>WNFV01001449.1_pt1 | contig 32324 bp, 27 predicted proteins | sample 5400101 | NCBI WGS metagenome assembly WNFV01 (sample SAMN13153361, study PRJNA577476) | soil metagenome | isolation source: 115 cm soil or saprolite under grassland replicate 1 | place: USA:California | collected 2016-06-15 | reverse complement strand
GCGAGTCCAGTCGTCGCCGTTCGTCTTCGGTCAGGACCAACGCAACCTTGGGGCGTCCCGTTCGCATGCTCGCCTCCTTGTAGAGCAGTACGAGCGGGCCGCGCCATTTGTTTCAGTTTCTACGTTGACAGGACACTAGGTGCTGGGTGCTAGGGGCTCGCTGATTGCTGAGCGCTGAAAGCTGAAAGCTGAAAAGATGCCGAGCTTCGCATATTCCGGGCGCACGCGTGGGGGCGAGACCGTGAGCGGCGAGCGAGTCGCCGACTCGATGGATGCCGCCGTCTCGGCGCTGCGGCGCGAACAGATCATGGTGACGCGGATCACTCCGGCCAAGGCGAAAGCGGAGGCCAAGAAGGCGGGCGTCACCGGCAAGAAAGTGGCGGCGAAGAACCTCGCCGTGTTCACCCGGCAGTTTTCCGTGATGATCGACGCCGGCCTGCCGCTCGTGCAGTGCCTCGACATTCTGGGCACGCAGGAAGAGGACAAGAATTTCGCGGCGGTCATCCTTCAGACGCGGACCGACGTCGAATCGGGTGCCTCGCTCGCCGACGCCATGCGCAAGCATCCCAAGACGTTCGACCCGCTCTTCACGAATATGATCGCCGCGGGCGAGGCGGGCGGCATTCTCGACACCATTCTCAAGCGGCTCGCGACGTACATCGAAAAAGCCGTGAAGCTGTCCGGACAGGTCAAGTCGGCGATGATCTATCCTGTCGCCGTCGTCGTCATCGCGGGCGGCGTCGTCGGCGTGATTCTCTGGAAAGTGATTCCGACGTTTGCCGCGCTGTTCTCGGGACTCGGCGCGGACCTGCCGCTGCCGACGCGGGTGGTGATCGCGCTCAGCAACAACCTCGTGCGCTTCTTCCCGTTTCTGCTCGTCGGCGTCGGCGCGCTCGTGTACGGATTCCGCCAGTATTACTCGGCGCCGGGCGGCCGGCGCGTGGTCGATGCCACGATGCTCAAGGCGCCGGTCTTCGGCAACATTCTGCGGAAGATCGCCGTCGCGCGCTTCTGCCGGACACTGTCGACGCTCATCGCATCGGGCGTGCCGATTCTGGACGGCCTCGAAATTACCGCAAAGACGGCCGGCAATTCGATCGTCGAAGATGCCGTCATGCTCACGCGCAAGAGCATCGAGCGCGGCGAGACCATCTCGGTGCCGTTGAAGGAGACGCGCGTGTTCCCGGCGATGGTGACGCAGATGATTGGCGTCGGCGAGGCCACCGGCGCCCTCGATACGATGCTGGCGAAGATCGCGGACTTCTACGAAGAGGAAGTCGACGCGGCCGTGGCCGGCCTCCTGACGCTGCTCGAACCGATCATGATCGCGATTCTCGGCGTGGTCGTCGGCGGCATCGTCATTGCGATGTACATGCCGATCTTCGATTTGATCTCGAAGTTGACGTAGGGCTGTAGGCTGGAGGCTGGAGGCTGGAGGCTGGAGGCTGGAGGCTGGAGACTTGGGCGGAGGCTGGAGGTAGAGGCTGGGGTTTGTTGCTGCGTGATCCGATTCTTCCAGGCCCCAGCCTCCAGCCTCCACACTGTTCTTGACATGCTAGACACCGAACTTCGGATACGAGTCGCCTGGCTGATCGTCGTGCGCGCGATCATCAGCACGGTGCTGCTCGGCTCCGCAACGTTCATGGAAGTCACGGCGCCGGGCTCGTTCGCGGTGGATCCGTTCTTCTTCCTGATCGGGCTCATCTATGCGCTGACGATCACCTACACCCTGACACTTCGATTCGTCGACAAGCATCGCTGGCTGGCCGATGTGCAGTTTGCGGGCGATGCGATCATCGTGTCCGCCTTCATCTACATCACCGGCGGCATCACGAGCTTTTTCACGTCGCTCTACGTGCTGCCGATCGTCGCGGGAAGCGCCATCCGGTCCCGGCGCGGCGGTCTGCTGGTCGCGGCGCTGAGCTCGGCGCTCTACGTGAGCCTCGTCGGCGCGCAATACTTGGCGGCGTCCGGGTATCTGTCGGACCCGTGGCTGACCGGCCAGACCATCAAGCTGCCCGCGCGATCGATCGGGCGGTACACAGCAGCGCTCAACGTGTTCGGCTTCTTCGCCGTCGCGCTGCTGAGCGGATCGCTGGCCGAGAGCGTGCGATCGGCGGGTGCGCGCCTCGCGCAGGCGTCGACCGAAATCGCCGATCTCCAGGCGCTGAACCAGCATGTGATCGACAGCCTGCCAAGCGGGCTCGCCACGACGGACCCCGGCCTGCGCATCCTCACGTTCAACCGCGGCGCCGAGGCCATCACCGGCGTCTCGTCGCTGTCCGCGGTCGGCAGGCCGATTACCGACGTGCTGCAATTGCCCGCGGACGCCATGAAGGCGATCGATCACGACCTGCGCGCAATTGGCGGCCGGCGCCATGAATACCGCTACCGCACGAGCGACGGCCGGGGCGAGATCGAGCTCGGTCTGGGGGCGACGCATCTCGAGACACCCGGCGGACGCGCCGGGTACCTGTTCACATTCCAGGATGTGACCGGCTTCAAGAAGCTCGAGCGCGACGCGGCAATGCAACAGCGTCTCGCGGCGGTCGGCGAGATGGCCGCCGGCATCGCACACGAGATTCGGAACCCGCTGGCATCGATGTCGGGCTCGATTCAGATTCTGCGTCAGGAGCTGCCGCTCAGCAGCGAACAGGAACAGTTGATGGACATCGTGCTGCGCGAGTCGGAGCGGCTCAACACGACGATCCGCTCCTTTCTCGCCTACGCGCGGCCCCAGCGCTTCGAGATTGTGAAGTTCGACGTGCGGCGCGCCCTGAACGACACCGCCCTCCTGCTGCGCAACAGCGCCGAGGTGCGCGACGATCACGCGATTGAGGTGGATGTGCCCGGTACCGAGCTGTGGTACGAAGCCGACGAAGGACAAATCAAGCAGATCGTGTGGAACCTGGCCACCAACGGCTTGCGGGCGATGCCTCAAGGGGGGCGCCTGCGCCTGGCCGCCGCGCGCGAAACGGCGTCGGACGGCGTCGTGCTGACGGTGCAGGATGAAGGCGTCGGCATCCCGGCCGAGCAGCTGGGCGGCTTGTTTCAGCCCTTTCACGGGACGTTCGCGAAAGGCAGCGGCCTCGGGCTGGCCATCGTGCATCGGATCGTGACCGACTACAACGGCGAGATCCAGCTCAGTTCCAACGCCGGCAGCGGCACGACCGTCGCGATTCACCTGCCGGCCCGCGCGGTGGCCACGACATGAGCACGGCAGCCCGGCCGGTTGCCGCCGCGCCCGATCGCCGCCGCGCCCGCATCCTCGTGGCCGACGATGAGCGATCGATGCGCGAGCTGATGGCCATCGTGCTCCGCCGTGAAGGCTACGACGTGCTGCTCGCCGAAAACGGGCGCGCCGCGATCGAGATCCTCGAACGGGAGCCGGTGGATGTGCTGATCTCGGACATCAAGATGCCGGACATCAGCGGCGTGGAGGTGCTTCGCGCCGCGAAGAAAATCGATCAGGACATTCTCGGCATCATGATCACCGCATTTGCGTCGACGGATACCGCCGTCGAAGCCATGCGGCTTGGCGCGTGCGATTACCTGAGCAAGCCGTTCGACGTCGATCTGCTCAAGATGAAAGTGCGGGAGAAGGTCGACAACCGGCAGCTTCGCCAGGAAAACCTGCTCCTGAAGCGGACGCTCGGGCTCACGCATCAGTTCTCGAACATCATCGGCCGCAGCGAGATCATGCTCGGCGTGTTCAAGATGATCGAGACCGTCGCACGTACCAACAGCACGATTCTGCTGACCGGCGAGTCCGGTACCGGCAAGGGCCTCGTCGCCCAGGCGGTGCACTTTCATTCGCTGCGCCGCGACAAGCCCCTCGTGGCGCTCAACTGCGGCGCCCTCCCCGAGGCACTGCTCGAATCGGAATTGTTCGGTCACATGCGCGGCTCGTTCACGGGCGCCGACTCGAACAAGAAAGGGCTGCTCGAGGTTGCCGAGCACGGGACGGTGTTTCTGGACGAAATCGGCGAAATGAGCCAGGCCCTCCAGGTGAAGCTCCTGCGGGTTCTCCAGGAGCGCCGCTTCCGTCGCGTGGGCGGCCTCGAAGAGCTGCAGGCCGACATTCGCGTGATTGCCGCCACCAATCAGGACCTCACAAGGCTCGTAACCGAAGGCCGTTTCCGCGAGGACCTGTTCTATCGGATCAACGTCATTCCCATCTCGTTGCCGCCGCTGCGCGATCGCCGCGAGGACATCCCGCTGTTGGCGGAGCACTTCCTCGCCAAGTACACCGAGGCGATGGGAAAGCAGATCGCCGCGATTTCCAACGAGGCGATCGAACGGCTCGGCGAGCACGACTGGCCGGGCAACATCCGCGAGCTCGAGAACGTCATCGAGCGCGCGGTTGCGCTCGAGGCCACTCCGACCATTCTTCCCGACAGTCTTCCGCCCAACATCCGCGGCGACGCGCCGCGCGTGGCCGCGTCATCGGTCGACGCATTGCCCGACTCGGGGTTCGACCTCGAAACGCACGTGCAGAACATCGAGCGCGGATACATCGCCGAAGCGCTCAAGCGTTCCGGAGGCGTGCAGGTCAAAGCCGCAGAGCTGTTGGGAATGAGCTTCCGTTCGTTCAGGTACTACGTGAAGAAATACAACCTGCGTTGACATTCCGTGTCAGCCAGTGGCGACACAAATTGTCACTGGGTCGAGATCGCCCGGATCGCTTCCGTGAACCGTAAGAATCAAGTCCTTATTATTCATGGCTTTACTCAGACGCGCCGGTGCTGATTCGCGTTGGCATTGTGGTTGCTGACGACTGAGTCACGCACGCCCAAACAGTTGAGCAGGGCACGTCGTTCAGCGGACTTTTTCAGGAGAAGAGCAAATGAAGATGCGCGATTCCAAGGGCTTTACCCTCATCGAGCTGCTGATCGTCGTGGCGATCATCGGCATCATTGCGGCGATCGCCGTGCCCGGTCTGCTCCGCGCCCGCATGTCGGGCAACGAAGCGTCGGCCATCGGGTCGCTGCGCGCGATCAACAGCGGTCAGGCGAGCTACGCGCAGACCTGCTCGGGCACCGGCAGCGGATACGCTCGTGACCTTGCCGACCTCGTGAAGCCGGCGACCGGCAGCAGCCAGGGCTTCATCAGCCCCGACCTCAAGTCGAACGCCGTCGTGAAGAGCGGCTACACGGTTTCGCTGGCAGTAGATAGCGGCATTGGCGTCGACATCGGCACGGCCGCCGGCACGTGCAACGCTTCGGCGGGCACACCGACGAGCTCCTACTACGCTGGCGCGGATCCGGTCACGGCGGGCGGCACGGGCACGCGGTACTTCGGAACCGACACGCGCGGCACGATCTTCTACGCCACGGCCGCGGCCGTCGCGAATCCGATTCCGGCGGCGGCACTCCCGGTTCAGTAAGCGAAAGTCGATTCAGCGTTCAGGGTTCGTTCTCGTTCGGGGTTGCCACACCCCGAGCGAGCGGCGAACCCTGAACGTTCGTACGGGCAGAATGTAGAACCCGAACGCGGACCTCCGAACCCCGAACCGCGAACGCAGAACCCCGAACCGCGAACGCAGAACCCCGAACCGAGAACGAACCCTGAACCCCGCACCATGAACCCCTGAACCCGTGTTGTCGCCCTTGACGCCAGTCGCCACCTCAGTTACAACTCGTACCGTCCCATGACGAAACGCGCGGCGATTCTTGCGCTCATGTGTGCGGCCGTCGGCCTTGGCGTGTCCGGCGCGGCCGCCTACACGCACTACCACCTGCTCTACGATCCGAACTACCGCAGCTTCTGCGATGTGAACGAGACCGTCAGCTGCACGCAGGTGTACATGAGCCGCTACAGCACCGTGGCCGACATCCCGGTGGCGATCTTCGGCGCGCTGTGGTTCGTGGTTGCGGGGCTGCTGTCGGTAACCGGCCTGACCGCGCGCGAGAGCGTGCGGGAAAGCATTCCGGGCTATCTGTTCGTGTTGTCGACGCTGGCGCTCGCGGTCATCCTGTATCTCGGGTACGCGTCGTTCGTGCTCCTGAAAGCGGTCTGCATTCTGTGCCTGACCACATATGCCGCGGTGATCGGGCTGTTCCTTGTCTCCGGCGCGGCGACATCCTTTCCTATGACGACATTGCCGCGCCGCGCCGCTCGTGATCTTCGTGTCCTCGTCCGCAGCCCGGTGGCCGTGACCGTGGCCGTGCTGTTCTTCGCGGGCGCCGCGTCGACGCTGGCGTTCTTCCCGCGCGAGGCGGCACCGGCCGCCGAAGGCACCGCGACGCTGCCTGCGCCGACGCAGGATCAGCGCTCTGAGCTCGAGCGCTTCATGGCCACGGCTCCGCGCGTGCCGCTCATCATTCCGGCCGAGGGCGCGAAGGTGCTCATCGTCAAGTTCAACGATTTCCAGTGCCCGGCATGCGGGCAGACGTATCTCCAATACAAGCCGATCTTCGCGAAGTATCAAGCCTCCCATCCGGGCGCCGTTCGTGTCGTGCTCAAGGACTATCCGCTGAACAAGGACTGCAACACCAACATCATGCAGACGCTGCATCCGGCGGCCTGTGACGCCGCCGTCGCGGTCCGGCTTGCGAGGCAGCACGATCGGGGAGATGCGATGGAGGAGTGGCTGTTCACGCACCAGCCGGCGATGACGTCGCCGTCGGTGCGACAGGCGGCGAAGGACATCGGCGGAGTCCCCGATTTCGACGCCCAGTACCCATCGGTGCTGGCCAGCGTGAAGGCCGACATCGCGCTCGGCAAGCAACTCGGGATCAGATCGACGCCGACCTTCTTCGTCAACGGCGTCAAGATCGAAGGGATGATGGCGCCGCAGTTTTTCGATCAGGCGGTCGCTTACGAGCTCCAGCACGCCACCGCCAAATAAACGATGAAGGCAACCGCTCGCTGCGGTTTCAACCAGCCGTGACCTCAGCGCTTGCGACCCGTGAGCTGACCAAGGACTATGCGGTCGGCTTCTGGCGGAAGCGCCCATGCCGCGCGCTCGATCGGCTGACGCTCGATGTCGGCGTGGGTGACGTCTTCGGTTTTCTCGGTCCGAACGGCGCCGGGAAAACCACCACGCTCAAACTCCTGATGCGGCTCGTGTTTCCCACTTCCGGCCACGCCGAGATGCTGGGCCGCCCGGTCGGCGATCTCTCGGCGAAGCGGCGAATCGGGTATTTGCCGGAGAATCCGTACTTCTACGACTACCTCACCGCCGAGGAGCTGCTCACCTACTACGCGGCGCTGTTCGGCTACACGGGCGCCGAGCGCCGCGCTCGCGCGGGGCGGCTCCTCGATGACGTGGGGATCGGAGCGGAGCGGCGCCTTCAGCTGCGGAAGTTTTCCAAAGGCATGCTGCAACGCGTTGGCATCGCGCAGGCCCTTGTCAACGATCCCGAGCTCGTGATTCTCGACGAGCCGATGTCCGGGCTCGATCCGCTCGGGCGCCGCGACGTGCGATCGCTGATCCTCCGGCTGCGCGATCGCGGATGCACGGTGTTCTTCAGCTCTCACGTCCTGAGCGACGCCGAAGCGCTGTGCAGCCGCGTCGCCATCCTCGCGAAAGGACGGCTGATTGCCTCGGGCCGCCTCGCCGACATGGTGCCGTTCCGCCCGCGCGGATGGGAAATGGTCGTGGCCAGCGCGCGCGACGCGACAATCGCCTCGCTCGGCGCGCGCGTCCTGCGATCCATCCGTATTGGGGACGAGCGGTACACCCTCGAACTGCCGCTCGATCCGCCACCAGAACGCCTTCTCGCGGATCTCACGGCGGCCGGCGCGCATCTCGTCTCGCTGAACCCGATTCGTGACACCCTCGAGGATTTTTTTGTGCAACAAGTGACGAGCGATGCCGTCGCCGGCAGCAGCCGCGGCCTCGACGACGTCCCGCGGGAGCGCACGTCGTGAACGCGACGCTGGCCATTGCCATCAACGTCTTCCGTGAGTCGGTGCGCGACAAGGTGCTCTACAACCTGGTGTTCTTCGCGGTGCTGCTCATCGGGGCGTCGTACATGCTCGGACAGCTGACGGCCGGCCAGGACGTCAAGATCATCAAGGACCTCGGGCTCGCGGCCACCTCGATCTTCGGTCTCTTCATCGCCGTGTTCATCGGCATCGGCCTGGTGTCGAAGGAAGTCGAGCGGCGCAGCATCTACGCGCTGCTCGCCAAGCCGATCCATCGCTATCACCTGGTGTTGGGCAAGTACTGCGGCCTCGTCCTGACGCTCGCCGTCAACATGTCGGTCATGGCGGCGGCGCTGTACCTCGTGCTGGCCTACATGGCGTGGGGCGTGGCGCCCGAGGTGGTAAAAACCTGGGATGCGCCGGCGCTCGACCCGGCGCTGCTGCAGGCGGTCGGTCTCGTGTTCGTCGAGCTGATGCTCGTCACGGCCATCGCGATGTGTTTTTCGACATTCTCGACGCCGATGCTGTCCGCCGCGTTGACGTTCGGCCTGTTCATCGTCGGCCATTTCAGCAGCGATCTGCGGAACTTCCAGGACGTGGTCGATTCGCCGGCCGCGGCCCGCGTCGCGCGGACGCTGTACTGGGTGTTGCCGAACCTCGCGCAGTTCGACGTCAAGGCCGATGTCGTGCACGGCCAATCCGTCCCCCTTGCGTATGTCGGCTTCACCGTTGCGTACGCCGCCCTCTACATCGCGATGCTGCTGGTGGTTTCCGTGTTCGTGTTTTCCAGACGGGACTTCAAGTGAGCGATCGTGGAGCTCGTGACTCGCTCCTGGCGACTGCGGTTGCGGCGATCGCGCTGCTCGCCGGCGCGGTGCAGCTGCAGGCGGCGCGCGAACGCGCCTTCCCCCCGCGGCCGGCCGAAGAGGACGCGGTGTACGTCCAGTCGGGCCCGGCTCTTCGCCGCCTGACCGGCGCGTACACTGCGGTCGCTGCCGACGGCTACTGGATTCGGGCCATCCAGTACTTCGGCGGCACGAAGCGGCGCCTTGCGGCCCGTCCGCAAGGTCCCGAACCGCCGCCGATGCTGGCGGCTGCGACCTCGAACGACTACGCCTCGCTGTACCCGCTCCTCGACATCACTACGTCGCTCGATCCGCGCTTCAACATTGCGTATCGATTCGGCGCGGTGTTCCTCGCCGAGCCCTATCCTGGCGGCCCGGGGCGCCCCGACCTGGCCGTGGCGCTGCTCCAAAAGGGATTACGCGAACGGCCCGATAAATGGGAATACATGGAGGACATCGGGTTCGTGCACTACTGGTACGACCACGATTACCGCGCGGCGGCGACATGGTTTCAGAAGGCGAGCGAGGTGCCGGGCGCCCCCTGGTGGCTGCGGTCGCTTGCTGCGACCACCATCGCGCAGGGCGGCGACCGGCAATCGTCCCGCATGATGTGGGAAGCGATTCGACAGTCGGCCGAAATCGAGTGGCTGCAAAAGAATGCCGAGCGCCGGCTCGCCCAGCTGCGCGCGCTCGACGACATCGACGCGCTGCAGCGGGTCGTCGACGCGTTCACGGCACGCAGCGGACGGCCGCCGGCAGATTGGACGGCACTCGCGCGCGCGAGGGCGCTGCGCGGCGTTCCCGTCGATCCCGCGGGAGTGCCCTACGACCTGGCGCCCGACGGGCGCGTGCGGTTATCGCCCTCGTCGCCGCTGTGGCCGCCACCCGAAGAGCCCCGGCGACGCGAGGCGGCGCCGGCGTCGTGAGCGACACGCTGCCACTCGCCGTGTCGACGGCGATAGCCGCCGCATTTGGCGCCACCATTGGCAGCTTTCTCAACGTCTGTATCTACCGCTTGCCCTTGGGGAAGTCGGTCGTGTGGCCGGCCTCGGCGTGTCCCCAGTGCAAGCGTGCGCTGGCGTGGTACGAGAACGTGCCGATTGTCAGCTTTGTCGCGCTCGGCGGCCGGTGTCGGACGTGCCGGGCCGCCATCGGTGCGCAGTATCCGATTGTCGAGGCGCTCACCGCGATCGTGTTCGCGCTCGCGTGGTGGTATTACGGCCCCAGTCCGCTGTTCGCGTCGCGTGTGCTGTTCGGGTGCGCGCTGATCGTATTGTTCGCCATCGACCTCGAACACCATCTCTTACCCAACGCCATTACGGTTCCGGGCATCGTCGTCGGCTTGGCATTCAGCTTCGTCACGGAGCCGGGCTGGCGCTCGTCGCTCATCGGCATCCTCGTCGGCGGCGGAGTGCTGTTCGCGATCGCGGAAGCGTATTACCGGGTACGTCACGAAGAAGGGCTCGGAATGGGCGACGTGAAGATGCTGGCGATGGTGGGCGCGTTCCTCGGATGGCAGCTCACGCTCCTGACGCTGATGCTCGCGTCGCTCAGCGGAACAGTGATCGGGTTGATGCTGATTGCCTCGAAGCGGGGAGGCCTGAAGTACGCGCTGCCGTTCGGCACGTTTCTGGCTCTGGGCGCCGCAGCTGCCGCGACCATCGGTCCGGCTGTCCTCGAGTGGTATCTGGGTCAGTTGTGACGAAGGCACGACGCGCGGCCGCGGTGTTGTGGCCAGCCGCGCTGCTCGCCGCGTATCTCGGCACGTTCCGTCGCATCGCCCTCGCGCCACGCGACGAACCCGATGCCGTCGACTGCGAACGGTCGTCCCAGGACGCCGCCTTCACGAACGATATCGCGTTGTTCGAGCGATGTCTGACGCGCGATCCCACCAACGTCGAGCTGATGACTGATCTTGGAGCGGCGTACGCCGCAAGCGGCGCGTCCGGCCGCGCCGAGGCGATGTACCGGCGCGCGCTTGCTGTCGATCCGCGCGACGGCGACCTTCATGTCCGCCTCGGCGAAATCCTGCTGAAGCGCGGAGAGTTCGCCTCCGCGCGAGCCGAGGCCGAGGCGGCGCTTCGCTGGCATCCCAACGCCTCGGCCGCTCTCGGTTTGTTGACACGATCGTCCGGTGCGCGGGACGCGGGTCGATGACGGCAACGAGCTCCGCCAGCTGGATGTCGCGGCCAGGCGTCATCGTCGGCGTGCGAGTCGCGCACGCGGTGTTTTTTCTGATTGCGGCCGCATATTGCTTTCTGTCTTACAGCTCCTTCGCGTACGCCCAGTTCCTCAAACCGAATGTCGTTCCAGCGGTCACCGAATTCGTGATGCTGTCGCAATGGTACTACTCGGTCGTACTGTTGACGACGACGCTCACGTTGATGCCGCAGCTTCGCCGGGTTCAAACAGCGGGTCGCGATGATGCCAAGATGGCCGCTCGCGCGCGGGGCCTGGCGATTGGCTACGTCACGGTCTGGGGCGCAGTCGGCGTGGCGCTTTTCGTCACGATGCCGCTGCGCACAATCGGAAACAGTCCGCGAGGGTTCGTACTGGGGTTGCTGGCATTGGCCCCGCCGATCTGGCTCGCGCTCATCGATCATGCTGCCCATCCGGCGCCGGCAATCCGCCCGAGCGATCCGTTTCGCGCGCTGATCGCGTGTCTCGGTTCGGCAATTGTGGTGTGGGTGGCGTACTCCCTGGTGGCGCCGCTCAGGTTGAGTCAAACCGTTGGGATCGATCTGAAGGCGACTGCGTTAGCCATCGCGCTCGGGTGGTCGCTGGTGCTCGATCTGTACTGCGTCATGGCATTGTTCCTGGCGATCCTGGCCTCCATGGCGCTGGCCGATTTCACGCGGGTACCGGGCCGAGTCGAATACTGGTTGTTCGTGACGTGGCTGGGCCTGTCGGCCTCAGTCGTCGTGTATCTGCTCGTGTGCGCGTCGTTGACGTTCACAGGGTGGGACGCTGCGGCAGCGTCTGGCGCCGTCGGGCTGGCGCTCGCGGCAGTCTGGGCGGATGTCGCCAGGCTCCGTTCGGGAGGAGACCGTCACCAGCGTTCGCCGATTGACGCCCTCGCGCAGTTCTCCGCGGCGGTCGGCGGCGTCCGATCGCGTGCCACTGCTCGTGGGACGGTCATCGTGCTGCCCGTGATCGCGTACATCCTGATCGACGCGGTGACGCACTTCGACTGGAATTTTCTGCTGCAGAAGCTGACGGTGCTGATCGTGTGGCTCGCCACGTTCGCCGGCGTGTACGCGTCCCTTGCCGAAAGGCATCGAGAGCGTTCGAACCGGTTCCGGATCGCAAGTGCGCCGGTCGTCGTCTTCCCGCTGTATCATGCGTTCGTCTCGCTCGAGGCTCGCGGCAGCGGGCCGGCTGGCGCGGCGTCGGCACCTCGTGATACGAGCCTCGCGCTCGGCCTGATCCTGGATCGCTATGCCGCCCTCGATCCGTCGTTTCGCCTGATCCGCGACGCCCGGAAGGCGCGGTCCGCAGAAACGGCCGAGTATTACGCGCTCCTGCGTTCGCAGACGCTGATTCCGCCGGCCAATGTTCCACCGCTTGATATCGACCTGATCCGCCCGCTCACGCCGGCCCCGGGCCGCCAGCCTGACATTTTTCTCTTCATCGTCGACAGCATGCGGCGCGACTACGTGTCGCCGTACAACGCCAAGGTGTTCTTCACGCCGGAAATCGGCAGGCTGGGAGCGGAAAGCTTCGTGTTCGATCGGGCCTTTACGCGCTATGCGGGCACGGCGCTCGCAATTCCGTCAATCTGGTCCGGCGGCATGATGCCGCACTCCCTCGAACAGCCCGGGTTCGAGCACCGCGACACCCTCCTCAAGCTGCTCAATGCCAACCACTACGTTCGCATGATGAACGTCGATCACATCATTGGCGACCTCGTCGCCAGGGACGCGAACCTCGTGGAGCTGGATGCGGGCAAGGGCACGATGGAGTTCGATCTGTGCGACACAGTGGACGAGCTGGCCGCGAAGATGGCGGCGGCTGATCCCGCCCGCCCGGTGTTCTTCTATTCGCTGCCGCAGAACGTGCACATCGCGATCGCCTCGCGACGCAAAGTGCCGGAGGGCGAGTCGTATCCCGGTTTCTTCGCGCCCGTGGCGTCGAGCGTGCGCCGCATCGACGGGTGCGTCGGCCGCTTCGTCGACTTCCTGAAGCGCACGAATCGGTACGACAACAGCATCATCATCGTGACCTCCGACCACGGCGACTCGCTCGGGGAAGAAGGACGCTGGGGACACGCCCATTTCATCGTGCCCGAGGTGATGCGCATCCCGCTCATCGTGCACGTGCCGTCGAGAATGCGCGCGCGCGCCTCCGTCGATCTGGCGGCGCTCACGTTCTCGAGCGATATTACTCCGTCGCTGTACGCGCTTCTCGGGTACGATCCGCCGGATCGAGGTCCCATCTTTGGGCGGGCGGCGTTCGTCGCTCCGGATGCCGACACATCCTGGCGTCGCCGCGGGACCTTTCTGCTCGCGTCGAGCTACGGCCCGGCATATGCGATGCTTCGGCACAACGGCAGGCGGTTGTACGTGGTCGATGCGGTCGACGGCCGCGACAACGCCTTCGATGTGAGCGACGCTGCAGTCGGGGAACGAATCGACATCACCGACGCCATGACCTCCGAGAATCGGATCTTGATCCGGCAGCACCTCGCGGAGCTCGCGCGGCAGAACCATCTTGCCGCGGTGCCATTCCAATGACGTTGACTCCTTCGGGCTACGCGTTCCTCGGTCTGACGGCAATCGTCGCGTGCCTGATCTCGATCCTGACCTTCGCGGTCCTTCGTCTGGCGGCCGCGGCGCGGGACACGCGGCGTTCGCTGCGCGGCAGCGGCGGCACCGAGACCGCGCTGCTGTCCGCGGCGCTGCAGGACGCCGTGACGAAGCTGAAGGCGCAGGAACGCGCCACGGCGGCGCGGGCCGAAGCGTCGGAGCGTTTGAGCGATGAAATCATCTCGAGTCTCACGGCAGGACTCCTCGTCGTCGGCTTGACCGGAGACATTCGCATCCTCAATCCGGCCGGCCGGCGCATGCTCGACCTGCCGGACGCGGCGCCGCCGGACGAGTGCCGGCGATCGCTCGACGAGCTCGCGCTGTGGGCCGTGATCGACGAGTGCCTGCGCGCTGAAGTGGCCGTCGTCCGCCGGTCGGTGACGTTGCCCGAGCCGAGGCACGGTGTCTCGCACATCGGCGTGACGGTCTCGCCGCTGTTCGACGATGGCGGCCGGTTGCATGGCGCGATCTGCCTGTTCACCGATCTTACGGCTGTGAAGGACCTCGAGGAGCAGCTCCGCTTGAAAGACAGCCTCGCCACCGTCGGCGAGCTGACGGCCGGCATCGCGCACGAGTTCCGCAACGGCCTCGCAACGATCCACGGCTACAGCAAGCTGTTCGACGTGATGGCGCTGCCCGAGTCGTATCGCGCGTACGTGGAGGGCATTCGCGGCGAGACGGAATCGCTCAGCCAGGTGGTCACCAACTTCCTGAATTTCGCGCGGCCGGCGCAGCTCACGCTGACACGCGTCGACCTGGGCGCCATCTGCGAGCGCGCGGCCGACGAGATCCGCGCCGACGCGCAGGCGCTCGGCGGCGACGTGGAGGTGCGCGGCGAGTTCGGCGTCATCGACGGAGACGAAGTGCTGCTCCGGCAGGCGTTCAGCAACCTCCTGCGCAACGCGCTCGAAGCCTGCGTCGGCGTGGCCTCGCCGCCCCGCATCGGCATTCAGTCGGAGATCGATCGCCTGCAGAAGGTGTCGCGGATTGCGGTGACCGACAACGGACCCGGCATCGCGCCGGCCTTGCGCGAGCGCGTGTTTCGTCCGTTCTTTACCAGCAAACGGAACGGCACGGGACTCGGTCTCGCACTCGTGCAGAAGATCATCGTTTTCCACAACGGCCGCGTGGTCGTGTCCGCTTCGCCCGAGGGCGGCGCCAGCCTGCAAATCACACTGCCAACAGCCAGTTAAGCCGATTCCTAAACTGTTACGAAGTGTAACAAAACGGGGCGGCCCCTCTGGACGTTTCCTGCACGTCGACCGGTCGTTCAGGGTCGTAAGTCGTTGACGTCTCGGACATTCCGACGTTGGCGGCCTCGCCTCAGCGCTACTGGCAGCGCCATTGCTGAGTCAGTCCCGGACCTTCGATGAACCGAATGAACCAGAGACTGTCGGCCGCGGCGGGCTTTTCGCTGATCGACATGGTCGCCGTCATGGCGGTCATTGCGACCGTGTCGGCCATGGCCGTGCCCCAGGTGGTGAACGTCGTCGACTCGTTGCGACTCGGCATCTCGGAGCGCGATGTCGAGCGTGAGCTGCAGTTCGCGCGACTCAAATCCGTGGCGACCCAACGGCCCATGCGGGTGCGGTTCGATTGTCCGTCGGCCGGACAGGTCCGCGTGGTGGAACTGCTCGGCACGCCCACGGCGCCGGACGCGAACGATGGCGATAACGTCTCGTCGCGGTGCAGCGAAGTGACCTACCCGTACTCTCCGACAGGAGCCGACAAGAGTCGCTTGACGCGGCCGAACAACGACGGTCCGGTACGGACGCTGTACCCGGGGACGACCTTTGTGGCGACGCAGACGCTGGAGTTCTGGCCGAACGGGACGGTCCATGCGGCGTGTCAAAACAACTGCGCGGCGTCCGCGCAAATCGGCGCGGTCACGCTCACGCTGACGCGCAAAGGCAAGAGCAAGAACATCACGGTGAATGGCCTTGGCAAGATTCAGATGGATCGGTAACGAAGCTTCGCCTCGGACCGCCGAGTGGCTGCGCCAGCGCGGCAACGGCGAATCTTCGTTACTAGGCGACCGCGGGTTCTCGCTGATCGAGGTGCTCGCCGCCACCACCATTCTGACGGTGGCGCTCGCTGCGCTCGCGCAGCTGTTTGCCATCTCCGCGAAATCGAATTCGAGCGCCAAAGCGACGACGTTTGCGTCGGTGCTGGCGCAGCAGAAGATGGAACAACTCCGCGGATTGACCTGGGGGTTCGACACCCTGGGCCTGCCGCTCACGGACACGACCACCGACATCACGATCGTTCCCGAGATGGCGGGCGGCCATGGGCTCAGTCCGTCACCGGCGGGGACGCTCGGCCAAAACACCGACGGCTACTGCGACTTTATCGACAAGAACGGCGCATGGTTGGGCGGAGGCCAGACGCCGCCTGCGTCAACCGCGTACATCCGGCGCTGGTCGGTTGAGCCGTTGCCGACCAATCCCAACAACACGGTCGTGCTCCAGGTGCTCGTCACGCGATGGCGCAATCGCGGCTCGGCCGATACCGCCGTGGGTGTCAACCGTCTGCCCGACGAAGCGCGGATTGTCAGCGTGAAGACACGAAAGGCGACGTAATGCGAGGCGATTCGGGTTTCTCGATCCTCGAACTGACCATTTCAACGGGCATCATGCTCGTCGTGACCGCGTCCGTGTTTTCGCTGATGAATCCGGCGCACGGCTCATTCGCGGCCGAGCCTGAAATCTCGGACATGCAGCAACGGCTGCGCGTGGCCAGCGACACGCTCTATAAGGATCTGGTGATGACGGGCGCCGGGGCATACTCGGGCAGCAACACCGGCTCGCTGTCGAGTTTCTTCTCGCCAATCCTCCCATTTCGTTCCGGCTCACTCAACGACGATCCTCCCGGGACGTACCGCACCGATTCCGTGACGCTGTACTACGTGCCGGCCACCGCGGGTCAGACGACGATCAGTCAGTCGATGCCCGGACAGTCGACGGAGCTGAAGGTGGACACGCCCGACAACTGTCCCAACGACAGCAACGGCAACAAAAAGAACCTGTGCGGCTTCGACGAGGGGATGAAACTCCTGGTCTATGACGACACCGGCAACTTCGCGGCGTACACGATCACGAACGTGCAGCAAGACGCCGCGCATCTGCAAGTGGACAAGGGCAACGATACGGGTTGGGCGCCGCCCGTCGGCTCGAAAGTCGTGCAGGCGGCGGCCGCGAATTATTCACTCAAGACTGACAACGCGAACGGCGTGTACCAGTTGATGTACTACGACGGCGGGTCCAATCCCGACGTCCCGATTGTTGACGATGTCGTGGGGCTGACGTTCGAGTACTACGGCGACCCCCAGCCGGCCGTGATGAAGAAGGCGCTGTCGGATCCAACCGGACCCTGGACAACCTACGGACCGAAGCCATCCGCGGTGGCCGTTGCGCCGTACGCCGCAGGCGAGAACTGCATCTTCGTCAACGACGGATCGCCGACCCCGGCGCCACGCCTGGCCACGCTCGCGGCCGCTGGCACCACGCTCGTCAAGCTGACGCAGGCTCAACTCACCGATGGTCCGTGGTGCCCGAACGCCGCGAGTCCCGCGCGCTGGGACGCGGATCTGCTGCGCATCCGGAAAATCGGCGTCACCATTCGCGTTCAATCGGCCGTCGCCGCCCTCCGCGGTCCTGCCAGCGCGCTCTTCACGCACGGCGGGACGTCGCCGGGCGGCACCAAGTGGGTGCCCGATCAGCAAGTGCAGTTCCAGGTGACGCCTCGGAATCTGAATCTGGGCAGGTAGGACCAGGGGGGTCGGGTGGGTCGGGTAGGGCAAGTGGGTCGGGTGGGTCGGGTAGCGCAGGTGGGTCAGGTGGGACGGGTGGAAATGCATATGGATATTCGCCGAGAAAACGGAATCGCGCTGGTGGTCGCGATGATGGCCATGCTGCTGATGTCGGCGCTCGGCCTCGCGCTCGTCCTCACGACCACGTCGGAAACGCTGATCTCGGGCAATTTTCGCAACTCCGCGGAAGCATCGTATGCGGCCGACGCAGTGCTCGAGCGCGCAATGGACGACGTGCTGACGGTATCCGATTGGAACAAGCTGCTCGATGGCAGCACGCAGTCGGCGTTCGTCGATGGAGCGCCGAGCGGCGCGCGCACGCTGCTGGACGGCTCGACGATCGATCTGACACAGGCCGTGAACATGGCGAACTGTCAGAAGGTCACGAGCTGCAGTGCGGCCGAGATGAATGCGAATACCAGCGAGCGTCCCTGGGGGGCGAACAACCCGCGCTGGAACCTGTACGCGTACGGCAACCTGCGGGACATGATGCCGACCGCCTCCATCAATTCGCCGTACTACGTGGTCCTCATGGTCGCGGACGACCCGTCCGAGAACGACGGCGATCCCACCAAGGACGGCGCCTCGGCGGCCAACCCCGGCGCCGGCGTGCTCGCGATGCGCGCCGAAGCATTCGGACCGCGCGGCGCGCACCGCGTGCTCGAGATCACTGTCGCGCGCACCGACACGACGCAGCTCGAACGCGGATATACGGGACAGCGCGGTCAGGACGAGCAGAATCGCCGCGCGAGAAAAGCCGCCGTCCAGACGCCGGGCAAGGCGCTGACGGGACAAGAGATGACCATCGCAACCGGAGCCATTCAGTAGTTTGACTATGCGTGCTTCATTACTCAAGGCGGGCCTCGTCGTCGGTCTTGCGCTCGTGTCGGTGCCGGCGTCGGCCCAGCTCGATTCTCTGGCCATCCTGAAGACCGTGGCGCCCAACGTGATCCTGGTTGTCGACACCGCCAACCGGATGCAACGCGACGCGGCAACGGACCTCAGCACGCAAACGACGGCGACGGCTACGAGCACGTACTACGATCCGTTCCTCTACACCAAAACGGGCGCGGCGTGGGAAACGGGACTCGGTATCACCGCGGCAAACACGGCATCCAAATACCGCCGCAAGTACGTGAACCTGGCGTTCGCGTCAGCCGGCTCCGCCGACAAGTTCACCGCGACGACCATCCAGGTCAGCGGGGACCAGGACACCGGCTACAGCATATTCGGCGCGGCGACGAGGCTCTCCATCGCGCGCGGAGCGATGTACCAGGCAATCAGCGAAAACAAGAATGTCGTCCGGTTCGGTCTGATCAAGATGCGTCAGAAGAGCCCGTCGCTCGCGACTCAAGGCAATTCGGGCCCGGTCGTGGACAGCGACGCCGCGCAGCAGACCACGGAAACGGGCTCCACCAACGGTCGCTGGAACGTCTCGCGGCCGACGGTGCAGTCCAACTCGAACAACGGATCGCAGAGTACGAGTGGTCTGGTCGTCAAGGCGGACGTCTCGACGGCGAATACCGACGTGTTGGACACACTGAGCGTCGACTTGAGAGGCACCTGGCGGGGTCCGGGCGCAGCGCCGAACAATCTGCCCTCGCCGCTGATCCCCGCGGGCAACGACGACACCAATACCGTGGACGCGCCCGTCAGGTTCCTGCTCGACGACGCGAAGACGGAAGCGGCGCGTCTGGTGAGCATCAACAACGATCCGACGTGCCGCAACACCGTCGTGATCCTGATCGTGGGCGGCGGTGAAGGCAACACCGCCGGATATACGAACGCCGACTTGGAAGCGGGAGCGGCGAACTTGCTGAACGTGTCCGGCCGGCGCGTACCGGTGTACGTGATTGCGATCGCGCCGCCGGCGAGCGACGTCGCAGGGCTTCAGGCGATCGCCACCAAGAGCGGCGGCGTGTATACCGAAGTCACTAAGGCGCAGATCGACGCCGCCCTGGCCGCGGCTTCCACCGCGTACCCGTCGTCGCTCGGCGGCACGGTCATCGTGCCCGAGGTCGTGAAGGCGATCAACGTCGCCGTCGCCCATACATTTGCGACATCCACCGACTTCAACACTGCGCCGACGGCGAGCGTGCCGATCGGGCCGTCGAGTGAATATCAGACGACGAGCCCGATCGTCGGCACCGTCGACTTGACCAACGCGAAAGACATCAACGGCAACCTCCTGCCGCTCACCGTCGTGACCGACAAGTCGGGGACCCTCATCCCGCAACGGTCCAACCTCATGGTGACGACCGGCTTGACGGTCCCGACCACTCACGGCCTGGGGGCGACGTTGCGAGGATTCCGGGTCTACGTGCCGACGGCGGACGCGACGCAGCTCTCCGGCTACAAATTCGTGTCGGCCGGCACGAGGCTGTGGACGGCATGTGTGCCGGGCGCGGGATGCGCCGTGGCCGATTCCTCTCTGCGCAATCTGTACACGGCGGACTCCAACGGATCGCTTCTCGCGTTCACCGCTGCCAACGCCGCTGCGCTCGCGCCGCTCATGAACATGACCATCGCCGACGCGACGGTCGTCATCAGCTACGTCCGGGATCTGCCCCTCGGTGCGATCATCGACTCGACGCCGGCCATCATGAATCCGCCGTCCCTCGATCCGCCGCCTGACAACGACTATCCAGCCTTTGCGTCCGCGAACAAAGGCCGGCGGAGTCTCATTTGGGTGGGCACCAACCGCGGCATCATCGAGGCGATCGACGCGCGGCTGGGCATCGAGGTGTGGGGCTTCATCCCACTCAATCTGCTGCCGAAGCTCAAGACGCTCCGCGACGGCCAGTCAATCGGCAAGTTCGATTACTTCGCAGACGGATCGCCGAAGATCGCGGACGTCAAGGTCGACGGCACCTGGCGCACGCACATGATTATCGGCGAGGGTCCTGGCGGCACCTTCTACCAGTCGTTCGATGTGACCCTGCCCGACATGGCCGCCAGCGTGACGTCGTCGACCGACGACATCTCCAGCCTGCTGACGTACTTCTCGAGTCCCGCGCGCATCGCGCTCAACTGGACGTTCCCGAAGTACAGCGACTTCGATCCGGCGGTCGCTCCCTACGGCGACATCAAGACGGCCGCACCGGCGATCGAGAAAACGGTGGGGCAGACGTGGTCCGACCCTGCGGTGGGGCAGATCGTGAGCGCCAGCGGCCCGTTTTCGGTGCTGATTGGATCGGGCTTCTTTCCGTACACGACGCAGCAGCAGGCGAACCGCGGCGGAACGGTCGCGGGTACCACGTTCTACATTCTGAGCGCCAAGGATGGCACGGTGTATACGAGCAAGAACGTCGGCAGCGACAATCTGGGAGAAACGGTCGACGATTGCGCGACGCTCGCGGGCGGCTGCACGCAGCTCAAGAACGCGCTCCAGTCGGATCCTGTTGCCACTGGACCGACCGACTCGCGCTTCATCACGAAGGCGTACAACGCGGATCTCGACGGACGCGTCTGGCGCTTCGACATCGGCCTCGACGCCAGTTCCAATCCGACGATTTCGACAACGACCAAGTTGTACGAATCGACCGGCGACCAGCCGATCTTCAGCTCGATGGCGACCGTCAACGTCGGCGGCACGAAGCAATACGTGTTCTTCGGCACGGGAAGCGATCAGCTCCCGGCGACGCCCGACGCCACCGTCTACCATCTGATCAACCTGCTGGACAACGGCGCCACGGGATCGGTGACGTTCAGCTATTCGCTGCAGAAGACCGCCGGCAAGACGCAGGAGGAGCGCATGACCGCGTTTCCGGCTGTCGCCGGCGACATCGTCTTCTTCACGACGACGTTGTTCAAACCAGCGACGCCGTGCACCGCGCCCGACGCGCGCCTCTACGCGTTCACGTTCATCGGCGGCCCGGCGTACGACAACAGCGGCGACAACGTCGTCACCGGCAAAGACACTGCGCTCGTCAAGACCGTTGCGGGACAGCGCGCGACCGCGCCGTTTGTCGTCGACCAGCATCTGGCGTTTGCCGCCGGCGGCAAGATCGAGATCTTCGGCGACAAGGAAGCGTTCAACAACGGTGTCGGACAGGCCGGCGTGCGCATCCTGTCGTGGCGCGACGTTCGGTGAGCGGCACGGGGTTCGTCGTCTGCGCCTCGTGCGGGGCGCGCATCAAGGCAAACCGCCAGCAGTGCCTTCGATGCGGCGATCCGCTTCGACCGGTGGACCAGGAGCCACAGGCACCCTCGGCGTCGGGGCCCTTTCGCCGGCCCAAACGCACGGCGCTGTTTCTTGGCGCCGCCGCATCACTCGCCGTCGCCGGTCTCGTCGCGATCCTCGGGCAGACCCGGCCGCAACAACCGGACCACGTGGCGCAGGCTGCAGCAATGCCCACATCCTCGGGTGCGCCGTCGCCGCCGCGGCCGGGCGACGGTTCGCCCACGCGCAGCGCAGGAGATGAACCGCAGACGTTCGCAGACGTGGCGCGCGCCGGCGGCGCGTCGTTCGCGGCTGGCGATTTCGGCTCGGCCCGCGCAGCGTACGAACACGCGCTCGAGAAACAGCCGGACGATCCTGAGGCGCTGAACGGTCTTGGCCAGACGCTGGTCCGGCTCGGCCGCGCAGGCGAGGCGATCCCGAGGTTCGAGCGCGCGGTGCAGCTGGCGCCGGATACCTGGACATATCGCTTCAACCTGGCGCGGGCCGCCGGCGAGCTCGGACAGTGGAATCGCGCCGCCGACGAGTACCGCGCGGCCGCCCGCATGTTTCCAGACGACTACGCAACGCAGTACAACCTCGCGCTCGCGCTGCACAAGAAAGGCGACGAAGAGGCGGCGATTCCCGAGTACGAGAAGGCGATCGCGCTGGCACCCGGCGAGCCGAGCTTCCACATCTCGCTCGGCGTCAGCTTCGAAAAGCTGGGACGCGTGGCCGATGCGATTCGCGAGTACCGCGTATTCCTCCAAATGGACCCCTCGTCCGCTGACGCCGGGCCGCTGAAGACGCACGTCGACGCGCTGTCGGCGACGACGACGGCGCACGCCGTCTCCGCAGCCGTTCGGCCTGGTGTGTGACGGATTGCAAACGCAGTTTCCGCGTCCGACCTCCGCTACCTCATCGCGCATTCTGCAACGTTCACACGCATCATTCTTGACTCACGACAGAATTCCTTAGAAAAACAGCTCGCACTCGGAATCGCGCGGCGTGGATCACGAGTTGCAGTCATCGTGCACGTGACATCAGCCGCGCCGGTGCGATTCACGCGCTCGCATGGGTTCTCCCTGGTTGAAGTTCTCGTCGCCATGACGATCCTCATCGTCGCGGTGACGGCGCTGGCGCAGTTGTCGAGCGTGTCGGCGCGTGCCAACGCGAACGCGAAGGCGACTACGTTTGCGTCGATGCTGGCGGCGCAAAAGATGGAGCAGTTGCGCGCGTTGACGTGGGGGTTCGACGCGGTCGGCGCTCCGCTGAGCGATCTCACCACAGACATCACCGTGTTTCCGCCGCAGGCAGGGAGCGGTGCGGGGCTGAGCCTCTCGCCCGCGGGAGCGCTCGGTGACAACTCGGCCGGCTACTGCGACTTTCTCGACGCGAGTGGCACATCGCTCGGCGGCGGTACCACGCCTCCAGCGGGCGCGGTGTTCGTCCGTCGCTGGTCCATCGAGCCGATGCAGTCGAATCACGCCCATACTCTCGCGCTGCAGGTGCTTGTCACGCGCGTACGACATCACCCGGGCGGCGTCGCGGACATTCTGCCCGACGACACGTGGATGGTCACCGTGAGAACGCGGAAGGCGGCGTGATGCGCTGTTCGCGCGGGTTCTCGCTCGTTGAACTGGTGGTCGCCATGGCCATCATGCTGTCCGTCACGGCCACCGCATTCATGCTGATGGTCCCGTCGCAGGCAACCTTCTCCTCGCAGACAGAGGTTGCCGATATGCAGCAGCGGCTCCGCGTCGCCTCCGATACGCTGTCTCAGATCCTCATCGCCGCGGGCGTTGGCGCGTACGCCGCCGGCGACGGCGGCGCGTTGATCAATCTGTTCGCGCCGGTCCTCCCATATCGATCGGGCGGCGCGAACCCCGATCCGCCCGGCAGCTACAAGACGGACACCATCACGATCTTCTCCGTCCAGCGAGGTGCGGCACAGCCGGTAAGCGCCACGTACTGGCTCAAGAGCGACGCCGTGGCGAGCACGTATCAGTTGATGGTGAATGAAAGCACGAGCGCTGCCGATGTGCCCGTCGTCGATCACGTCGTTGGGCTCGCCTTTGAGTACTACGGGGACCCGCAGCCGCCCACGATGCGCCTGACGGCCGCGAATCCTCCGGTGGCTGCCACGACGTACGGTCCGAAGCCGCCGGTGGGAGCCGTTCCTCCGTTCGTGGCCGGCGAGAACTGCGTGTTCGTGAATGATGGGTCGCCCACGCCTCAGCCGCGCCTGTCGCACTTGGGCGCGGGTGGGACCGCCCTCGTGAAATTGACACCGGCGCAACTCGCCGACGGCCCGTGGTGTCCGGACGACGCGGCCGCGGGCCGATGGGACGCCGACTTGCTGCGCATCAGGAGCATTGCCGTGACGGTGCGGGTCCAGGCGGCGCTTTCAGCGTCGCGCGGCCCGGTGAGTGTCTTCTTTGCGCACGCTGGATCGTCGCGCGGCAATCCCTGGGTGCCCGATCAGGAGATTCGCTTCCAGGTGTCGCCTCGAAACATGAACCTGGGGCGGTGAGCGATGACTCGAATACGCGAAAAGGGCATCGCGTTGATCGTCGTGCTACTCGCGATGCTGCTCATGTCGGCGATAGGAATCGTCCTTGTGCTCGCGACCGTGGCCGAGACGCACATCGCCGGCAATTTCCGGAACGCCCAACAAACACTCTACGCGGCCGACGCGGCCGCAGAGCGAGCGATCGACGACCTGTGCGCGGTGCCGGACTGGAACACGCTGCTCGCAGGAGGCACGTTGTCCGCGTTCGTCGATGGCCCGCCCACTGGGAAACGGTGGCTCGACGATGGTTCGTTCGTCGACCTCGCGCAGGCTGTGAACATCGCGAACTGCCAGAAGAGCGCGGCCTGCACCGTCAACGACATGAATGCCAACAGTGACGATCGTCTGTGGGGCGCAAACAATCCGCGTTGGACGCTCTTCGCGTACGGGCGTCTGAACGACATGTTGCCCGCCGGGCCGGTTGCTTCGCCGCACTACGTGATCGTGATGGCCGCTGACGATCCGGCAGAGACCGACAACGATCCCGCGACGGACGCCGCCCCGGGCAACCCGGGAGCCGGCATTGTGGCGTTGCGCGCGGAAGCGTTCGGGCCCGGTGGTGCGCACAAGGTCATCGAGCTCACGGTCGCTCGCTCCGACACCCCCTGTCCGAATGCCAATCAACAGGCCCCCAGCGGCATGGCCCGGTTGGTCACGTGGCGTGAGCTCAGGTAGGGCCTAGCCGACGCGCCACGATGATCCGATATATTTAGAGAGAACCATGCGCGACAAGCTGTTGTCCGGCGTCACCTGCTCGGTCCTCGTGCTGGGGCTTGCCGCGCCGATCTGCGCGCAGACGCTTGGCGACATCGCAAAGAAGGAAGAAGAGCGTCGAAAAACGGTTCCGCAGGCGGCGAAGGTGTACACGAACAAGGACCTCGCTCCTGTGCCGCCCTCGGCGGCCCCGCCGGCTCCTGCCTCTGGGGATGCCAAAGACACGGCCAAAGACACGAAGGACAAAGACGTCAAGGACAAAGATTCCAAGGACAAAGACCTGGCGAAGGACAAGGAGCCGGCGAAGGACAAGGCCTATTGGGCGGGCCGGCTCAAGGCGCTGCAGGATCAAGTCGATCGCGACAAGACGTACGCCGACGCCCTGCAGAGCCGCATCAACGCGCTGACCACCGATTTCGTGAACCGCGACGATCCGGCGCAGCGCGCCGTGGTCGAGCGCGACCGCTTGAAGAACATCGCGGAGCTCAACCGCCTGAAGCAGGCCATCCAGGACGGAAAGAAAGCCCTCGCCGATTTCACGGAAGAAGCACGCCGCGCGGGGGTTCCGCCCGGCTGGCTGCGGTGACCCTTCGACATGCTCAGGGCCAGCCCGAGCACGGTCGAGGGATGAGCACGCGTCCCCGCCCCCACGCCGATCCGCCCATCCTCCTCGTCGAGGACAAGGACTCATTGCGCGCGATGCTGCGCCATGCGCTCGAAGCGCAGGGTCACACGGTTGTCGAAGCGCGCGATCAGCCAGAAGCCGAAGCGGCGCTGCAGGCGAGCCGTCCCGGTGTCGTCCTGTCGGATCTCCGGCTGCCCGAAGGCGACGGCTTCGGCGTGCTGCGGGCTTCGAAGGAACTGGACCCGCAGTTGCCTGTCATCGTGATGACCGCGTACGGCAGCATTCAGGACGCCGTCGCTGCGGTGAAGGAAGGCGCGCTCGATTTCCTGGCCAAGCCGGTCGACCCGGAACATCTGCTGCTGATGGTGGAGCGCGCGCTGTCTCAGGGGCGACTCGCCACCGAGAACATGGTGCTCAAGGAGGAGCTGGCGCAGCGCCGCGGCGCCCCGCAGATTGTCGGCGACGATCCCAAGTTGAAGCAGGTCTCGATGGCGCTGCATCGGGCGGCCGCCACCGATACGACGGTGCTTCTTGAAGGCGAGAGCGGCACCGGCAAGGAGTTGTTCGCACGCGCGCTTCACGTGCTGAGCACCCGCGCAGACGGCCCGTTCGTCGCCATCAATTGCGCCGCCATCCCCGAAACGCTCCTCGAAACGGAGCTCTTCGGTCACGAGAAGGGCGCGTTCACCGGCGCCGCCGCGCGCAAGCCGGGCAAGTTCGAGCTGGCGCACCGCGGCACGCTGTTTCTGGACGAGATCGGCGATCTCCCCTTGGCGCTGCAGGCGAAGATCCTGCGGGCGCTCGAGGAAAAACGGTTCGAACGGGTGGGCGGCACCGTGCCGCTGCAAGTGGACGTGCGCGTCGTCGCGGCGACGAACCGCAACCTGAAAGCCGCGGTCGCCGCGCGCCAATATCGCGAGGACTTGTACTTTCGGTTGTCAGTCTTCCCGATCACGATTCCTCCGTTGCGGGAGCGGCCCAACGACATTCCGACGCTCGCGCGCTACTTCATCGACCGGTTCTGTCGTGATCTGAACAAGCGCCCGCTCACGTTGTCGCCCGGGGCAGAGCAGGAGCTGTGCGCGTACGGCTGGCCGGGCAACGTTCGCGAGCTGCAGAACTGCATCGAGCGGGCGGCGATCCTCACCGAAGGCGACACCATTCATCCGCGTCACCTGAACCTCTCCTTCCGCAGTCTGGCGCCTACGGCTCTCGGCGACGAGGACGCCGGTCCGTGGTCGAAGGTGGACTTGTCCGGCACGTTGGCGGATGTCTCGAGGCGCGCCGTGAGCGAAGTGGAACGCCGGAAGATCGAGCAGACGTTGAAGGAAGCGGCCGGGAACCGGGGCCGCGCAGCAGAACTGCTCCAGGTGAGCTACAAGACGCTGGTCGCCAAACTCAAAGAGTACGGGATCGCTGAGCCCTGACCGTCACGCGTCGATTACGGGATCAGGATTTGAGACCTGTCCGCTTGAGCGCAGCGCGCAGTTCCTTTTCCGTCACATCGTCGACGATGGCGGTGGCGCCGATGGCGGTGGGCAGCACGAAGTGCAGCCGTCCGGCGACGGTTTTCTTGTCATGTCGCATCGCGTCGATCACCTGGTCCGACGACAGGTCGGCGATCGGCGGCAGCGGTCCGAGACTCGCAATGAGATTGGCGAGCGCCGCCCGGTCGCGTTCGGCGAGCGCACCGCGCGCCCTCGCCAGTTCGGCGGCCACCAGCATCCCATAGGCGACCGCTTCGCCGTGCCGATAGCGGCGATACTTGGTGACCGCCTCGAGCGCGTGCCCCGCAGTGTGTCCGAAGTTCAGAACCCGGCGCGGCCCTGCCTCGCGCTCGTCCGAGGACACGACGCTGGCCTTGATCCGGCACGATTCGGCGATGATGGCGGTGAGCGTGTCGGCTGCGCGGGCGAAGACGGCCTTTCGATCGTTGACGAGGCGATCGAAGAGGGCAGGGCCCGACGTCATCCCGTACTTGATCACCTCGTACAGGCCCGCGCGGAACTCGCGTCGCGGCAGCGTGCCGAGCACGGTCGGATCGGTAATGACGGCGTGCGGCTGGTAGAACGATCCGATCAGGTTCTTACCGAGGGGATGGTTCACGCCGACCTTGCCGCCAATCGCGCTGTCCACCTGCGCCAGCAGCGTCGTCGGCACATGGACGAGCGCGATGCCGCGCAGATACGTGGATGCGGCGAACCCCGCCATGTCGCCGATGACGCCGCCGCCGAACGTGATCAGCGTGGAGGCGCGGTCCGCATCGGCTCGCACGAGGGCGTCGTAGATCCGCGAGACCGTCGCGAGTTGCTTGAAGCGCTCGCCATCGGCCACGAGAATCGGCTCGCAGGCGCCGCCGGCGTCGACCGCGCGCGCCAGCCGCGCGCCGTGGAGCCGCCACACGAGCGGACTCGATACGACGAAGCGACGCTCGGGCGCCCGCAGGTTGTCGAGCATGCGGCCGACGCCGTCGAGCGCGCCATCGTGAATCGTCACGCTGTACGCGCGCGACGGCGTCGCGACATCGATGCGAACCGGATCCATCAGGTGTTGGTAGGATAGCATTCGGGTGCAGTCCACCAGCTTTCTGATCGTCGGCGGCGGTGTCGCGGGACTGCGCGCCGCGATCGGGCTCGCGCCGGCCGGACGCGTCCTCATCCTCACCAAAGCCGACCCGGCCGAAAGCAATACGGGCTACGCGCAGGGCGGCATCGCCGCGGCGATCGGCGACGACGACAGTCCGGCTCTCCATTTCGCGGACACCGTGCGGGCGGGGGACGGTCTCTGCGACGAAGCGGCCGTCCGCGTGCTCGTCGAACATGGACCGCGCGACGTCCATGATCTGATCGACTGGGGAGCGCGGTTCGATCGCGAGCCCGATGGCCGGCCCGCGCTCGGCCGCGAGGCCGCGCACAGCGTGCGCCGCGTGCTGCATGCGGGCGACGCGACGGGCCGAGAGATCGGCCGCGTGCTCTGGACGCGCGTCAGCGCGCTCTCGTCGGTCACGACGGTGGACCATGCGCACGTCGCCGAGTTGCTGGTCGCTGATGGACGCGTTCGTGGCGTTGCCTATTTCGATCCGTCGGGGTCGCGGCACGAGGTGAGCGCCGAGGCGACGCTGCTTGCAACGGGTGGGGCCGGACAGGTCTTTCGCGAAACGACGAATCCGGCGGTGGCGACGGGGGACGGCATCGCGCTCGCCTATCACGCCGGCGCGCGCGTGGCCGACCTCGAGTTCGTGCAGTTTCACCCGACCGCACTCGATCGCGACGATGCGCCGCGGTTTCTGATTTCCGAGGCGCTGCGGGGCGAAGGCGCGCGTCTCGTCAACGCCCGCGGCGAGCCATTCATGGTGCGCGAGCACCCCGACGGCGACCTCGCGCCCCGCGACATCGTCGCGCGCGGCATCGTGCGGGAGATTCAACGCACCGGCGGAGGCGTGTTCCTGACGCTGGCGCATCTGGACCCGGACTACGTTGCCGGCCGGTTCCCGACGATTGCGGCGATGTGCCGGCAGATCGGCCTCGACCTCGCGCGGGATCCCATTCCCGTCGGACCCGCCGCGCACTACATCATGGGCGGTGTGGACACGGACGAGTGGGGCAGGACGTCGCTGCCGGGGCTGTACGCCGCCGGCGAGGTTGCCTGTACGGGCCTGCACGGCGCGAATCGGCTCGCAAGCAATTCGCTGTTGGAGGGGCTGGTGTTCGGCGCTCGAGCGGCGGCTGCCATGACCGAGCCACCGCGAGCGGCGGCCTTGCAGAGCGATCGCGTAGAGGCCGGAGGCTGGAGGCTGGAGGCTGCGTCCCCAGCCTCGAGCCTCCAGCCTCCAGCCTCTGATGAAGTCCGCGACTTGATGTGGCGGACCGCGGGCCTATTCCGCGATCGCCAGGCACTCGAGCAGGCCGTTGAGCGACTCGATGCCGCAGCCGCAGGGTCGTTTCCGCCGACGCTCGACGGGTGGCGTCACCGGAGTCTGGTGACCGTCGCCCGCCTGATCGCGCGCGCGGCGCTTCGCCGCGAGGAGAGCCGCGGCGCACACTTCCGGCAGGACTTCCCGCGCCGCGACGATCTACACTGGAAAACCCATGTGACCGATCGTCGCGTGGTTTAAATGCTCCACCGTGGTGGAGACTTCCGGGTGACAGAGAGTCGGGTTCGCTATGGCAAAGAACGCCGAAACATTCGTGACCGAGATCACTCCTCGATCCCAGGATTTTTCGCGCTGGTATTTGGACGTCGTGCGGCGCGCAGAGCTGGCCGATTACTCACCTGTGAAGGGGTGCATGGTGATCCGGCCGTATGGCTACGCGATCTGGGAGCTGATTCAGCAGGCATTCGACCGCGAGTTCAAGGCAACCGGGCATGTGAACGCGTACTTTCCCCTGTTCATTCCGGAAAGCCTGTTGAAGAAGGAAGCGGAGCACGTCGAGGGCTTCGCGCCACAAGTCGCGTACGTGACGCACGGAGGAGGAGAAGAGCTCGAGGAGCGGCTCGTCGTCCGGCCGACATCCGAAGCGATTATCGGAACGATGTACGCCAAATGGATACAGTCGTGGCGCGACCTGCCGATCCTGATCAACCAATGGGCGAACATCGTCCGCTGGGAAAAGGTGACGCGGCCGTTCCTGCGCACCACGGAATTCCTCTGGCAGGAAGGGCACACAGCGCACGAAACCCACGACGAGGCTGAAGCCGAAACGCGGATGATTCTCGACTTGTACGCGGGCGTTTCAGAAGAAGTACTCGCGATGCCGGTCATGAAAGGGCTGAAGAGCGACAGCGAGAAATTCGCCGGCGCGCTGCGGACGTACTCGATCGAGGCGCTGATGGGCGACGGCCGCGCGCTGCAGGCGGGCACGTCGCACAATCTCGGCCAGAATTTCGCGAAGGCGTTCGACATCACGTTTCAGGCACGCGACAAATCAGTTCAGCACGTCTGGGGCACATCCTGGGGCGTGTCGACCCGTCTCGTCGGCGGCGTCATCATGACGCACGGCGACGACAGCGGGCTCGTGCTGCCGCCTCGCGTCGCCCCGTATCAGGTCGTCATCGTGCCCATTGGCCGCGACAACTGGCGGGAAACGGTGCTGCCGCGCGCCAGGGAAATCCACGCGGAGCTCGTCGCCGCCGGCATTCGTGTGACGCTCGACGAGCGCGACGAGCGTCCGGGATGGAAATTCTCGGAGTGGGAACTGCGCGGCGTACCTCTCCGCGTGGAAATCGGACCCAAAGACATCGAAAAGTCCGCCGTGCTCGTCGCCCGGCGCGACACGCGCGAGAAACAAAGCCTGCCGATGGAAGGGCTGTCGGCGCGTCTTCTCGATCTGCTCGACGATGTGCAGCGGAATCTCTATGAGCGTGCACGTCTGTTCCGTCAGGAGCACACGCAGCGGGTGTCGACCTACGAGGAATTCAAACAGATCATGGAAGGACGGCCCGGATTCGTGATCGCGCCCTGGTGCGGGTCGGCACGCTGCGAGGCGGAGATCAAAGCCGAGACACAGGCCACGATTCGCAACATGCCGATGGATGCGGCGCCCATCAGCGGACGATGCATCCACTGTGACGCGGATGCGACGGCTGAGGCGTGGTTCGCGAAAGCGTACTAGGCGGGGCTGGTACGCGTCCTGCCTAGCCCGCCCGTCCTGCCCACAGTTCCGCCGCCCCCTTCCACTTCTTCTCGATCTTCCGCATCACCGAACTTCGTCGTGTGATTCGCTCGCGTTTCAGGATCTCCCGGAACGCGTCCGCAAGGTGTTGACGCCACCAGTCGTCGGGCGCCGGCCCAGGTGACGCCGATCGCGCGTACGCGCCGGCGATCGCTTCCAGGCACGACACGTCTCCCACCAGCGACAGGGCGGCCAGGAATTCCACGGGCAGCGGCTCCCGGGCTGCGTCGAGCGACTCGCGCAAGTCGTACAGGCCGAGGCGGCTGCCCCGTCTCGCCAATGCGGCATGCGCGGCCGCGCGTGTCGTGCGCCACTCGACGCGGCGTGCCGGTGCCTCTGACAATTCCCGTTCGCGTATGCGCTCGACGACCCTGAGCAGGAGCGGCAGCGCCGCCGCATCGCCGGCCCTGACGACGGCGTCATGAAGCACGCGCGGATCGTCCGGCAAGTCCTGCTCTGCGGCACGCGTCACCTCGTCGAGCGGGTCGTCGCCCGCGCGGCGGCGCTTCACCGCGTGCAAGGCGACCGCGCCGCGGATCGCCGCGCTCGAATCGGATGCGAGCGATGCGAGCAGCGGCGCAACCGTCGAGCGATCGAGATCGGTCAGCGCGCGCAGCGCCGCGAGACGAATCGATTCCGGCCGATCGCGATTGGTCGCAACCGCGGCCATTCGGTCGACGACCGACGCGCTGCGCGGGCCGCGGATGAACACGCGAGCGGCACCGATGGCTGCACCGGCGACGGCGGCATCGGCATGGTCCACGGCGCGTAACGCCGTATCGAGCGCCCGCGGATCGCCTATACCTTCGAGCGCCCGAAAGGCGGCCGCTCGCGCGGCCGCCGAGGGCGCGGATTCGGCCACCGCGGTCACGCGCTCCACGGCGCGCGCCCCAATCACCGTCAGGCGCGCGACGGCCGCTTCGCGGGTCACAGCGCTGTCGCCGCTCAAGTCGGCGACGAGCGTGTCGATCTGTTGTGCGGAGGAGGGCCGGATCGCCACGGCGGGACGATTCTAGCAACGATCGGCGCAGAACACGCAGAACCCGCAGAGGGTATTCGCTGTGCGAGTTTGGCGAGATCCGCGTGAAACGTCGTTACCGCAGATTGACGACGAGCGCGGCGCGACGGTTGAGCCGCCGCGTTTCTTCGCGCGCGTTGTCGTACTTCGGCCGCTCCTCGCCGAAGCTCACCGTGCGCAGCCGATCCGCCGAAACGCCGCGGCTGACCAGGTAGTCCTTGACCGCGTTCGCCC
>WNFV01003893.1_pt1 | contig 32333 bp, 33 predicted proteins | sample 5400101 | NCBI WGS metagenome assembly WNFV01 (sample SAMN13153361, study PRJNA577476) | soil metagenome | isolation source: 115 cm soil or saprolite under grassland replicate 1 | place: USA:California | collected 2016-06-15 | reverse complement strand
GCGCGCTCTGGGTGCGGCCGGGGCTCAAGATCTCGCCGCAGATCCTCGGCGGCGGGCAGGAGGGGGGCTACCGCTCCGGGACCGAGAATCTGCCCGCGCTGGTCGGCCTGGGCGTGGCCGCGGAGCTGATGCGCGCGGAGGCGGCGCACGGCGAGCCCGCGCGACTGGCCGCCCTCCGCGACCGCCTCGTCGACGCCCTCCCGAGATCTGTGTCCGACTGCCGGCTGACGGCTTCGCGCCTGGCGCGCCTGCCCCACCATGTGAGCCTCGTCCTCCGCGGCGCCAAGGCGGATAGCGTGCTCCTCGACCTCGACCTCTGCGGCGTGGCGGCGTCCTCGGGCTCTGCGTGCGCCCAGCGGACGGGAACCCCGTCACACGTGCTTCGCGCCATCGGCTGTGCGCCGCAGGAGATGGAAGGCTCGCTCTGCTTCACCATGGGGCGCTGGAGTACCACGGCCGAGGTCGACGCGGTGATCGAGCGGCTGCCTCCCATCGTGGCCCGGCTGCGCTCGCTCGCGCTCCCCGCGCCTCGCTGAGCTCCATGCGCCTCGTCCTCTTCGATATCGACGGCACTATCCTGGTCGCGCGCGGCGCCGGACGGCGGGCCCTCGCCGTCGCCCTCAAGGACGTCTACGGGACGGCCGGAGACATCGACGCCTACGACCTTCGCGGCCAGACGGACCCCCGCATCGTCCTCGACCTGATGGAGGGCGCCGGCCTCGAGTGCGAGGCGGTGCGCGAGCGGCTCGACGACTGCTTCGAGGCCTATGCCCGGGGGCTGGCCGCCGAGATCGGCGACGGCCGCGCCGTGGTCACGCTCCCCGGCATCGCCGATCTCGTGCGGCGCCTCCACGGCCACGGGGATGTGCTCCTGGGGCTGCTCACGGGGAATATCGAGGCGGGCGCCCGGATCAAGCTCGAGCCGACGGGCCTCCTGCCTTATTTCCCTCTCGGCGCCTACGGCTCGGACCATCACGACCGCCGGCAGCTTCCCTCGCTCGCCGCGCGCCGCGCCCACGCCCTGATCGGCGTGCCGTTCGCTCCGGATCAGGTCGTCGTCATCGGTGACACGCCACGGGACATCGAATGCGCGCGCCACTTCGGCGCGGTGGCCGCGGCCGTGGCCACGGGGCAGTACTCTCGCGAGGCTCTCGAGGCCGAGGGCCCCGATCTCCTCTTCGAGAATTTCGCCGACGTCGAGACCGCCCTCGCCAGGCTTCTCCCTCCCTCGTCCGCGAGGGACTAGGTTAGCGGCTTGAGGCCCAGCGACGCGGCGATCTCGTTGCACTGCTGAGCGAGGACGGGTGCCACGGGAATGCCGCTGACCCGCCGATGCCGCTCCGTCTCCGCCTCGGGCTGTCCCGCCGTGTATACGCGCTTGTGTCCCTCCGCCGTCGGCATATCTTGAAGTTCGCCCAGCATGTCGTCCATGTCCGCGGTGAAGTCCTCGAGCGGCCGGAAGCGCTTGATGTCGATGGCCGCGAAGCAGTGACCGGTATTGGTCAGCTTCTGCGCGCGGAGTCCCTTGCGGTCGATGACATCACCGTACACGGCGCCTGCGAGAACGCCGGAGAGAATGTCCACGAGCACCCCGAGCCCGTAGCCCTTGTGGCTGCCGAGCTCGCGGCTGCCCCCGAGGGGCGAGAGGAGGCGCGAGGCGAGGACCTTCCGCGCATCCGTGGTGGGATGTGCGTGCTCGTCGAGCCCCCAGCCTTCGGGGATGGGCTTGTCCCAGCGCACGGCGATGCTGAGCTTGCCCACGGCCACGGTGGTGGTCGCCATGTCGAGCACGTAGGGCTCACGATGTGAGGCCGGCGCGGCCACGCTGATCGGATTCGTGCCCATCATGGGCTTGCGGCCGAAGGTCGGCGCCATGGCGACAAAGGGCGAGTTGGTGAAGGCGAGTCCGATCATGCCGCGGTTGAGCGCCATCATGGAGTAGTTGGCGCAGGCGCCGAAGTGATTCGAGTTGCGCACGGCCACGATGCCCATGCCAAAGGTCGCCGCCTTGGCGATGGCCAGCTCCATGGCCATGGCGCTCGCGGGATGCCCGAGGCCCTTCTGCCCGTCCACGAGGCCGGTGGCGAGGTCGTCGCGCGCCACCGTGGGCTCCGCGGAAGGGTCGACGAAGCCCAGGTGCGTCCACTCGACGTACTTCGGAAGCATGCCGATGCCGTGCGAATCGACGCCACGGAGATCGGTGCGCACCATCAGGTCGGCGGTGAGGCGGGCGTTCTTCGGCGACATCTTCAGCGCTTCGAGGACCGACACGATGAAATCGGCCAGCCGCTCGTGGTTGACGACAACCGGTGCTTCGGCCATGAGGCGTCCTTTCTAGGTTCGTCCGGGCGAGTCTACGCGGGCAGGCCCGAGATCTTGATGCCGGAGTTCTTGAGCTTGTAGCGACGGTTGATGGTGGCGAGTACCGCGGTGATGCCTTCGAGCGGCCCGGCATTGGTGAGGGCGCCCACGTCGACGGCGCGCAGGCCCATGGTGTGGCCGAGCTCCTCCGCGACCTTCTTGGCCTCGGCATCGACCCCGCAGAGGAGGAGATCGCATTCGATGGCGTGTTCGGTGGCGGAGAGCTCGTGGGCGGCGATGTGGTGGAAGGCCGCGACCACTCGCGCCTCGGAGCCGAGCAGCTCCTGGACTTCCTCCGCGGACGAGCCCTGGGGCGGCGGCGTGAAGAGGCGGCCGCCCCCGAAGGTGAGGGGCACCACCGTGCTGATGACGACCTTGCCGCGACACGCGTCCCTGAGAGGGACCAGAGTGGCCGCGAGGCCCGCTGCGGGCAGGGTGAGGACGACGACGGCGGCGGCGGCGGCCGCGTCGAGGTTGGCCATGCCGGCGATGGCGGCGTTTCCGGCGAGGGCCGACAGCTCGGCGGCCTTGGCGCGCGCGCGCTCGACGTCGCGGGAGCCGATGATGACGTCGTGTCCGCCGAGGGCCCAGCGCTGGGCGAGCCCCGCGCCCTCCTTGCCTGTGCCACCGACGATTCCTATGCGCATGACGTCCTCACTTAGCGGAAGAGATCCCGGGAGGGGTCACGGAGGAGGGAGCGACTGCCGCTCTCACCCCGGGGCCAGTTGAGTCCGCGAATGATGACGACGGGAATGCGGTCGAGCTTGCCCATGATGGGCTCGGCCGCCGAGGAGAGCTCATCGGCGAGGGCGAGAATGGTCGCCTGGAGCACGTGGCCGGCCGGGTCTTTCTCGCCGAGATAGCTCTTGAGCGGCTCGAGGCCCGCCACGCCGATGGCGACATTGGTCAGTCCCTCGCGCCACGGCCGGCCAAATGTGTCCGCGATGATGATGCCGAGGTTGTAGCCAATGAGGGCGGCCAGGCGGTCGCGCAGCCCGCGCGCCGAGCGATCGGAGTCCTCGGGGAGGAGACAAGCGGTGTCGGCGTCGACATTGGACTGGTCCACGCCCGCGTTCGCGCAGACCAGCCCGTGATGGGTCTCCACGATGAGCACGCCCTTGTCCTTCCGCACCACGCGGCGGCTCTCCCGGAGTATGACCTCGACGAGGCGCGGATCGCGCCCGATCTCGTCGGCCACGGCCCGCGTGTCCGCCGACGGGGTGATGTCGCCGAGCCTCACCACGCGCCCCTCGGCCTTGGAGACGATCTTCTGGCTGACCACCAGGAGGTCTCCGGCGGCGAGGGGCGTGCCCTGGGCCACCGAAGCGTGGGCGATGAGCCGCGCGAGGTCGTCGCCCCCGTGGATCTCCGGCAGGCCTTCGATGCCGATGACCTCGTAGCGCGGGGGCATGCTCAGGCCCCGCCGCGATGGGCGGCCAGCCGCGCCGGCACGTCGAGCGAGCGGAGCAGTCCCGCGCTGCGAGTCTCCGCGCCGCGTTCCAGGAGCAGGGCGAGATCCTCCGGCGCGTCGATGTCGAGCCCGATGCCGGGGAGGCGGAGCACGAGCGGTTGAAGGCCCGCCGCTCGCGCGGCCACCAGATGATTCTCGAAGGATGGCTCCCCGAACTTGAGGGGCAGGCGGTCCGGCGGCTCGAGGAGGACGGCATTGGTGCCGAAGCCGGAAAGCGACGGGACGAACGCCACCCCGGCGCCTCGGGGGAGGGCGGCGGCGAGCGTCGTCAGTTCGTCCGGGGTGGTGCAGGGCACGTCGCCCGGAATCGTCACGAAGCGCCTCGCCCCGCGCACGAGCGCCGCGCGCTGCGCGTGGGCGATGGCCTCCGTGTGGCCGCGATTGGTTTCTTCGCCGAGGGTGGCCGCGCCGTGACGCTTGGCCAGCGCCTCGACCGCCGGATCGCGCGTGACCACGAGGACGTCACCGAGACGGGCGCGGTCGAGCGCGCCGAGGACGTCTTCGAGCATGGCCCGGGCCAGCTCGCCACGCTCGGCGGGAGCGAGGAGGGGGATGAGCCGCTGCTTGGCGTTCACGAGGTCCTTCACGGGCACGGCGACGACGGTGCTCACGCGAGCGCCTCGAGCACCCGGCGGGCGAGAGCGATCTCCCCCTTGCGATCGCGCATGAAGGCATCGGTGACGATGGGCCGCACGCCGCGTGCCTCGAGGCTCGGCGCGAGGGCGGCGTCGACCGTGTCCACGAGCAGCGTATCGAGCCAGGGCGCATACGCCGCGGCGACTCCCAAGGCCGATACCTCGAGCCCGCGGGCCGCCATGAGACGACCGGCGGGTCCGGACACCGCCTGTCCCCCGACGATGGGGCTGACGGCGAGGACGGTCGCCGACGTGGTCTCGAGGGCGTGGGAGAGCCCGGGCACCGCGAGAATGGGGCCGATCGAGGTCACGGGGTTGGAGGGACATATGATGACCGCATCGGCTGCCGCGATGGCGTCCAGCACCCCGGGCGCGGGGACGGCCGAGACGGCCCCCTCGTAATCCACCTCCCGAACCTCGACCTGGGCCTTCTCGCGCACGAAGTATTCCTGAAAGCCGAGCCAGCCATCGGGACCGAGGATGCGCGTTCTCACCGGCTGGTCGGACATGGGGAGAACGGCGTGGCGCACCCCGAGATCTCGCGCGAGCTTGGCCGTCGCTTCGCTGAGCGTTTTACCCTCGCTCAGAAGCCTGGTGCGATGGAGGTGAGTGGCGAGGTCGCGGTCACCCAGATTGAACCAGGTGGGCTCGCCGAAGCGGACGATCTCTCCCAGGGTGCGAAAGGTCTCGTCGCGGAGGCCCCAGCCCCGACCCTCGTCGATCAGCCCCCCCAGGGAATAGCAGACGGTGTCGAGATCGGGAGAGACGTGGAGCCCCCAGATCAGCGCATCGTCGCCCGTGTTGCCGATGACGCCGAGCGTGCCCGGCCCCACGAGCGCATCCAGGCCTCTCAGGAGCTTGGCGGCACCGGTTCCACCGGCAAGGGCGACGAGACGCATGACCGAGGCGTTAGCGGTGGGTGGGGGACACTCGCCGGTCGCGGCCCCGCCCGACCGCGCTCCAGAGAGCGCTGCCCCCGCGCCAGCCGAAGAGCCCGAGGCCGGGCCGCCCCCTCAGCTCTTCCGGGAGCTCGACTTCCGGCACGGGGATGAACCCGAAGCGCACCCACACGCGATCGAGGCTCTGCGGGCGGGCAAAGAGCGTCTCGACTTTCTCCGTCTCCGCCCAGGCGAGTGTCTGGGCGACGAGGTCGGCGGCGGCGTCCACCGCGGATTCGGGATCTGCTCCGGGCGGGCTCGCGACCGCGGGCCCATGAATCATGGCCGTGGGCCCCGCCCGCTCGAGGAGGACGGCGCCCACCAGCGCATCATCGTGCCACGCGCCCCAACCCGCCGCGACGTCGCCGGACGGCGGCGCCCAAGCTCCCACGAAACCGAAGAGCTCGCGCGCCTCGCGTCCCCGCTCGCCGAGAGGTCGGAAGGCGAGGCCGTCCCAGCTCCTACTTCTTGCCAAGCACCGCGTCCTTGATGCTCTTGGCCAGTCGGAACTTCACCACGCGCTTGGCCGGGATCTTGATCGGCTCGCCCGTCTGCGGATTGCGGCCCATGCGCGCCTTGCGGTTGGCGAGGACCAGCCGTCCGAAATGCGGAAGCACGAAAACGTTCTTGGCTTCCTTGATGGCGAGCGCTTCGAGCTGCTCGAAGAGATCCACGATCTGCTTCTTGGCGAGACCGCTCTTCTGGGATAGATGGGCGATGGTGGCGGACTTGGTCATGGGTTTTGCCATGCGGTGAACCTCCGTCTCCGGGTTGAGGTTGAACGATACGGCCACTGCGAAAAACAGCGGTCGTCAGGAACAAGGCCGGATTGTAACCCACGGGCCGGTCCTCGTAAACAGAAGCCTCACCGGGAGCTAGGAGCGGCTTGGTGCCTCCGTCTTCGACGGATGCAGGAAGCGGAATTGGCCGGAGGTGGAGAGCGCGCGATAGGAGCCGAAGCGCGCGGCCGCGTCGGTGACGTGGTCCAGCGGCGAGTCCTCGTCGTCCTCGCGCCTGTCGTAGACCTTGAGCAGCTCGTAGGTCGTGCCGCGACGGGCGGGCACGCGTCCCGCCTCGCGGATCATGCGCCGCAGCTCGGCGGGGGGGACGAGCTGGCCGAAGCCCGCCCCCGCCGAAGTAGAGATGGATTCGTTGATGAGGGTACCCCCCACGTCGTTGGCGCCCGCGGTCAGCAGATACTGCGCCATCTTCGGTCCTTCCTTGACCCAGGAAGACTGGATGTTCCGGAAGCTGGGGCCGAGGATGAGGCGGGCCAGCGCGTGCATCTTGATCACCTCCACCCCGGTGGCGCCCTCGCGCACGCCGGGCACGAGCCCGCGCCGGTACATCGGCGCCTCGTGATGGATGAGGGAGAGGGGGACGAACTCGGTGAAGCCGCCCGTCTGCCGCTGGATGCCGCGCAGGAGATCCATGTGGCGTATCCAGTGCGCGGGAGTCTCCACGTGGCCGTACATGATGGTCGACGTGGTCCGGATGCCCAGGGCGTGCGCGGAGGTGATGACCTCGATCCACTGGTCGACGGTGATGCGGCCGCGCGCGATGCGGTCGCGCACGTCCTGATCGAGGATCTCCGCCGAGGTGCCGGGGAGCGTTCCCAGCCCGGCTGCGCGGAGAGTCTTCAGGAACTCCGGAATGGACAGGTCGGCGCGCGTCGATCCGTACAGCACTTCCTCGGGCGAGAAGGCGTGCAGGTGCATCTCCGGCACCGCCGCCTTGATGGCGCGGCAGAGGTCCACGTAGTAGGAGCCGTCCAGCTTGGGGGGCAATCCGGCCTGGATGCACACTTCGGTGGCGCCCATGTCCCAGGCTTCGACGGCACGCCGCACCACCTCGTCGAGGGGGAGGAAGTAGCCTTCCTCCTCGCGATGGTCACGGCTGAAGGCGCAGAAGGTGCAGTGCTTGATGCAGACATTGGTGAAGTTGATGTTGCGGTTGACCACGTAGGTGACGATGTCGCCCGCCTGCCGCCGGCGCATCTCATCGGCGACGAGGGTGAGGGCGTGCAGCTCGCGTCCCTGTACCTCGGTGAGGCGGATGCCTTCGTCCACCGTGAGCTCGCTGCCGTCGAGGGCGCGGCCGAGAATGCGGCGCACGTCCTGGTCGATCCAGTCCAAGGGCATGGGACTCCCGTTCAATTCCACGTTCGCCACCTTTCGAGGTCGCCTCGCACGAGGCCGTGATCGTCCACGAGTCTCTTCACCTTGGGCCGCAGCGCCTCGTCGACGAATTCCGGACGCCCGGCGTATTCGGGATAGACGGCCAGCCGCTCGCGGAGCTCGAGCCCCGCGCGCTCGGTGGCGCGCCGGAGGGCGGTCAGCCCGGGCCAGGGCCGCTCGGGGTTGATGTGGTCGGGAGTGAGGGGCGACACGCCACCCCAGTCATTGATGCCCGCCTCGGGCAAGCGCGCGAAATCGGCGTCCGAGAGATTGGGCGGCACCTGGATATTCATGTCGGGGCCGAGCACGAGACGCGCCACGGCCGCCGTACGAAGCAGGTCGTCCATGGGCGGCTCCGCGTGATCGCGCATGGGGATGCCTGGCTTGCGGCGGAAGTTCTGGACGATGACCTCCTGGATATGTCCGTAGCGCTCGTGGAGCTCACGGATGGCCATGAGGGCGTGCACCCGCTCGGCATGGGTCTCGCCGATACCGATGAGGATGCCCGTGGTGAAGGGGATGGCGAGCTTCCCGGCCAGCCCGATCGTGCGCAGCCGCCGCGAGGGCACCTTGTCGGGCGCGCGATCGTGGGCGAGCCCCGGACCGAGCAGGCGCTCCGAGAGCGTCTCGAGCATGATGCCCATGCTCACATTGACCTCGCGCAGGGCGGAGAGATCACGCTCGCCCATCAGACCCGGGTTGGCGTGGGGCAGGAGGCCGGTCTCCTTCGCCACGAGCTCGCAGACCTGTCTCAGGTAGCCGAGTGTGGTCAGGTGCCCCATGCGCTTCAGGAACTCGCGATACTCGGGGAAGATGGCCTCGGGCCGGTCACCAAGCGAGAAGAGCGCTTCCTTCGCGCCCAGCCGCTCGCCCGCGCGGGCGAGAGCCAGGACCTGGTCGGGCGTCATGCTGAGCGCGCCGGGCTCGCCCGGATCGCGCCGAAAGGTGCAATAGCCACAATAGTCACGGCAGAGATTCGTCAAGGGCACGAAGACCTTGGCCGAGAAGGTCATGCGACGGCCGCGGCGGCCGTCCCGAGCCGCCGCGGCCGCCCCGAGCAGCTCCCGCAGCATCGAGGCGTCGGAGTCGAGGAGGGCGATCGCGTCGTCGAGAGCGAGCGAGCGACCTTCCCTCGCTCGCTCGAGCGCGGCTAGTTCGCGTAGCGCCACTGGAGAACCTTGCCGGGCCTGACTTTGATCATGGTGCCGCCGTCGCGGGAGAGACCCATACCGACGTATTGAGGATACTTTGACACGAGGAGATCCACGCCCTTGGCGAACTCACGCCCGGCGGTGAGGATCTCCGCAATGCCCTGGATGATGACCCAGCGCAAACGGCGCCAGTCTTCCTCGTAGTGATCGATCACCACGGAGACCTGGGGATTCTCCCGGATATTGCGTACGCGCGCCAGCTCGCCCGAGCGCTTCGGCTTGGCGTCGATGGCCGAGAGGAGCGCCTCGCCGTCCCAGGCATAACAGAAGGGGACGACCAGCGGTTGCCCGCTCCGGTCCGCGGTGGCCAGTCGCCCGACCCGGGCGGAGGCGATGAAGTCGGCCACCTCGGCCGGCAGCGCGCTCATGAGCGGGCTCAGTTCCGGCTCGAGCTGCCGCGTGCGCGGGGCCGGACCTCTTCGGCGAAGCGCTCCATGATGGTGAGCCACCCGCGGAGATCCTGGGCGACGGGATCGAAGACGAAGTGGGTGACACCGAGCGCCTGGTAGGTTCTGATGTCTCCCATCACTTCGGCCGCGGTGCCCCGGAAGAGCGTGCGATCCCCGCCCGCCGGCTTTGCGCGCTTGGGCAAGATCTCGAGCGGGCAGCGGAAGGACAGGGTGATGGCCTGGGGATCGCGGCCGGCCTTCTTGGCCCAGTCGTGGACGATGGCCACCTTGTCCCGGAACTCTTCCGGGAGAAGCATGGCGGGAGGCCGCAGACCGATGGGATGCCATCCGTCGGAGAGCTCGCCCGCCCGGCGCAGCGCCACGTCCGTGTGGCCACCGGTCCACACCGGGATGCCCCCCTTTTGCTTGGGCTTGGGCATGGCACTCACCGGGCCCATGCGGTAGATCGGCCCCTGCCAATCCACCGGCTCACGCGTCCAGCACGCTCGCATCAAGGCGATGTACTCGTCGGTTGTCGGCCCGCGTCGCTCGAAGGGCTCCGCGTGAAGGGCCTCGAACTCCTCCTTGAACCAGCCCACGCCCGCGCCGAGGATGACGCGCCCACCGGAGAGCACGTCGAGCGTGGCCAGCATCTTCGCCGTGACCACGGGGTTCCTGTAGGGGATGACGAGCACGCTCGTCCCGAGCCTGACCCGCGACGTCTCCCCCGCCAAAAAGCTCATGAGGGCCAGAGGTTCGAGATAACCGTTGGTCCAGTCTCCGGCGAACTTGCCCGTCGGCGCATACGGGTACGGGGTGGTCTGCGTGGCGGGGATGACGACGTGATCGGTCACGAAGAGGGACGAGTACCGGAGATCGTCGGCCTTGCGGGCGAGCTTGATCAGCACATCGGGAGTGGCGAGCGGTCCGCGACCGGGGAGAGAGAAGCCGAAGTCCATGGCGGGGCCATATTGCTCGCCCCTTCGGAACCTGTCAAGGCAAGGGGCCCGACGTCGGCGGGGTGTGATGACACGGGCTCGAACGCTTTCGTGACACGATTTCACGTGATTTTGACAGGGCGATTACCTCCATGTGGAGTCTCACCTTTTAAGCTATAAGCTGCTGATAGATATTGGATATTAATTATTTTTACGGCAGGTCGACGTCTCTAGTGTCAGTCTGGTGACGCTAGGGGGAGGCTGTGCTAGCTTGGAAACACGAGCATGCGTCTCTCTCACAAGGTCCTCGTGACTACGGCTTTGTTGATCCTCGCTCTCGCCGGCGTCGGCACCTGGAGCCTGCATGCGATCAGCAGGCTCGTCGATGTCAACCGTGCGACCGCGACACAGTCCGTACCGGCTCTCCGCATGGCTACCTCCCTCCGCGAACAGTTGACAGAGCTCACGCGTACCGATGAGAACGCCGGGCCTGGCGCGGCCGAGGGCGCACAGAAGGTCTGGAACGATCGCGCGTCACGCGTGACCAAGGATCTGAGCCTGCTCGGGGCCTTCCTCGGCACCGAAGAGGAGCGCGCGCAGCACCGGGAGGCCATGGTCGCCTTCTCGACCTACCGCAGGCTGGCCGGCATGGGGACGGCGCCGAGTGCCGAGCGGCGCGTTGCCTCCGATCGCACGGGCGCGCATCTCGATCTCCTGTCCGGGGCAACCTACCGCGCGCTGGAAGATGCACACCTCGAGGCACGCGAGCTCGAGGCGCACACCTGGAATACAGTGTTCTGGGCGCTTCTCGCGAGCTTGACGGCCGCCCTCATGACCGCGGCCTTGCTCACCGCGTACCTGACGCGCTCGCTGCGCCGCCTCTCCCTCGCCACCGGCCAGCTCGCCGACGGCGCGTTCACCCAGCCCCTGCCCGTGACGAGCCGCGACGAGATCGGCGGGCTGGCCCGCTCGTTCAATCGAATGGCGGAGCGTCTGCGCGAAGTCGACAGCCTCAAGGAGGAGCTTTTCTCCCACATCTCTCACGAGCTGCGGACGCCCCTCACCTCGGTGAAGGAAGCGACCCATCTCCTCCTGGATCGTGTGCCCGGCCCCCTCACACCCAAGCAGGGCCGTCTCATGGAGATCATCGCGGGAAGCACCGACCGGCTGCTCGGGCTCGTGAATCAGGTGCTGGAGCTGTCGCGCCTGCGCGCCCGCGTCCTGCCTCTTGAGCGGCGGCCGGTGGACATGGAGAAGATCATCGTCCAGGCGCTCGAGGAGCTCCGCCCGCAGATCGAGGAGAAGTATCTCGCCATCGGCCGGACGACGAGCGGCTCGGATTTCGGCCTGCAGGGCGACGAGGACCGTCTCCTGCGCGTGATGGTCAATCTCATGGGCAACGCCGTGAAGTTCACCGCCGACCGTGGCGCCATCCTGGTCGGGCTGACGGACCGGGGAGACACGATCGAGATCATGGTCAGGGACACGGGCATCGGTATCCCGGCGGGAGAGCTCGCGCGCATCTTCGATCCCTACCAGCAGGCTCACCGCGGGCGCGGCGGCTCGGGTCTCGGTCTCGCCATCGTCAAGGGTCTGGTCGAGGCTCACGGCGGCCGGGTGAGCGTGGAGTCGGAGGAGGGCCAGGGCAGCTGCTTCCTCGTGTGCCTGCCCCGCAATGATCGGGCGGCCGGGGAAACTCAGGGAAGAGAGGGATGAGTAGCGGTCGCGCGCTCGTGGTAGACGACGATCCGGGCATCCTCGAGGTGCTCGAGATGCGGCTCCAGTCCATGGGGCTCGACGTGACCCTGGCCCAGAGCTACCGGGACGCCGTCCTGCTCCTCGACGCGCGTGGCTTCGATGTCGCCCTCTTCGATCTACGCATGGAGCCGGTGAGCGGCCTCAAGCTCATGGAAGCGGCGCATCAGCGCCAGCCTCGCCTGCCTGTCCTCATCATGACCGCCCACGGCACCATCGACAATGCCGTGGAGGCGTTGCGCGAGGGCGCCTTCGACTACCTCACCAAGCCCTTCGTGCCCGAGGAGCTGCGCGGGAAGATCGGGCGGGCGCTCTCCCAGCGCCGGTGGACCCGGGACCGGACCATGCTCAAGGTGGTGGGAGAAGCCCTCGGCTCCTCGGGGACGATGGAGCGCGTCCTCGACACGGTCGCCCATGCCACCGTGGAGGCCACCGAGGCGGAGCGGGCAGTGGTCTTCTTGCTCGAGGACGGTCGGCTCGTCCCCATGGCCAGCGCGGGTGCCGCGCCGGGCTCCCTCGACGACCTCGCGACTACAGCCAGGTCGGTGATCGAGGGGAAGATTCCCGCGGCGGCCACCGATGCCGACGGGCGCGTCCGACTGGGCGCGCCGCTCTTCGTGGGCGGCGGCGCCGCCGGCGCTCTGGTCGTGGAAACGATGGTGCAACCGACGCCGGACGACCTCGACCTTCTCGCGCTCTTCTCCTCGCAGGCGGCGGTGGCCCTCAAGAACACCCGGGAGCTCGAGCGGCTGCGCAGCGGCGCCCTCGCCGCCCTCGGGCGCATGGCCGCCCAGGTCGCCCACGAGCTCAGAAATCCGCTGGGCGGGCTCAAGCTCTTTGCCGACTATCTCGAGCAACGGCTGGGGGTGGCGGAGGATTCGGAGGGCGTCGAGGTCGCGCGGCGCATCAGCCGCGAGGTCGATCACATGGCCGAGCTGGTCCGCGAGATCACGCAGTTCGGTCGGCCCACGACGCTACGCCGGGTGCCCACGAGCCTCAACGGTCTCGTGGAGTCGTGTCTCGACCTGGCCCAGGCGCGGGCAAAGGACAAGAAGGTCCGCGTCACGCTGGATCTCGACGCGGGGCTCCCCGCCGCGATGCTCGATTCCCGCGAGCTGCGCAAGGTGTTCCTCAACCTGATCAGCAATGCGCTGGAGGCGATGGATGATGAAGGCCGCCTGACCCTCCGCACCCGCGCCCAGGATCGGTTTCTCGAGACGACAGTGGAGGACACGGGGTGTGGCATGAGCGATGAGACGCGCGCGCGTGCCTTCGATCTCTTTTTCACCACCAAGGACACGGGCACCGGCCTCGGCATGGCCATCGCGCGCTCCGTCATCGAGCAGCACGGCGGCCGCATCGAGATCCGGAGCCAGATCGGGCGGGGCACGCAGGTGCGCGTGCTCCTGCCGGTGGAGGTGCCGTGAAGCCCGAGGTGCTGGTGGTGGACGACGAGCTCTCGATCGCGGAGGCCCTTCGCCTGATTCTCGAGCGGGACGGCTACGTGGTGGAGACGGCACGGAACATCGCGGAGGCGTCCGCGCGCATGGACGGTCGCGACTTCTCCGTGGCCCTGGTGGACCTCGTCCTGCCCGATGGGGACGGTATGGGCCTTCTGAAGATCCTCAAGGGGCGTGATCCCGACATCGAGGTCATCATCATGACCGGCCACGGCTCGATCTCGAAGGCCGTGGAGGCGACCAAGGAAGGGGCTTTCTACTTCGTCACCAAGCCCTTCGACTCGGCCGAGATGCTGACCCTGCTCGGCAAAGCCCTCGAGCGCCGGCATCTCCTCGCGGAGACCTCCGACCTGCGGCGTCAGCTCGCCGAGCAGCTGGGCTACGGAGAGATGCTGGGCAGCTCGCCGACGATGCGCCGGGTCTTCGAGCTCCTCGACTCCGTGGCCGCCTCGGACGCCAACGTCTTCATCGTGGGCGAGAGCGGGACGGGCAAGGAACTGGCCGCCAACGCCGTGCACGCCAAGAGCCCGCGCGCCCATGGACCGCTCGTCAAGATCAACTGCGCCGCCCTGCCCAAGGACCTGATCGAGTCCGAGCTCTTCGGTCACGTCAAGGGAGCGTTCACGGGCGCCACCTCGGAGCGGGCGGGCCTGCTCGAAGAGGCGCACAAGGGCTCCTTGCTCCTCGACGAGATCACCGAGATGCCCGCGGATCTCCAGGCCAAGCTCCTGCGCGTCCTCGAGGATCGCTCCGTGCGACGTCTCGGGGGTGGTCGGGCCGTACCCGTGGACTTCCGGCTGATCTCGTCCACGAACCGTGAGCCCGAAGCGGCGGTGCGCGAGGGCTCGCTTCGCCAGGACCTCTATTTCCGAATCAATACCGTGACCGTGGAATTGCCTCCGCTCCGGGAGCGGACCCAGGACATTCCCATGCTCACCAAGAGCTTTCTCGATCGCTTTATCCTGAAGCACAACCGGCCGCTGGAGGGGATAGACCCCGAGGCCTTCCGCCGTCTCCTTTCCTACATGTGGCCCGGAAACGTCCGGGAGCTCGAGCACGTCATCGAGCGCGCCGTCCTCGTGGCCCGCGGTCGGGAGGTCACGGTGGCGGATCTGCCTGAGGCTCTCAACGCGGGGGCGCCTCTCCTGAGCCCCGCGCCGCCATCGGGCTCGCTCGAGGAGATCGAGCGCCTGTCGATCATGCGCGCCCTCGAGACGACAGGCTGGAACAAGCAGGCGGCGGCGGCGCTCCTCGGCCTCCGCCGTCCCACCCTGTACTCGAAGATGCGCCGTCATGGCATCCCCCAGCGCCGGGGCTGAGGCGTGGTGTTCTCGGATGGACGGTGTCATCCTGATCATCGCGGCTTTTGACGCCCCCAGGCCACTTCGTCCTCCTAAGTACGCACAAAGGCGTACCTCTTGTCTCGGCCGCATGCTTGCAATTGCAGGTCTCCAGGAGGTGCTACTCCATGGCAAAGATGCTCCTCGTTGACGACGATCCGGCGTGGCGGGCTCTGTATCGGATGGGCTTCGAGGGCGACTTCGAAGTCTTCGAGGCGGTCGACGGACTCGACGCCTTGGCCGCCCTTGATCGTGTGCGACCTGACATCATCGTCCTCGACCTCCGCATGCCTCACCTCGATGGAATGGGATTCCTCCGCCAGATGGAGCGGAGAGGCAGCAAGGTGCCCGTCGTCGTATGCTCCGGCGCCTTCACCACGGATAGTCCGCCTGCCATCCCCGGCGTGTTCCCGGCCCAGAAGAGCCCAGACCTCCGTAACGTCTGGAGCGCAGTCGAGGCCGCCCTGCCACGGCCGTCGGTCGAGGTCGAACTGGCTGGAAAGTCGCGCCGCGCCGTCGAAACCACAGTCTGGCGCGACTGACGTTCTGACTCGCTGACCTCGGCCTGCTCAGCGCCGAGGCATTTTTCAACATCTGCCTACCAAATGGGCAGATGTCCGCTTATCATCCGCCCAGTCAATCCCTCAAGCGATTGATTTTTCAGCAGCGAGCAAAATGTCGTCACCCGGCACGACAGGTGCACACCAAGCCGCCCCGGGAGGATTTCCATGAAGAAGATCGAGGCCATCATCAAGCCGTTCAAACTCGACGACGTCAAGGAGGCCCTGACTGGCATAGGCGTTATCGGCATGACGGTCTCGGAGGTTCGCGGCTTCGGCAGGCAGAAGGGGCATACGGAGCTCTACCGGGGCGGCGAGTACACGGTGGACTTCCTTCCCAAGATCAAGATCGAGGTCGTGGTGCCCGACAGTCTGGTGGACAAAGTCGCTTCCGTTCTCGCGGGCGCGGCGAAGACGGGCAATATCGGCGACGGCAAGATCTTCGTTCATCCCGTGGACACCGCGGTTCGCATTCGCACCGGCGAGCGCGACGAGAGCGCATTGTGACGGCACCGGTCAGGAAGGAGCGGCCGTAATGAGAATTCCCAGGTTCTTCATGGCGATGACGCTGATGGCGCTGCTCGGGCTCTGCGTCGCCGGCGACCTCTGGGCCCAGGCGCCCCCCGCACCCGCGCCGGCCGCGACCGCCGCGGCCTCTCCGGCCGCGCCACCGACGGCCAAGATCGATACGGGCGACACGGCCTGGGTCCTCATGTCTTCGGCCCTCGTGCTCCTCATGACGGCTCCAGGGCTCGCCCTTTTCTACGGCGGCATGGTGAGGCAGAAGAACGCCCTCGGCACCCTCATGCACAGCTTCATCATCCTCGCCCTCATCTCCGTGCAGTGGGTGCTCTGGGGGTACACCCTCGCCTTCGGCCCGGACAAGGGGGGCATCATCGGCGGGCTCGAATGGGCGGGCCTGCGCGGCGTGGGCGCGGAGCCCAACCCTGCGTATGCGGCGACCATTCCCCACCAGGCCTTCATGCTCTTCCAGATGATGTTCGCCGTGATCACGCCCGCCCTCATCACGGGAGCGTTCGCCGAGCGCAAGAAGTTCTCCACCTTCATCATCTTCGTACTGGCGTGGGCAACCCTCGTCTACGACCCGCTCGCTCACTGGGTCTGGGGTGACGGCGGCTGGCTCCACAAGCTCGGCACGCTCGATTTCGCCGGGGGCACCGTGGTGCACATTTCCTCCGGTGTCTCCGCGCTGGCGGCGGTGCTCGTCATCGGCAAGCGCAAGGGCTATGGACAGCAACCCATGCCGCCTCACAACCTGCCTCTGACCGTCATGGGGGCGAGCCTGCTCTGGTTCGGCTGGTTCGGCTTCAATGCGGGGAGCGCGCTCGGGGCCAACGGTCTCGCCGCGCACGCCTTCACCACCACCAACACCGCGGCGGCGGCGGCGGCGCTCGGCTGGATGATGACGGAATGGAGCTCGCGCGGGAAGCCGACGGTGCTGGGAGCGGCGTCGGGGGCGGTGGCCGGCCTCGTGGCGGTGACGCCCGCCGCGGGCTTCGTCACGCCCATGGGCGCGCTCGTCATCGGGGGGCTGGCCGGCGTGCTCTGCTACACGGCGTGCAATCTGAAGACGAAGCTCGGCTACGACGATTCCCTCGACGTCGTCGGTGTGCACGGGGTGGGCGGGACATGGGGCGCCCTCGCCACCGGCATCTTCGCCACCAAGGCCGTCAACGAAGCCGGCGGCAACGGACTCTTGTACGGCGATCCCGGGCAGTTCTGGAAGCAGGTCGTGGCCGTGGTCGCTACCCTCGTGCTGGGCTTCGTGATGACCATCGTCATTCTCAAGGTCCTCGACGCGATCATGGGGCTCCGGGTCACCGAGGATGACGAGATGGCGGGCCTCGACCTCTCACAGCACTCGGAAACCGCGTATTCGCTCGGCGGCTCTTCCTACGGCGAGTATGGGATGAGCGGCAGTGGGGGGGCCTTCGCGGACGCCATGAAAGCCGCGCAGGCGAAGCACACGGCCCATTGACCCCCTGATCCAAAACCCTTAGTGTAGCCAGCCGGCGGGGCATTGAGGCTCCGCCGGCGCGGCATTTTTGTTCCACGTCATTTCAAAGGAGGCGGAACGCATGACCCCGAAGGACGTACTGAAGATGGCCAAGGAGAAGGGTGCCCGGATCGTCGATCTTCGCTTCATCGATCTCCCCGGCCTCTGGCAGCATTTTTCGATTCCCGTCTCCGAGCTGAGCGAGGGCATTTTCTCGGATGGGCTGGGCTTCGATGGCTCCTCGATCCGCGGCTTCCAGACCATCGACGAGTCGGACATGCTGCTCATCCCCGACCCCTCGACGGCCCAGATGGATCCGTACACCGCCGTGCCGACCCTCGTCCTCATCTGTAACGTCAAGGACCCCATCACGGGCAAGGCCTACACCCGCGACCCTCGCTACGTCGCCCAGAAGGCGGAGGCGTACGTCAAGAAGTCGGGAGCCGGCGACACGGTCTACATCGGTCCCGAGCTCGAGTTCTTCTTCTTCGACGCCATCCGCTTCGACCAGAGCTACAACTTCGGCTACTACTTCATCGACTCCGAGGCGGGCGCCTGGAACTCGGGCCGCGAGGGGACGCCGGATCGGCCGAACCTCGGCTACAAGCCGCGCTACAAGCAGGGCTACTTCCCGGTGCCGCCCATGGATCACTTCCAGGACATCCGCTCGGACATGGTGCTGGCGCTGGAATCGGTGGGCATCCGCGTCGAGGTGCACCACCATGAAGTGGCCACGGGCGGGCAGACCGAAATCGACATGCGCTTCGACACCTTGACCAAGATGGCGGACCGGGTGTGCTGGTACAAGTACTGCGCGAAGAACACCGCCAAGAAGTGGGGCAAGACCGCGACCTTCATGCCCAAGCCTCTCTTCCAGGACAACGGCTCCGGGATGCACACCCATCAGTCCATCTGGAAGAACGGCAAGAACCTCTTTTACGAGCGTGGCGGCTACGCCGACATCTCGAAGATGTGTCTGTACTACATCGGGGGCATCCTCAAGCACGCTCCCGCGCTCCTCGCCTTCATCGCCCCCAGCACCAACAGCTACAAGCGGTTGGTGCCCGGCTACGAGGCGCCCATCAACCTTGTGTACAGCCAGCGGAACCGTTCCGCGGCCATCCGCATTCCCATGTACTCGAAGGCCGAGGGAGCGAAGCGTATCGAGTTCCGGACGCCCGATCCGACTTGCAACCCGTACCTGAGCTTCGCGGCCTGCGTCATGGCGGGCCTCGACGGCGTGGCCAACAAGATCGATCCCGGCAAGCCGGTGGACAAGGACCTCTACGAGCTGCCGCCCGCCGAGCAGAAGAAGATCAAGCAGCTCCCGGGCGCCCTCGACATCGTGCTCGACAACCTGGAGAAGGATCACGCCTTCCTCCTCAAGGGCGACGTCTTCACTCCGGACCTGATCGAGACGTGGATCGAGTACAAGCGGAAGAACGAGGTGGATCCCGTCCGGCTGCGCCCGCATCCCTACGAGTTTGCCCTCTACTACGACATTTAGATCTTCATGAGGTCGGCCGGCCCTCGGCGCCGCGTGCGCCGGGGGCCGTCGTCTTTTCAGGGCGCGGGGGCGGGCGAGCCAGAGCTTCCGACCGAGGCGCCGCGAAGGTAAATATGTGCTCAGCCGATGGGCGCTGCGCTCTATGTGCACGGTCGATGGGCATCTGCAGCTGGCGTGCGCATCGCTAATCACCTGATTTCGTGAGGGGCGGGCGTGGCATCGTCTTTGCTCCTCCCGCACGGCATGACAACCCAGCGCTGGAGAGTGCTTATCGTTGATGACCATGCCCAATCCCGGGCCGCGGTGGCCGAGGCGGTTGGCGCCCAAGGGGGTGCCGTCGTAGGCAATGGCAGCCGCGCCGAGGATGCCGTACGGCTCGTGGACAAGCACAGGCCCGATGTGCTCTTGCTCGCGGTGGGACTCCCCGACGGTGACGGCGTGGAGGCGGCGAGGCACGTGATGACGACATTGCCCTGTCCTATCGTGCTCCTCACTAGCCATACCGACACCACGGTGACGGCGCGCGCGGTGGAGGCGGGAGTGCTGGGCTTTCTCGTGAAGCCGCTCCGTCCCGAAGAGCTCGGCCCCGCCCTGGACGTCGCCGTGTCCCGCTTTCGCGAGCACGAGGCGGTGAGGAAAGAGAACGAGGCGCTCAAGCAGAAGCTCGAGGCGCGGAAGCTCGTGGATCGCGCGAAGGGCGTGCTCATGACGCGACTCGGACTCAGCGAGCCAGAAGCCTTTCGCCGCATCCAGAAGACGGCCATGGATACGCGCAAGACCATGGCCGAGGTCGCCCGCGCCCTGCTGCTGACCGACGGGCTCGGCCCTCTTCGCCCCGCCCGTTAAACCTGCCGTTTTCAGAGGCATATCGAGGCGACTGCCTACGCGATAGGCAGTCGCCTCGCCTTTGTTAGCAGGCCCTTAGCGGTAATTATCCGGAAAGATTGACCCGACAGCTGGGCATGACGCTTGCTCATCGGAGGATTCGGCGCGCCGAGACAGCGGGGTCCGAGGCCGAGCGCCAGCTCCACCACTGAAGGGCCCGACGGGGGGTCCCAACCACTCACCCGAAGTCAGAAGGAGATGGGTATGCAAGATCTCTCGCGCAGGAACTTCCTCAAGACGACGGCGGCCGTGGGCCTCGGCGCCGCCGCGGGGATCGGCTTTCCTGCCGTGCTGCGGGCGCAAGGCGCCGGCACGGTCAAGGTAGGCGTTCTCCACTCGCTGTCCGGCACCATGGCCATCAGCGAGGTGTCGCTCCGCGACGTCTGCATGATGGCGTTCGAGGAAATCAACGCCAAGGGCGGAGTCATGGGCAAGAAGATCGAGCCCGTGGTGGTCGATCCCGCCTCGAACTGGGACCTCTTTGCCGAGAAGGCGAAACAGCTGCTCCTCCAGGACAAGGTCGCGGTCACGTTCGGGTGCTGGACCTCGGTGAGCCGCAAGTCCGTCCTGCCCGTCTTCGAGAACAACGAAGGCCTGCTCTTCTATCCCGTGCAGTACGAAGGTGAGGAGTGCTCGAAGGCCGTCTTCTACACGGGGGCCACCCCGAACCAGCAGCTCATCCCGGCCGCGGAGTACCTCATGTCGAAGGAGGGCGGCGGGTTCAAGAAATTCTACCTGCTCGGCACCGACTACGTCTTCCCGCGGACGGCCAACAAGATCCTGCGCGCCTTCCTGATCGCCAAGGGCGTGCCCGCGGACAGCATCGCCGAGGAGTACACGCCGTTCAACCATCAGGACTATCAGACCATCGTGGGCAAGATCAAGCGCTTCGCCTCGGGGGGCGGGGCGTGCGTGCTCTCGACGATCAACGGCGACAGCAACGTCCCCTTCTACAAGGAGTTCGCCAACCAGGGTCTGCGCTCCGAGACCGCGCCGATCATGGCCTTCAGCGTGGCCGAGGACGAGCTGCGCGGCATGGACACCTCCGCCCTCGTCGGTCACCTCGCCGCCTGGAACTACTACCAGTCCGTCAACACGCCGCAGAACAAGAAATTCATCGCCGCCTTCCAGGCCTACTGCGAAAAGAACAAGCTGCCCGGCGGGTCCAAGCGCGTCACGGACGATCCCATGGAGGCGGCGTACTTCGGTGTCTACGTGTGGAAGCAGGCGGTGGAGAAGGCCAAGTCGTTCGACGTAGCCGCCGTCCGCAAGGCCGTCTATGGCCAGAAGTTCCTCGCACCGGGCGGTGAGATCAAGATGCACGACTTCAACCATCACACCTGGAAGCCCGTGCTGATCGGCGAGATCCTCAAGGACGGCCAGTTCAAGGTCGTCTCACGCTCGAAGGGTCTGGTCGAGCCGGAGCCGTGGAGCAAGTACACGAGCCCGGACAAGGGTTGCGACTGGGTCAAGCACCAGGGCACATACCAGAAATAGGAACAGCCACGAGCGTGTTCATTCGTCTGCTGTTGGCGCTCGCGCTGCTGCCGGGGCTCACCACTCCGGCAGCGGCGCAGGCCGCCGCCGCATCTCCGCCGCAGGAGATCGTGAAAGCCATCACCGAGGTCGCCTCGAGCGACGCCGCCGTGCAGGAAGCGGCGGCAGTCGCTCTGGGGAAGACGGGTGACCGCAGGCTCCTGCCTCTGCTCGAAGCCCTCCGTGAGGGCAGCGTCTACGTCCGCACGCTGCCGGGCGGAAAGAAGGAAGCGGTCATCGTCGGGGACAAGGTCAATGAAGGCGACAAGACCCTCGTCCCGATCTTCACCGCCTACGGCCGTGAGCCCATCCAGGGCCCTGACGGCAAGCCGCTCCTCGGCGATCTCTCCAAGCTCGAGGAAGTCTCGACGGGCCGGAGCCTGCGCCTGGTTCTGCGGCCCCTCATCGACGCGTTCTCCGGGCAGTCGCAGCTGAGCGACCCGGACTGGACCGTGCGCCAGGCCGCCGCCGTGAAGCTCGGCAATGCCGGCGACCCCGGCGCCCTGCCCACCCTGACCGAGGCGCTCGCGAAAGAGACGGACCGGTGGGTGCGGTACGCCCTCGAGGAGGCGATTGCCCTCATCCAGCTGAAGGCCGGCTCGCCGCCCGAGCGCGTGATCGCCGCCAGCCGGCTCGGCGCCCTCGGCAGTGGCGACGCGCTGGACCGGCTGCGGGAAGTCGCCGTCGGCGCCGAGACGCCGCCGGCTCTCAAGGAGGCCGCCGCCGCCGCCGTCAAGCGGATCGAGCGCTGGAGCCTCCTGACCCAAGGCATCCAGGTGGGCTTCCAGGGGGTCTCCCTCTCGTCGATCCTGCTCCTCATGGCGCTCGGCCTCGCCATCATCTTCGGTCTCATGGGCGTGATCAACATGGCGCACGGAGAGCTGATGGCGCTCGGCGCCTACACGACCTACGTGACCCAGGGATGGTTCCAGGGGCATGCCCCCGGCGCCTTCGAGTACTATTTCCTCGTCGCGCTGCCCCTGTCCTTTCTCGTGGCGGGGGCGGCCGGCTTCGTTCTCGAGCGCGGCGTCATCCGCTTTCTCTACGGCCGGCCCCTCGAGACGCTGCTCCTGACCTGGGGGATCAGTCTCATGATCCAGCAGGGGCTGCGCCTGTGGTTCGGCGCGGCCAACGTGGACGTGATCTCGCCCAAGTGGCTGTCGGGTGGTGTACCAGTGATGGTCGGCATCCAGCTTCCCTACAACCGGCTCTTCATCATCGGCCTGGCCACGGTGGCGGTGTGCGGCATGTATGTGCTGCTCTTCAAGACCGACGCGGGCCTGCGGGTGCGCGCGGTGACGCAGAATCGCGGGATGGCGGCCTGTCTCGGCGTGCGCTCGCGCCGGGTGGACGCCCTCACCTTCGCGCTGGGCGCGGGCCTGGCCGGCATCGCGGGCTGCGCGCTGACCCAGATCGGCAATGTGGGGCCGGAGCTCGGCCAGAACTACATCGTCGACTCGTTCATGGTGGTGGTGACGGGCGGGGTGGGCAAGCTGCTCGGGACCATCCTGGCCGCGCTCGGCATCGGCGGGCTCAACAAGATCATCGAGCCCTCTTTCGGCGCCGTCTTCGGCAAGGTGGCCATTCTCGTGGTGGTGATCTTGTTCATCCAGCGGCGCCCGTCCGGACTCTTCGCGGCCAAGGGACGCTATGCGGACTCGTGAGCGCTGGGCCTTCCTCGCCGCGGCCGCGCTCCTCGTGGTGGTCCTGCCCGCGCTGAACGCGCTCCCGCTGGGCTCACCCCTGCGCGTCTCCAACTTCACCCTCAACCTCTTCGGCAAGTTCCTCACCTACGCCATCCTCGCCCTCGGCATCGACCTCATCTGGGGCTATACGGGTGTGCTCTCGCTCGGCCACGGCGTCTTCTTCGGTCTTGGCGCCTACGCCATGGGCATGCATCTCATGCTGGAGATCGGGGCCAAGGGCGTCTACCAGAACGTCCTCCCGGACTTCATGGTCTGGAACCGCGTCACGGAGCTGCCGCTCTTCTGGAAGCCGTTCGCCAGCGCGCTCTTCACCCTCGTCGCGGTGGTGGTCGTCCCGGGCATCGTGGCGCTGGTCTTTGGCTTCCTCACCTTCCGGAGCCGCATCCGCGGCGTCTACTTCTCGATCATCACCCAGGCCCTCGCGCTGTGCGCGTGGCTCACCTTCAACCGCAATGCCATGAATCTCGGCGGTACCAATGGGCTGTCCGGCTTCAAGACCATGTTCGGCTTTCCGCTCAATGAGCCGGCGACCCAGCGGGGTCTCTATGTCGTGACCGCGCTCTGCGTCTGCGGCGCGTACCTCCTCTGCCGCTGGATCGTGCGCACCCCGGCGGGCAAGGTCCTCGTGGCCATCCGCGACAGCGAGACGCGCGTGCTCTTCTGCGGCTACTCGCCCGCCGCCTTCAAGCTCTTCGTGTTCACGGTATCCGCGTGCCTCGCCGGCGTGGCGGGTGCGCTCTATGTCGGCCAGGTCGGTATCATCACGCCCGCCCGCATCGGCGTGCTCCCCTCCATCGAGATGATCATCTGGGTCGCCGTGGGCGGGCGGGGGACTCTCATCGGGCCCATCGTCGGCGCCTTCGGCGTGAACTGGCTCCAGAGCCTGCTCACGACACACTATCCGGATCTCTGGATCCTCGTGCTGGGCGGGCTGTTCGTGAGCGTGGTCCTCTTCTTTCCCGACGGGGTGGTCGGCACCGCCCACAAGCTCATGGCGCGATTCGGAGGCGCCACGAAGCCGGTCTCCGTCCCTCAGATGGCCCCTCCACCTTCCGCGGCCGTCTCCGAGGGCAAGCGAGAGGAAGTGGCCCGGTGACCGTCCCCGCATCGCCCGGCGGGTCGATCCTCTATCTGGAAGACGTCACCGTGGACTATGACGGCTTCAAGGCGCTCAACGGGCTCAACTTCTTCATGGACTACAAAGAGCTCCGCGTGGTCATCGGACCGAACGGGGCGGGCAAGACCACGCTGCTGGACGTCATCTCCGGGAAGGTCCAGCCGAGCGTCGGGCGCGTGATCTTCGGACGCAGTACCGACCTCGTCGGCCGGCGCGAAAACGAGATTGCCTCGCTCGGCGTGGGGAGGAAGTTCCAGACGCCATCCATCTTTGCCAATCTGACGGTCAGGGAGAACCTCGAGCTGGCCCTGGCCCGGGCGAGCAAGGGCGTGCTGGCCACGCTCCAGGCGCGGTTCAGCGGGGAGCAGCGCGAGCGCATCGAGAACACGCTCGAGACCACCGGGCTCGCGCAGCACGCGGACGAGCGTGCGGGCGGCCTCTCCCACGGTGAGAAGCAGTGGCTGGAGATCGGCATGGTCATGGTCCAGGACGCGGAGCTTCTCCTCGTGGACGAGCCGGTGGCGGGCATGACCGACGAGGAGACGGAGAAGACGGGCCGGCTGCTGCAGGGCATAGCCCAGGAGCGGGCGGTCCTCGTCATCGAGCACGACATGGAGTTCGTGCGCAGCATCGCGCGCACCGTCACCGTGCTCCACGAGGGGAGCGTGCTCTGCGAGGGCCCGGTGGACCAGGTCCAGAACGATGATCGGGTCATGGAGGTGTACCTGGGCCGGAGCGGCGACGCCGATGCTTGAGATCCGCGGGCTGAACGTCGCCTACGGGGAGAGCCAGGTCCTCTGGGATGTCTCGCTCGACGTGCCGGAGGGTGGCGTGGTCTGCCTCATGGGCCGGAACGGCGTCGGCAAGACCACCCTCCTCAAGACCATCATGGGTCTCTTGCCCGCGCGCTCGGGGAGCATCATCCTGGACGGCATCGATCTCGGCTCCCTCCGGCCCGAAGAGCGCGCGGCCTGCGGCATCGGGTACGTGCCCCAGGGGCGGGAGATCTTTCCCAATCTGACCGTCTCCGAGAATCTTCGGGTGGGTTTTCTCGGGCGGCCGAAGGTGGCCGGCAACGGCCGCGCCGCCCAGACGGACATCGAGCAGGTCTTCGACCTGTTTCCCAAGCTCAGACAGCTGCTCTCGCGCAAAGGGGGCGTGCTCTCGGGCGGCGAGCAGCAGCAGCTGGCCATCGCCCGCGTGCTCCTCGCGCGGCCCAAACTCCTCCTGATGGACGAGCCCACGGAGGGGATACAGCCGAACGTGATCCAGCAGATCGAAGGGGCGATCCAGCGCATCAAGCAACGCGGCATCGCCGTGCTCCTCGTCGAGCAGTACCTCGAATTCGCGTGGCGCCTCGCCGGCACCTACGCCATCATGCGCAAGGGCGCCATCGTGTCGAGCGGAGCCACCGCCGACCTGCGTCACGATGCGGTGAGACAGCATCTGACCGTTTGACGTAGAATCTCCGGCCATGCACCTGACACCGCGAGAACAGGACAAGCTCCTCATCTTCACCGCCGCCGAAGTGGCACGCCGGCGGCGCGCCCGGGGGATCAAGCTGAACTATCCGGAGGCCCTCGCCTTCATCACCGCCGAGGTGCTCGAGGGTATCCGCGACGGCCGGAGCGTCTCCGAGCTGATGGCCTTCGGCCTCACCATCCTCAAGCGCGACGACGTGATGGACGGCGTGCCCGCGATGCTGGACGAGGTCCAGGTCGAGGGGACCTTTCCGGACGGCACCAAGCTCGTCACCATCCACTATCCCATCCGGTGAGCTTTTCTCCCTCATTCCCTCTCCCCCTTGGGGGAGAGGGCAGGGTGAGGGGCCATCGAGAGCACGAGAGGGCTTGAATGATCCCAGGCGAGTACATCCTCGGTGAGGGCGACATCGAGGCCAATGCCGGCCGGCGCACCGTCGAGCTGACAGTGGCGAACACGGGCGACCGGCCGATACAGATCGGCTCCCACTTCCACTTCTTCGAGGTCAATCGCGCCCTCCGCTTCGAGCGGTCCAAGGCGTGGGGAATGAGGCTCAATGTGCCGGCGGGAACCGCCGTCCGCTTCGAGCCCGGCGACGAGAAAGTCGTGACCCTCGTCGAGCTGGGCGGCGCGCGCGAAGTCTATGGTCTCAACTCCCTCGCCGACGGCAAGGTGGACGCTCCGCGCCGGGACGCCGCGGTCAAGAAAGCCGGCCAGGCCGGCTTTCAGGGAGCGTGAGGCCATGAGTCTCCGGCTCCCGCGCCGCCAGTACGCGGATCTCTACGGTCCCACGGTCGGCGATCGCGTGAGGCTCGCCGACACCGACATCCTGATCGAGGTCGAGAAGGACTTCACCGTCTACGGCGACGAGGTGAAGTTCGGCGGGGGCAAGGTGATTCGCGACGGGATGGGCCAGTCCGCGCGGGCCACCGCCGCCGACGGCGTGCTCGACCTCGTCATCACCAATGCCCTCGTCCTGGACCACTGGGGCATCGTCAAGGCGGATCTCGGCGTCCGCGGGGGCCGCATCGTGGGTGTGGGCAAGGCGGGGAACCCCGACATCCAGGCGGGAGTGACCAAGGGAATGATCGTGGGCGCCTCCACCGAGGTCATAGCCGGCGAGGGCCGCATCATCACGGCCGGCGGCATCGACTCGCATATCCACTTCATCTGCCCCCAGCTCATCGACGAGGCGCTGTCGGCGGGATTGACTACGCTCATGGGAGGCGGCACCGGGCCGGCCACGGGCACCAATGCCACGACGTGCACGGCAGGCGCCTGGAACATGCACCGGATGCTGGAGGCCGCGGACGGCTTGCCCATCAACCTGGGCTTTCTCGGGAAAGGCAATGCCTCCAGACCCGACCCGCTGCGCGAGCAGGTGGCGGCGGGCGCCATCGGTCTCAAGCTCCACGAGGACTGGGGCACCACGCCCGCCGCCATCGACGCGTCACTGTCCGTCGCCGAGGAGATGGACATCCAGATCGCCATTCACACGGACACCCTGAACGAGGCGGGCTTCGTCGAGGACTCCATCCGCGCGTTCAAGGGCCGGACCATCCACACCTATCACACGGAGGGGGCAGGGGGCGGCCACGCGCCCGACATCATCAAGGTCTGCGGCGAGGCCAACTGCCTGCCCTCGTCGACCAATCCGACCATGCCGTTCACCGTCAACACCATGGACGAGCATCTCGACATGCTCATGGTTTGCCATCACCTCAACCCCAAGATCCCCGAGGATCTGGCCTTCGCGGAATCGCGGATTCGCGCCGAGACGATCGCCGCGGAGGACGTGCTCCACGACCTGGGAGCGATCAGCATGCTCTCGTCGGACTCGCAGGCCATGGGGCGCGTCGCCGAGGTCATCACGCGCACGTGGCAGACGGCGGACAAGATGAAGAAGCAGCGCGGGGCCCTGCCGGGCGACGGCCGCGCGGACAATGTCCGCGCCAAGCGCTACGTGGCCAAGTACACGATCAACCCGGCGATCTCGCACGGCATCGCGCACGAGGTCGGCTCCATCGAGACGGGCAAGCTGGCCGACCTCGTGATCTGGAAGCCGGCCTTCTTCGGCGTCAAGCCCGAGATGGTCCTCAAGGGCGGACTCATCGTGACGGCGGCCATGGGCGATCCGAACGCGTCTATCCCGACTCCCCAGCCCGTGCGCCATCGTGCCATGTTCGCCTCCTATGGCGGCGCGGTGTTCTCGACCTCCATGACCTTCGTGTCCAAGGCCGCGCTCGAGGACGGCGTGCCCGCCCGCCTCGGCCTGAGGAAGATGCTGTCCGCGGTGAGGGGCTGCCGCGGGATCAAGAAGGCCGACATGGTCAACAACTCCTACCTCCCGAGGATCGAGGTCGACACGGAAACCTACGAGGTGCGCGCCGACGGCGAGCTCTTGACCTGCGAGCCCGCGCGCGTGCTGCCCCTGGCGCAGCGTTACTATCTGTTTTAGGCATGGCCGTGTCCGACGAGGCGCGATTCTGGACGGCGGTGACGGCGGGAGATGCCGCCACTGTCGAGTCGCTTGTGCGGGCGGACTCTCAGCTCGCCTCCGCCCGCCGCGATGGCGTCTCGGCGATTCTCCTCGCGACGTATCACCACAAGCCGGACGTGGTGGCGTGCCTCCGGCGCCATGTGGCCACGCTCGATATCTTCGAGGCCTCCGCGCTTGGAGAGGGGGACCGTGTGAGCGCGCTTCTCGATACCGATCCCCACCTCGCGAATGCCGTAGCGGGTGACGGCTTCGGTCCCCTCGGCCTCGCGAGCTTCTTCGGACATGAGCCCGTGGTTCGGCACCTGCTGGAGCATGGGGCCAAAGTCGATGAGGCCTCGGCGAACGCGATGCGCGTGATGCCGCTCCACTCCGCCGCCGCCGCCCGCTCGGTGGCCATCGCCCGCCTCCTCCTCGGGCGCGGAGCTCCCGCGAATGCCCGACAGGGCCGAGGTGGTCTCGGATTCACGCCGCTGATGGAAGCGGCTTTCAATGGTCAGGCCGACATGGTGGAGACCCTCCTCGATCATGGCGCCGACCCCGGTCTCCGTGATGAGGAGGGCCGGACCGCCGCCGACCATGCGCGCACACGGGGACACGCCGCGGTGGCCGAGCGTCTCGGGAGCGCGGCATGGTCGTGATCACCGCGCCCGCCGTGCCCATGGCCTCGGCCGCGCTCGAAGGCAGGCGGCGTGACACGCTCTGTCTCACCTGGGAAGAGCGGCGCTGGACCCGCAGGCGCGTGGTGACGACGGCGGGCAGGGAGGTCGGGCTCGCCCTGCCCACCGGCTCTCTTCTCAGGCCGGGCGACATCGTCGCCGTCGAGGCCGATTGGTATCTGGAGATCGAAGGCAGACCCGAGCCGGTCCTGGCCGTGACGCCCAGGAGCAGAGACGAAGCCATACGTATCGCCTTCGACGTGGGGAATCGGCACTTCCCGCTGGCCATGGAGGGTGACGATCTCCTCGTGCCCGACGACACCGCCATGGAACAGCTGTTCTGCCGGCTGGGTGTGGTCTGGCAGCGCCGTGCCGCCGTCTTCGCTCCCCTCGGCGGTGCCGACACGGGGGAGCATGGGAGAAGCTCTCTCGACGGCCACAGCCACGTACATCCCCACCACCACCATGACTGATACGCGACTGCTCTCGCTGCTTCACTTCGGTGACAGCGCGTTCCCCGCGGGCGGCTACGCGCATTCTTTTGGTCTCGAGACCTACTGCCAGGCGGGCATGGTGAGGAGTCGCGAAGACCTGGAGCGCTTTCTCCTCACTCAGCTCGAGGGCTCCACCGGGCCTTGCGACGCGACGGCGGCGACTGGAACGCTGCGCGCGGCCATCGAGCAGGACCTCGGCGCCTGCCATGGTATCGACCAGACGCTCGAGGCCATGAAGCCGGTGCGGGAATTCCGCGAGGCGAGCCGCCAGATGGGGCGCCAGACCCTTCGCGTTGCCGCCGCCCTGACCGAGGACCGGCGCCTCGTGGAATATGCGGGCGATGTGGACAGATCGCTGGCCCCGGGTCATCACGCGGTCGCCTATGGGCTGGCGGCGGCCGCGCTCGGCTGGACGCCCGAAGCGGCGGCCACCGCCTATCTCTACTCGTCGACGGCGCTTCTCGTGGGCGCGGCGCTCCGGCTCCTCTCCATGGGCCAGCTCGAGGGGCAGGGGGTGCTCTGGAGCCTGCACCCCGTCATCGAGCGCGTGGCGCGGGAGGCCGCGGCTCGCGACGTGAACGAGATCTGGAGCTTCGCCCCCGGCCTCGAGCTGGCGGGCATCCGGCATGCCGCGCTCGACATGCGGCTCTTCCGCTCATGAGTGGCGCCCCGGGCATTCCGCGGCCTCTTCGCATCGGGGTGGGCGGCCCCGTGGGCTCGGGTAAGACAGCGCTCGTCGAGGCGCTCTGCGTGCGGCTGCGCGACGGCTACGATCTGGCCGTGATCACCAATGACATCTACACGCAGGAGGACGCGCAGTTCCTCATCCGGCGTGGCGCCCTGCCCGAGGAGCGGGTGCTGGGGGTCGAGACGGGCGGCTGCCCCCATACGGCGATACGCGAAGACGCCTCCGTCAATCTGGAGGCCGTGCACAAGCTCATGGGCCGGTTTCCGGCGCTCGAGATGCTGTTCGTCGAGAGCGGCGGCGACAACCTCGCCGCGACCTTCAGCCCCGAGCTGGTGGACGCGACCATCTACGTCATCGACGTGGCAGAAGGAGAGAAGATCCCGCGCAAGGGCGGCCCCGGCATCACACGCTCCGACCTTCTCGTCATCAACAAGATCGACCTCGCGCCCTATGTCGGCGCCGACCTCGGCGTCATGGAGCGGGACTCCAAGCGCATGAGAGGAGACCGGCCCTTTGTCTTCACCAATCTCCGGGACGGGACGGGCGCCGACCGCGTGGTGGACTGGATCCGGCGCGAGCTCCTCTTCGAGTCCTGAGGCGCCGTCGCCCGGCCGCACCGGCCGCGACGGTTTCCTCGGTCTCGCCTTCGAGCGCCGCCACGGCCACACCGTCCTCACGGGCCGGCGCTTCACCCTGCCTCTCCAGGCTCTCGAGCCCATGGATCTGGACGGGACGGGAGCTCTCACGCTCTTCCTGCTGAATCCTACCGGTGGCGTGCTGGGCGGCGATCGTCTCGAGACACGCGTCGATCTCGGCGCGGGCAGCCAGGTCTGTCTCTCGACGCCCAGCGCCACCCGCGTGTACCGGAGCGCGGGATCGCCTGCGCGGCAGCGCGTGACGGCGCGCGTCGGTGACGGCGCGCGACTCGAGTACATGCCCGACCACGTCATCCCGTCACCAGGCGCCCGATTCATCCAGAGCGTCGACCTCGATCTGGCGCCCGGCGCCTCCGCCGTCCTGTGCGACGCATGGTCAGTCGGGCGGCCGGCGAGGGGCGAGGCCTGGCGCTTCGACCTCCTCGACAGCAGCATCACCGTGAGGGACGCCGAAGGCCTGCTCTTCAAGGACCGCTTGGTCCTGCACGGCGCGCGCGGATGGGGTGGCCTGGGCGGCACGGAGGGCATCCTGGCCGCGTCGGCGCCCGCCATGCAGCGGACCATCGAGCAGGCCTGGGGGTGCTGCCGCGATTGGCTGTGGGGCCTGCCGCCTCGGCTCTTGCGCAAGATGTAGGCATGGCTGCCCGCTCCTCGGGCACTGCCGCGGTCCGGCCCATGTGTCTCCCGGCCAACTAGCTGATATCGCGTGCGGGTGCGCTGGCCTCGCGCTTGCTATACCCAGAGCACTCGTCCGACGCCCATCCCCATGTCAGAGGAGAAGCGCATGCGCTGGACCAAGGCTTTCTTGCTGGCCCTCGTGGCCGGTCTCCTTTCCATACCGAGCGCCGCGCAGGCCCAGGGCCGCGCCGACACGCTGGTCGTGGTCACGGAGGTGGGACCGAATATGCTGGACATCCACGCGCCCGGTGCAAACCGGCCGAGCTACCAGTCGTCGTGGAATATCTACGACCGGCTCCTCACCTTCGGCTCCAAGACACTGAAGGACGGCAGCAGGATGTACGACTACGCCTCGCTCAAGCCCGAGCTTGCCGAGAGCTGGCAGGTGGCGCCGGACGGGATGTCGGTGACCTTCAAGCTCCGCAAGGACGCCAAGTTTCACGACGGCTCGCCGGTGACGGCCAATGACGTGAAGTGGTCCTTTGATCGCGCGGTGACCGTCGGCGGCTTCCCGACCTTCCAGATGAAGGCAGGCTCGCTCGAGAAGCCGGAGCAGTTCGAGGTGGTGGACGACTACACGTTCCGGGTGAAGTTCGTGCGCAAGGACAAGCTGAGCATGCCGGACCTCGGCGTGCCGGTGGCCGTCATCATCAACGCCAAGCTCGCCAAGCAGCATGCGACTCCTCAAGATCCGTGGGCGGTCGAGTGGGTGAAGCAGAACGACGCGGGCGGGGGCGCCTACAAGATCGAAAGCTGGAGGCCGGGACAGGAAACTGTCTACGCGCGATTCGAGGACTGGAAATCCGGGCCCATGCCGAAGATCCGTCGGGTGACCGTGCGCGAGATCCCGTCGGCGGGCACCCGGCGCGCCATGCTCGAGAAGGGTGACGCCGACATCTCGTTCGACCTGCCGCCGAAGGACTTCTCGGAGATCGCCAGGGAGGACAAGCTGAAGGTCACGGGCATTCCGATCGAGAACTCGCACCGCTATCTCGGAATGAACGTGGTCAAGCCGCCCTTCAGCAATCTCAAAGTGCGCCAGGCCGTGGCCTCCGTGCTGCCCTACGAGAAGATCTTCTCCACCGCCTTCTTCGGTCGCGGCATCCTGCTTCCCACGCCGGTGGCCAGCAATACCTTCGGCTACGACCCGAAGCTCCACCCGTACAAGATGGGCGA
>WNFV01003888.1_pt1 | contig 32352 bp, 24 predicted proteins | sample 5400101 | NCBI WGS metagenome assembly WNFV01 (sample SAMN13153361, study PRJNA577476) | soil metagenome | isolation source: 115 cm soil or saprolite under grassland replicate 1 | place: USA:California | collected 2016-06-15 | reverse complement strand
CCTACGTCACCAGGTCCTGCAAGGTGAAGCCGTCGTGGGCGGTGACGAAGTTGATCGAGGCGTAGGGATGGCGGCCGTCGTCGCCGTACAGGTCGCTCGACCCGGACAGCCGGTAGGCGAGGTCCTGCACCCCGCTGTGCCCGCGCCACACGTCCCGCACGCTGTCGCGGAACTTGCCGTTCCACTCCGACCACGGCGCGCCGAAGTTCCCGACCTGGTAGCCGAAGTTGCCGATGTCCCACGGCTCGGCGATCAGCTTCACCTTCGACAGCACGGGATCCTCGGCGATCTCGGCGAGGAACGGGTGCTGGGGGTCGACCTCGTGCCGCTCGTTGCGGATCAGCGTCACCGCCAGGTCGAACCGGAATCCGTCGACTCCCATCTCGGTCACCCAGTACCGCAGCGCGTCCAGCACCAGCCGCCGTACCGCCGGGTGCGAGGTGTCGACGGAGTTCCCGGTGCCGGTGACGTCGTACATCGTGCCGTGCTCGGTGAGCCGGTAGTAGGCCTGGTTGTCGATGCCGCGGAACGACAGTGTCGGCCCGTCGAAGCCGCCCTCGGCGGTGTGGTTGTAGACGACGTCGAGGATCACCTCGAGCCCGGCCGCGTGGTACGCCGCGACCATCGCCTTGAACTCCGCGACCTGCTCGCCGCGCGACCCCGAGGACGAGTACGGCGCGTGCGGCGCGAAGTATCCGAGCGTGTTGTAGCCCCAGTAGTTGACCAGCCCGCGCCCGGACACCGACGGCTCGGTGAGGAAGTGGTGCACCGGCAGCAGCTCGACCGAGGTCACCCCGAGGTCGGCGAGATATCGGACGACTGACGGGTGCGCGAGCCCCGCGTAGGTCCCGCGCTGGTGCTCCGGAACGTCCGGGTGCAGAGCGGTGAAGCCCTTGGTGTGCATCTCGTAGACGACCGTCTGGCTCCACGGCACCGGCCGGCTGATCGGCGGCGGCGGGTCCGACGGCCCGACCACCACGCCGACCGGCACGTGCCCGGCGGAGTCGCCGTCGGAGGAGTCGAAGATCAGCGGGCTGGCGAAGTCCAGCTCCCCGTCGATCGCCCGCGCGTAAGGGTCGACCACGAGCTTGGCCGGGTTGAACCGCATCCCGCGCACCGGGTCGAACGGCCCGTGCACCCGGTACCCGTACCGCTGGCCCGCCCCGACTCCCGGGACGAAGGCACGCCACACCTCGCCGTCGCGGGTCAGGTCGGTGTTCTGCTGGGTGCCGTCGTCGCCGAACAGCGCGAGCTCGACCCGCTCGGCCGCGGGCGCCCACAACGTGAAGGCGGTTCCGTCGGCCCGGACGACGGCGCCGAGATCGGGCGCAGTCGTCTCGGTCGCGGTCTTGGGCGGGGCGGTCGTGGCGTCGGTCACCGGGTCATTCTGCCCATCTCAGCGCTCATCGTCTCTCCCGGGGACGTGCACGATTCATCTGTACGACGACCCGCCACCGCCGCGCACCGGCATCTCGTCGCGGACCGTGCGCGACCGCCTACTCTCCGCGTGATCGCTGCTCATTCGATGCGATGACACTGTTGGGTCTTGCGCGAATCTGGTCTAGACCACACACTTCTGCACAGCCCCTTCCGCTTCCGCCCACGGAGGAAACGCAGATGCGTCGCTTCATGCGCATGCTGCTGGCCGTCGCCACGGCCGCAGCTGCCATCACCGTCACCGGACCGCCCGCCGCCCATGCCGCGAACGCCCGCCCGCAGACCATTCCCGCTCTGCAGGAGTGGACCGGCGGCACCGGTTCGTACCAGTTCTCGGCCACCAGTACCCGGATCGTCCGCAACACCGCCGACGCCACCACACTCGCAGGCACCAGCCAGGTCTTCGCCGACGACCTCAAGTCGCTCACCGGCCAGACCGTCGCCCAGGCCACCGGTACGACGTCCGACCTGGTCGCCGGTGACATCTTCCTCAGCGTCGGCTCGGCCGACACCGGCCTCGGCACCGAGGGCTACGCGCTGAGCATCACCGACCGGATCACGATCACCGCGCGCGACGACAAGGGCGCCTTCTACGGCACCCGGACCATCCTGCAGTTGCTGCAACAGGGCACCACCATCGTGCAGGGCACCGCCCGCGACTGGGCACTGAAGCCGGAGCGCGGCTTGATGATCGACGACGGCCGCAAGTACTTCACCGCCCAGTGGATCCGCGACCACGTCAAGGAACTCGCGTACCTGAAGCTGAACTACTTCCACCTGCACCTGGCGGACAACAAGGGCTTCCGGATCGAGAGCGTCACGCACCCGGAGTACGTGTCGGCCGAACACCTGACCAAGGCCGAGGTGACCGGCATCATCGCGCTGGCCGCGAAGTACAAGATCACCATCGTGCCGGAGTTCGACGCGCCCGGCCACATGGATCCGATCCTGGCCGCGCATCCGGAGCTGAAGCTGGTCAGCAACACCGGCGAGGTGAGCAACGGTGACATCGACCTGTCCAAGGACGCGGCGTACACGCTGCTCAAGGACATCTACGACGAGTACCTGCCGCTGTTCCCCGGCCCGTACTTCCACATCGGCTCCGACGAGTACGTCACGAACTACTCGGCCTACCCGCAGCTGCTGACCTACGCGCGGGCGCACTACGGCGCGAACGCGACCGCCAAGGACACCTACTACGGATTCATCAACTGGGCCAACGGCATCGTCCGCGCCGCCGGCAAGACCGCCCGGATGTGGAACGACGGGATCAAGTCCGGCGACGGCACGATCAACCCGGACACGAACATCATCGTCGAGTTCTGGTACAACTACGGCCTGTCCCCGCAGGCGCTGGTCGACCGTGGCCACCAGGTCTCCAACGAGAGCTGGAACCCCACGTACTACGTGCTCGGCGGCAGTAAGCCCGACACCACCTGGGGCTACGAGACCTGGTACCCGGACCTGTTCCAGGGCAACCAGACGTTGTCCACGGCAACGAAGTCGAAGAACCTCGGCACCAAGGTGCACGTGTGGTGCGACAACCCGACCGCGGAGACCGAGGCCCAGATCGCGGGCGGTATCCGGGACATCCTGCGGGTGGTCGCCCAGCAGACCTGGGGCTCGCCGGAGCTCGTCACCACCTTCGCGTCCTTCCAGCCGATCATCACCACGATCGGCCGCAACCCCGGCTGGCCGGTCGCCGCGCAGCCCGGCAACCTCGCGTTCGGCAAGCCGGTGACCGTGTCCAGCACCGAGACCCCGAGCTTCCCCGGCGCGAACGCCGTCGACGGCGACTACGGCACCCGCTGGTCCAGCGGCTACACGAACAACGAGTGGATCACCGTCGACCTGGGCACGACGCGGCAGATCGGCCGGGTCAAGCTCAGCTGGGAGGCGGCGTACGGCAAGGGCTACCAGATCCAGACCTCCAACGACGGTACGACGTGGACCCCGATCTACACGACCACGACCGGCGACGGCGGCACCGACGACCTCACCGGCCTCACCGGCAGCGGCCGGTACGTCCGCATGCAGGGCACCGCGCGCGCCACGTCGTACGGCTACTCCCTCTACGAGTTCGAGGTCTACGAGCCGAGGCCGGTCGTCTCCGGCGCGACGTACAACATCGCCACGTCCGGCAAGAACATGGACGTGCCCGGCAGCTCCACCAGCACCGGCACCCAGCTGATCGTGTGGGCCCCGCACACCGGCGCGAACCAGAAGTTCGTCGTCACCGACACCGGCGACGGCACGTACACGATCAAGAGCGTGAACTCGGGCCAGTGCGTCGACGTGTACGGCGGCTCGACCGCGGCCGGCGCCGCGATCATCCAGTGGACCTGCCACGGCGGCGCCAACCAGCGCTGGCGGATCACCGCCGGCACCGGAGGCTACGCACTCGTCTCCGTCGGCAGCGGGCTGTCCATCACTGCCGCCGGCGCCACGGACGGCTCGAAGCTCACCCAGCAGGCCGACACCGGCTCCGGCCTCCAGCGCTGGACTTTCACCAAGCTGTGACCGCGAGCTGACCGAGCCCGGGCACCGCCGCTTCCCGCCCGCGCGGCGGTGCCCGCCTCTCGCCCAGGAGGACAGATGCGCAAGGCCGCTGTGACGAGGGCAACGCGACTGTGACCGGCCGGTAGCCGTAGGCTCGGCGCGGTACCACGCAAGCGCGGTACCCGAGAACCAGCGAAGGGACAGGTATGGGCGAGTTCGTCAATCTCACGGTGGCCGGCGGCGTCGGGACGATCCGGCTGGACCGGCCGAAGATGAACGCGCTCAACGTGCAGGTCCAGGAGGAGATCCGCGCCGCGGCCACCGAGGCCACGCAGAACGACGACGTCCGCGCGGTCGTGATCTACGGCGGTGAGCGCGTCTTCGCCGCCGGCGCGGACATCAAGGAGATGGCGGACATGTCGTACGCCGACATGGTGCGCCGCTCCGGCCCGCTGCAGTCCGCGCTGTCCGCGGTGGCGGCGATCCCGAAGCCGGTAGTGGCCGCGGTCACCGGCTACGCGCTCGGCGGCGGCTGCGAGCTCGCGCTGTGCGCGGACTACCGGATCGCGGCCGAGGACGCCAAGCTCGGGCAGCCGGAGATCCTGCTCGGCATCATCCCCGGCGCCGGCGGCACCCAGCGGCTGTCCCGGCTGGTCGGCCCGTCGAAGGCCAAGGACCTGATCTACACCGGCCGCTTCGTCGACGCCGCCGAAGCGCTCACCATCGGCCTGGTGGACAAGGTCGTCCCCGGCGCCGAGGTGTACGACGCCGCCGTCGCGTGGGCGGCACAGTTCAGCAGGGGCGCGGCACTGGCGCTGCGCGCCGCGAAGGAGTCGATCGACGCCGGCCTCGGGGTGGACCTGAGCACCGGCCTGGAGATCGAGCGGCAGCAGTTCGCCGCGCTGTTCGCCACCGAGGACCGCACCATCGGCATGAGGTCCTTCGTCGAGAGCGGCCCCGGCAAGGCAGAGTTCAAGGGAGCCTGAACCATGGCAACACCCAAGCCCGCCGCCACCCAGGAAGAGGTCGAGGCGGCCTGGAGCGACAACAAGCTCGCCCAGGTGCTGTACCACGACTGGGAGGCATCGACGTACGACGAGAAGTGGTCGATCTCGTACGACGAGCGGTGCGTCGACTACGCGCGGGACCGGTTCACCGCCGTCACCGGGGACCGGCCCGGCGACGCGAGGTGGCCGTACGGGAAGTCGCTGGAGATCGGCGCCGGCACCGGCTTCTTCACCCTGAACCTCAAGCTGGCCGGCGTCCTCGACGAGGCACACGTCACCGACCTGTCGCCCGGCATGGTCGAGGCCGCCGAGCGCAACGCCGAGCACCTCGGCTTCGCGGTCGAGGGCCGGGTCGCCGACGCCGAGAAGCTCCCGTACGACGACGGCGAGTTCGACCTCGTCATCGGGCACGCGGTGATCCACCACATCCCGGACGTGGAGCTGGCGTTCCGGGAGATGCTGCGGGTGCTCAAGCCCGGCGGCCGGTTCGTGATCTGCGGAGAGCCGACCCGGTATGGCGACCTCGTCGCCCGCCGGCTGTCCCGGGCCACCTGGTGGGCCGCCACGCACCTCGCCAGGCTGCCGGGCCTGGAGTCCTGGCGTCGCCCGCAGGCCGAGCTCGACGAGTCCTCCCGCGCCGCCGCGCTCGAGGCCGTCGTCGACCTGCACACGTTCGACCCGGACACGCTGAAGCGGATGGCGCTTCGGGCCGGTGCCGTGGACGTCGACACCGTGACCGAGGAGTTGCTCGCCGCCTGGGCCGGCTGGCCGATCCGCACCTTCGAGTGCGCGGTGCCGGAGGAAAAGCTCGGCGTCGGCTGGAAGATGTTCGCCTTCCACACCTGGCAGCGGCTGTCCACGGTCGACCGGCTCCTGACCGGCATCGTCCCCGACGAGCTCTACTACAACGTCTCCATCACCGGAGTCCGTCCTTAGGGCGTGTCTGATGGATTCCCGGCCTACTGCGCGACCCTCGGCGGGCGCCTCGCGGCGTTCTCGTCGTCGTCCGATGCTCCGCATCGACCTCCTCCTCGGCCTTGCGAGGCACTCCGCCGAGCGCCGCTCGCTACGGCCGGGATCCATCAGACACGCCCTGAGCGGGAAGCGGGGGACAATGTGTCGATGCGCCTGCTGAGTACGGAGAACCTGCGCTGGGTGCTGCGGCACCGGGCCTGGACGCCGTACTACCTCAAGCGGTACTGGCGGTTCGCGCTGTTCCGGCTGCGGCACCCCGAGGTGGTGACCGAGGGATTCGTGTTCCTGGGCAAGGACGTCGAGATCTGCGTCCGCAAGGGCTACGGCCGGCTGGTGCTCGGCAAGTGGGTGCACCTGGGCGACAACACCCGGCTGCGCGCGCACGAGGGCACGCTGCGGATCGGCGACAAGGTGGTGTTCGCCCGCGAGGTCACCGTGAACTGCTACCTCGACATCGAGATCGGCGCGTCGACGCTGGTCGCGGACTGGGTCTACATCTGCGACTTCGACCACCGCACCGAGGACATCACGGTGCCGATCAAGGACCAGGGGCTGGCGAAGTCGCCGGTGCGGATCGGCCCGGACTGCTGGCTGGCCACCAAGGTCACGGTGCTGCGCGGAACGGACGTCGGCCGCGGCACGGTGATCGCGGCGAACAGTGTCGCCCGCGGCACCATCCCGTCGTACAGCATCGCCGCCGGCCTGCCCGCCCGGGTGGTGAAGGACCGCGCCGCGGCGTACGTCCGGCGGCTGGATCCGCAGCTCGGCCGTGACGCGACGGCAGGCGCCGTCGTTCCTTCGGACATGAGGCCGCCGCGTGGCGACCACGGGTCGGGAGGCTACGGTGAGGGGTCGCCAAGTTACTCAGCGGTCAGGCACTATGTTCCGGACGTCATCGGAGAGGAGACCCGGCATGGCTGAGCGGACCAAGGCCGACGGGGACGGAGCGCCCCAGGAGAAGTCGGCCGCAGCCGCACTCGACGAGGCCGCGAACGGTTCGTCGACGCCGATCTCGGACGCACGCCTGAAGACGGCGGCGGCCGAGGGGCCGGGGGACGAGCCGGAAGCCGAGGCGAGTGCGGACGCTGAGGCGAGTCCGGATACGGTGACGCCGGAGGAACCGGCGACGAACGTGAGGGCTGGCGCGGTGCCCGACCCGGAGCAGGCGAAGCCGGCCGTGAAGACCGCAGCCGACATCGTGGCGGAGAACGAGGCCAGGAAGGCCGCCGAGACGGAGGCCGGCAAGGCCGCCGCCGCGGCGCGTGCCAAGCCCGCGACGACCGTCGCGGCCAAGCCGCAGCCGGCCCCGGCGCCGAAGCCGGCGGTCGCGGCGAAGGCCGGCGAGAAGGCCTACGGCAAGGGCCGGACGGCGACGTCCACCGCCGGCCGCGGGGTGAGCAAGGCTCGCAACTGGATCGCGTCGGCCGTCTGGCTGATCGCGGTGGTGTGCGCGGCCGTGCTCGCGCTCGGCGCGCTGTTCACCGCGCTCGACCAGGCCAACGAGAGCAACACGATCGTGTCCTGGGTACTGAACCGCGGGCACGACCTGGTCGGCCCGTTCGACGACGTGTTCGAGCTGAAGACCGCGAAGAACACCCTGCTGGTCAACTGGGGTATCGCGGCGGTCGCCTACCTGGTGGTGGGCAAGATCGCCGAGCGGTTCATCCGCCCCTGACGCTCATCGCGTGCGGGTCGCGACCACGACGAGGTCGAGTGCCGCGTCGAGGTCGCGGCCCGCGTCGATGACGAAGTCGCCGTACGACGTGGAGCCGACGAGCTCCGCCAGGTGCGGCGGCCACGTGTCCGGCGGACCGGACAGCTGCGCGGCGACGCAGGAGCCGTGTGTTCTCTCCCACTCCGTGAGGCGTGGCCCGTGCCACACGCCGGTTACCTGGTCCACCCGCAGCCGCGCCCCGACCAGCTCGGTCAGCTCGGCGGCCGTCAGCTCCTTGGTGTGGTAGCAGTTCCCCTCCGGGAACGTCAGCGTGTTCGGCGTGCTGATCACCACGGTGCCGCCGGGCCGGACCACCCGGGCGCACTCGGCGACGAACGCCGGCTGGTCCCACAGGTGCTCCACGGTCTGCATCGAGACCACCACGTCGTACGACGCGTCGCGGAGCGCCTGCCGCACCAGATTCCCTTGCAGACAAGGGATCCCGGGGTAGGTCCGTCGTACGTGCGTCAGGGTCGGGAGGTCGTAGTCGACGGCGTGCACCGCGGCGCCGAGCTCGCGGCCCAGCAGCTCCGCGCCGTACCCCTCACCACAGCCCGCGTCGAGCAGCCGGGCGGGCGCGAGGTCGCGCGCGAGGTCGGCCACCCAGCGGTACGCGACCTCGTGCCTGGCGAACCAATAGGCCTCGTGCCAGATCCCGGGGGCCGTCCGCTCGCCGGTCAGCGGTAACGTCTCGGTCACCAGGTCAGCCTAGGTTCCGCGAGCGCGTGACCGAGCACACTGTGACAGGTCTCGCACGGGCCGCAAGTTCACTCGCGAGTAACCTCCGTGGCAGTCTGGGGAGCGACCGCACAGAAGAAGGGGTCCTACACGCTATGAAGATCGTCGTCTGCGCGAAGTTCGTGCCGGATGCCACCGCGGACCGGCGGTTCCGGTCGGAGGACAACACGGTCGACCGCGCCGGTGTCGACGGGCTGCTGTCCGAGCTCGACGAGAACGCCATCGAGGCCGCGCTGACCATCGCCGAGAACACCGGTGACTCCCAGGTCACGGTGCTGACCGTCGGGCCGGACCAGGCCGTCGACGCCGTCAAGAAGGCGCTGCAGATGGGTGCCGACGCCGGCGCCCACGTGGTCGACGACGCCATCCACGGCTCCGACGCGCTGGCCACCTCGCTGGTGATCGCCAAGGCCCTGGACAAGCTCGAGTACGACCTGGTGGTGTTCGGCATGGAGTCCACCGACGGCACCATGGGCGTCGTGCCCGCGATGGTCGCCGAGCGGCTCGGGCTGCCGGCGGTCACGCTCGGCTCCGCGGTCACCGTGGACGGTACGACGGTGCGGATCCGCCGCGACGGCGACGCGTCCAGCGACACCGTCGAGGGCACGCTGCCGCTGGTGCTGAGCGTCACCGACGCCGCCAACGAGCCGCGGTACCCGTCCTTCAAGGGCATCATGGCCGCGAAGAAGAAGCCGGTGCAGACCTGGTCGCTGGCCGACCTCGGGGTCGCGCCGGAGCAGGTCGGCGCGTCCGCCGCGTGGTCGCAGGTCACCGAGGTGACCGCCCGCCCGCCGCGCAGCGCCGGCACGATCGTCACCGACGAGGACGGCAGCGGTGCGGCCCAGCTCGTCGAGTTCCTGTCCACCAACAAGTTCCTCTGAGGAGTCCGAGGATGTCGAACGTTCTGGTTCTCGTTGACCACACCGAGGGCACGGTCCGCAAGACGACCGCGGAGCTCCTCACCATCGCCCGCCGGCTCGGTGAGCCGGTCGCCGTCTACATCGGCGAGGGTCCGGGGGACGAACTGGAGGGCGCGCTGCCGGCGCTCGGCCGGTACGGCGCCACCAAGGTGATCGCGCTGACCAACCCGGAGCTCGGCCAGTACCTGGTCGCCCCGAAGGCCGAGGCGCTGTTCCAGGTCGCGCAGAAGGTCGAGCCTGCCGCCGTGCTGATCTCGTCCAACGCCGAGGGCAAGGAGATCGCCGCCCGGCTCGCCGTCAAGCTCGAGTCCGGCCTGATCACCGACGCCGTCGACGTGCAGGAGGGTGGCGTCACCACGCAGTCGGTGTTCGCCGGCAACTACGCCGTCCAGGCCAAGGTCACCAAGGGCACCCCGATCATCACGGTGAAGCCGAACTCGGCCGCGCCGCAGGAGGCGGCGACGTCGCCGGAGGTCGAGGAGTTCGACGTGACGATCCCCGACGCCGCGAAGGGCGCGAAGATCACCGGCACCGAGCCCCGTGCGGCGTCCGGCCGGCCGGAGCTGACCGAGGCCGCGATCATCGTGTCCGGCGGCCGCGGTACCGGTGGCGACTTCGCCCCGATCGAGGCGTTCGCCGACTCGCTCGGCGCGGCCGTGGGCGCCTCGCGCGCGGCGGTCGACTCGGGCTGGTACCCGCACGCGTACCAGGTCGGCCAGACCGGCAAGACCGTTTCGCCGCAGCTGTACGTCGCGGCCGGCATCTCCGGTGCCATCCAGCACCGTGCCGGCATGCAGACCTCGAAGACGATCGTCGCGGTCAACAAGGACCCCGAGGCGCCGATCTTCGAGCTGGTCGACTTCGGCGTGGTCGGCGACCTGCACAAGGTCCTCCCGGCCGCCACCGAGGGCGTCAACCAGCGCAAGGGCTGACCTCCCGTACGACGCACGAAGGCCCGGGTCTCCTCGCGAGACCCGGGCCTTCGTCTGTCCGTGCCGCTGGCGACTCCCTTCCCGACACGCCGGTCGTGGTTGACTCGGGCGGTGAAGGTTCAGGGGTATGCGGAGGGGCTGGACCCGGAGGAGCTGGAGTTCCAGCGGTTGTACGGACCGTGGCGGCCGGCGAGTCTCGCCCAGGCGAAGGAGCTGTTCGACGGCTTCGGCGGGGACTGGTGGATCGCCGGCGGCTGGGCGATCGAGGCGTTCACCGGGGTGCACCGGCACCACGAGGACATCGACGTGGCGATGTGGCGGCGCGACGTCGGCGCGTTGCGCGCGTGGGTCGCCGGCCGCTACCACGTGTGGGCGGCCGGGTCCGGGTCGCTCCGGCCGGTCACCGACGAGCGGCCGGACATGCCGGACACCGCCGACCAGCTGTGGTTGCGGGAGCACGCGCTGGCGCCCTGGGAGTACGACGTCGTGCTGAACCCCGACCGCGACGGCCGCTGGGTCTTCCGCCGCGACCCGTCCCTCGACTACGACCTAGCCGAGATCACCTGGGTCGCCGACGACGGCATCCGCTACATCACCCCGGAGATGGCCCTTGCCTACAAGGCCCGCCTCAACCGCCCGAAGGACGAGGCCGATCTAGCCGCCACCCTGCCGCTGCTGGATGGCGGCCGGCGGGCCTGGCTCGCGGAGATGGTTGCTCATCTCCATCCCGGCCACCCATGGATCGCTGCCATTGCGTAAGAGACACTGAATCACCAAGGAACCGAAGGCACCCACCGGTGACCGCGCCCGTCTGCGGCCAGACGTTGCCTCATCCTCTGCACAGGAGGCCATGCTGCCATGAGCGGTCCATTGGCCACGTACGGACGAATCGAGGACAGCGGCGAACTCACGAGTCATCAGGAACTCGTGACACTCAAGTTTGAAGAGCCTGGAGCGGCACCCTGAATACGTCGCACGACCATGGAGTCTGCCACGGAAGTGGTGACGTCGCGCGCCTGCCAAGCCTCGATGCCGATCGGGCCCGAAGGGTCACGGCGGCGAGATGCCTCTAACGTGCACTCGCATATCGTTCGATGGCCAGGCGCGCGATGCTGTCGAGCAGGTTGATATCGAGCGGTGTCAACCCGGCCGCTACCAAGACGATGGAATTCTGACCGACGGCGATGTACATCAGATCGATGGTGACCACGTCCCCGTTGGCGGTGGCACGAAAGCGCGCCGCGAACGTCGCATCGCCAAACCGTGTAAGAGGCAGTTTAGCGGAGGTATACGCCGTCGTAGGACCATTCTGAACCTGATTCGAAAAGCGTGTGCAGCGCCGCGCGTCCAGTCACTCGGAACGTCGGCGGGCGTCAACAGCGCTGATTGAGCCTGCGCCGGGGGCAAGGACGATGGCAAATTCGATGGCAGTGGTGAAGGTTCAGCCGGTGTGGCGCTACTCGTCGACGGCATCATTGACCCGGCCGTCGGTGTCACCGATGGCTCGCTCGACGAGCCGGCTGTGCACGCCGGAAGTGTCGCTTGCGTCATCGCCATCAGGAAGCCAACGATGACCGTGCGTCCAAGCCTCAACCGAGCCTCTCCCCGCGAATCTCAAGCCTAAATGGTCTTGGGTGCACTGCCATTGCCAAAGATGTACGGAACGGAAGGATAGTACACCCGGTACTCTCGACGCTCGCTAGTCGTGTAGGTGTACGAGTACTTTCCCGCGCTATCCGACGCCACTGACTTGAGCGCATTCCACGCCGTCGTGCCAGGTACTCGCCACTGAATCTGGCCGCTCGCACCAGCCCACGCAATAAATGTGTGATAGGTGACCGCGTAGCGTGTCGCGGCAGTGTTGATCTTGAGGGTTGTTGAGGTAGGTCTCGAGACAGTGATCGTCGAGCTCGACGCCACGCGCACGTCCGTTGTCGGCGTATTCTGCGTCAGCGGAACATCTGTAACGCTGTCCGTGCCGTCAACTCCGGGAGGAGCGGTCTCACTTTGCGATGCCGTCGCATCGATAGCTGGATTCCCGCCACCAATTGCACCGCCCGGCGTCCAGGTGAGCAATCCTAGGCGCTGATGGTCGAAGTGGTCGAACTGGTACTCAAAGGTGTACTGAAAATGTGCGGTATGCAGAACATCGCCGTCTGCGAGCGTCGCCTTCCAACGGGCAGACTTCATGCTCGCCAGCAGGCAGTCGCTCTGCAGCGTAAACTTGATTGATATATACGGCCGATTGACGTCAATGCGATTTGGCAGTGTCACGGTGCATGTGCTCGCACTCACTCCCACTTGCGTTGCTTCGGCCGATGGACCACCGTTCGAGCCGTTGATCGCCGCGGTCATCACCACGAGCCCGAAGGTCGCTGTCAGTGCTCGTCTTACCGTCATGATGTGCCCCCATCTCATCGAGGAAATCTTCCTCTTCCTCTGTGTCGATCCATTGCAAGCCATTGGCTGACAACTGTGGGCGGAACCTGTCGTATCGACCTTGCAACGCCTCGACCGTCACGCGTACGAACTGCGCAATGCTGTCATGGATCCGCATCGGTGGGGTGTCTTCGAAGAACAACGAGACCGGCGTTCCTACCAACGGGACGACCAAGAAACCACCAGAGTAGTCGCGAGCGAAGGGAACTTGAGGATCCACGCCCCACATGCGTGCCATTTGCGCGCGCTGGGGGTACGCCGTGATCGCCTCCTGAACGGGTAGCAAGCGCCAGCGTGCAAGCAGTGTGCATCCGCTATGCCCAGGAAAGTCCGTCGTGCCGCCGCACATCTGATAGAGGTCGACAAGTTGCCTCGGCAATGGCGCACCGATTGCATCTGACCACTGGTTCAGGTCCTCGGCCGACGCGGGCGGCTCTAGGCTGCGTCGCACCAGCGGACTGGCCTCTAGCAGGTCCGCTAGACGCGCCCACGACTCGGCGAGCGAGGCGGGCTCACTCGGCGGGGCCATCGTAAACTCCCACCAGGAACTGATCATCCTCGAGAATGCGATCGTTCCTGTACCAGATACTCCGATAGCCACCTTCCGTGGAGTTTTGGTCTCCTTCAACGGAGTCCTGATCAGCATTGACCCACTCGATCGAATAGTCGTTCTCGTTGCTCAGCGATCCTTGATAAGTCGATGCGAATGGGTACTCATCGCAGGACTTGCCTGTTGGCCGCGGTTCCAGCCACTTGTCGCATTGATAGGTCGCTCTGTCACGGTTTGCGTTGATCAGGTTCTGATCGGTCGTGCGATTCAAAAGCGACGGAATGATCTTATTTCCGGTCGCCGGGGGCATAGTGGTGTTCGGATCGTTCAGCGCATGCCGAATGTGCGCAGCTACCTCAGTGATGCGCGAGTCGTTGATGTTTAGCTCGTAGGCAGGCAGGACGTTCGCGTAAATGCAGGCCGAGCCAGTGAATCCGCCGCGCGTCGCGGAATCGCAACGCATGAGCTCGCTAAAAGGAATGACAAACGGCTGATCAGGAGCCGCACTCGATCGGACCGTGATTGTATAATCCGCGTTGAACCAATAGAGCCCATCGGGGTTGTCTGTCGTGGGCGGATTCAGATGCACGTCGGTCAGGATGTTGAGGTGGTGACTCGAGTCGATCATCAGGTTGGCGACCGTATCCGAAAATCCTCCGGCGTGACTGCAACTGCCGCTTCCGGCGACCGCGCTGCACACAGTTGATGCTGTTACGGTCGTATTCGCTGGCGTCACTTTGCCTATGTAGTTGACGACGTCATCGACATACGCGTACCAGTCAATCGTACTGGATCCCCAGAAGGCCAGCCCATGATCGCGAGGCGAAAGTCCATCATACCGGTCTTATATCTCACCTTGAGCCCGGCGATAGTCAGATACTCCTCAAGGTAGACTCGGTACTGACCCCAGCCGCACACTTGAAAGTGGTTGTATATCCGCGCGCCTGGTGGGTTCGGGCCGTTCATCCCCGCGCTGAACAAGTCGCGACACTGATCAAGCGTCAAGTAGGTGAATGGATTGCCCGGCGAGGCGGCAAGGGACGCTGAATCAAATCGACTCGCATCCACTGCATATGTTCGCTTGCTCGCGCGCGCGTATGCGTTCATTCGCTCCTGTGCTCGCTTGATCGTCGTGCCAGGTGGCATCCGCGGGAGCCGCGGCTGCTTCGCCGCCGGGTGTACGACCAGATGCTGCGAAACGCTCGGCGGCGCGACGATAGGCGCCTTGGCGGCAGCCGTTTGGTCGCTCGTACCAGCGACCGCCGCCCCGCACAATGCCAGACCGCACACCATCAATGAATATCGCATTCCGCCCCACCCCCGTAGCGCTGACGACCGCTCGGCCAGCTTCCACTACTTACAGTGTGGGCACCGTAACAGACGGCCACCGTCCGGGCTAGCCCGGATCTTTCTCGATCGCCTTCAGCACCCGCGGCGCGTCACCGGCCAGCGCATCAATCTCGCGACACCATCGGATCCGAGGCCACCGGGCCGAACACACCAGGCTCGGCGCGCAGCACCGCGATGTCGGCCAGGCAGTCCCCACCCGAGCGCGACCGCAAGGTCGGGGACGATCTTGGCTGGGTCGTGCCGGGCCAGCGGCTCGCGGCATGGCGCCAACGCCCCGCAACTCAGCGTCCACTCAACTGCACGTCGCGACCAGCATCTCCAGCGCGATCCCGCACCGCGCGCCTGGGCGCCCCCGAGAAGGAGGCCGAGCGCGGCGCCGCGCCAGTTCCCGCCGACTCAGCCGCGATGGGCGGGTCAGCCGCCGGCGATGGAGGGGAGGACGAGGAGGTCGTCGCCGTCGCGGACGGGGGTGGCCAGGCCCGACAGGTCGCGGATGTTGTCCTCGCCGAGGAACACGTTGACGTGGCGGCGCAGGGCGCCGGTGTCGTCGGTGATGCGGCGGCGCAGTGCCGGGTGCTGGTCGCCGAGGGCGGTGAAGACCGCGCCGACGGTGCCGGCACCGTCGACCTCCACGCGGTCGGCGCCGCCGACGTACGGACGCAGCACCACCGGCACCCGGACCACCACCGCCATCAGGACCACCTCCCGCTTCGTCGTACGCGATCCGTGACGACCGACTCGCCGGCAGTTCGTCGTACGACGGCCATCAGACGACCGCGGCGCGGACGGTGAGGACGTCGGGGAGGTGGCGGGCCAGCTCGGTCCAGGTGGTGCCGGAGTCGGTGCTGGCGTAGACGCAGCCGTCGCGGGTGCCGACGTACACGCCGGCGGCGGAGCCGGGGACGTTGTCGGCCGTCATCGCGTCGCGCAGCACGAGGGAGTAGCACGGCGTGTCCGGCAGGCCGTCGGTGAGCGCGTCCCAGGTCTTGCCGGCGTCGGCGGACCGGTAGACCGCGAACCGGCCGTCGACCGGATAGCGTTTGCTGTCGGCAACCAACGGGAAGACGTAGACGGTGTCCGGCTCGGTCGGGTGGGTGACGATCGGGAAGCCGAAGTCGGACGGCAGGCCGTCGGCGATCGAGGTCCAGGTGCCGCCTCCGTCGTCGCTGCGGTAGACGCCGTGGTGGTTCTGCGCGTACAGCCGGTCCGGGCGGCCGGCGTCGACCGCCACCTTGTGAACGCACTGGCCGTACTCCGGCCACGGGTCGGGCAGGAAGTACGCCTTGATCCCGGTGTTCGACGCGGCCCAGGTCTCGCCGCCGTCGGCGGTGCGGTACACCCCGCCGGCCGACATCGCGACCGTGACCCGGTTGCGGTCGTCGCGGTGCGGCAGCACGGTGTGGATCGCCATCCCGCCGCCGCCCGGCTCCCAGTTGGGCCGGTGCGGGTGGTCCCACAGGCCGCGGACCAGGTCGAATGTCACGCCGCCGTCGGTGGAGTGCCACAGCGACGACGGCTCGGCACCGGCATAGACGACATCCGGCTCGTGGGCCGGGCCGGGCTGGATCTGCCAGACCCGGGCCAGCGCGGTCCCGGTGTCGGCCGGGAAGGTGATCGAGCCCTCCGGCGGCTCGTCCCAGGTCCGGCCCAGGTCGTCGGAGTGGAATACCGCAGGACCCCAGTGCGCGCTGGTGCCGCCGGCGAAGACCCTCGGCCGCTCGCCCCGGGTGTCGATGCCGACCGAGTACAAGCCCTGCATCTCGAACTGCGGCCCCTCGAGCTCCCACACCCGCCGCTCGCCGTCGCTGCGGCCGATCCACAAGCCCTTCCTGGTTCCGACCAGCAGCACAGCCTCGCTCATGCCCGCCTCCCTCAGGTACGACGTGATCGCCCCTGCATCGGAGCACACCACGCCGGTGCCCGCCTGGCAACGGCCGGACACCCGGGCCGCGACCGCGATCCGGTCTCGACGTGCTGTCCGCGCTGGCCGCCGCCGGCGCGATCCCGCCCCTGCGGGTGGTCCACGACATCGCCGAGATGCGGCGGTCGGTCGGGGCCGACGCGGCCCGGCTGTGCGCGCTGAACGCGACGGAGGACGAGCTGGCCGCGGTGGTCGCCGCCGCCGAGGACTACCCGGCGCCGGGTGGCGGGCCGGACGTGTTCGGTGCCGACCTCGCCTTCTGGACGGCGGTGATCGCAGGGTCCGGCAACGTGGCCTACCGGCTCGGGCTGAACACGCTGGTCGCGGCGTTCGCCGACGTCGGCTGGCAGACGGTCGCCGAGCTCGGACTGGCCGGCGAGCTCGCCGACCGCGACGCGCACCGGGACCTGGCCCGGCTGATCGGCGCCCGGGACGCGGCGGGCGCGCGACGGCTCGCCGGGGACCTGCTCAGCCGCTTCGTCGACGACCTGACCCCGGCGGACGTTCCGGCCCCCGCGGCGAAGGGGTGACCGCATGTTCGACCTGATCCTGCACGCGATCCCCGTCTTCGGAGTGTGCCTGGCGCTCGAGGCCGCCTCGTTCCACTTCCGGCCGGACGACGACGAGCTCGGCTACGAGCTGCGCGACTCGCGCACGAGCCTGGCCATGGGGGTCGGCCACGTGGTGCACCACTCGAGCCGGTACTACAACCTCTCCACGGCGCTGCGGCAGCCGTGGACGCCGTTCACCCCCATGCCGTTCTGGCTGCCGCTCGCGCTCCTCGGGTTCTCGCCGTCGATGATCCTGTTCCAGCGGTCGGTCAGCCTCGTCCACCAGTTCTTCATCCACACCGAGCGGGTCGGAACGCTGTGGCGGCCGGTGGAGCTGGTGATGAACACGCCGTCGCACCACCGGGTGCACCACGGCTCGAACGCGGCGTACCTCGACCGCAACTACGGCGGCATCCTGATCGTCTGGGACCGGCTGTTCCGCACCTTCGAACCCGAGCGCGAGCGGGTCGTCTACGGGCTGACCACGAACCTCGCGACCTACAACCCGGTCCGGGTCGCGACCCACGAGTTCATCGCGATCTGGCGTGATCTTCGTCGTACGACGAGTTGGCGGGCACGCCTCGGGTACGTGTTCCGCGGGCCCGGCTGGACACCGAGGTTCTGACCGCGTCGTACCCTGGAAGCCGCTATGACCACCCCTGCCCTCACCCCCCGGGTCTATCTCGACCATGCCGCGACCACGCCGATGCTGCCGCAGGCGATCGAGGCGATGACCCGTCAGCTCGGCCGGACCGGCAACGCGTCGTCCCTGCACGCCGCCGGCCGGGCGGCCCGTCGTACCGTCGAGGAGTCCCGCGAGACGATCGGCGCGGCGCTGAACGCGCGGCCCAGCGAGGTGGTGTTCACCTCCGGCGGGACCGAGGCCGACAACCTCGCGCTGAAGGGGCTGTGGTGGGCGCGGCTCGCGGAGGACCCGCGGCGCCGGCGGATCCTGGTCGCCCGGATCGAGCACCACGCGGTGCTGGACCCCTCGGTATGGCTCGGCCAGCACGAGGGCGCGCAGGTGGACTGGATCGAGGTCGACGAGCTCGGCCGGATCGACGTCGACGGGGTGCGGGCGGCGATCGAGCGGGAGCCGGAGTCGGTGTCGTTCGTGACCGTGATGCTGGCGAACAACGAGGTCGGTACGCTGCAGCCGGTGCGTGAGGTGGCCGCCGCGGCGGCGCCGTACGGGATCCCGGTGCACACCGACGCTGTGCAGGCGATCGGGCAGATCCCGGTCGACTTCACCGACCTCGGCGTGGACGCGATGACGGTCTCGGGGCACAAGCTCGGCGGGCCGTTCGGGATCGGGGCGCTGGTGGTCAAGCGCGAGACGACGCTGGTGCCGGTGCTGCACGGCGGCGGGCAGGAGCGCGACATCCGCTCCGGGACGCTGGACGCGCCGGCGACGGCCGGGTTCGCGGTCGCGGTCGAGCACGCGGTGGCTCAGCAGCCGGCGGAGGCTTCGCGGCTGGCCGGGCTGCGGGACGCGCTGGTGAGCGGCGTGACCGGGCTGGTGCCGGGCGCGCGGCTGTCCGGCGACCCGCTGCACCGGTTGCCCGGGAACGCGCACCTGTCGTTCCTCGGCTGCGAGGGCGACTCGCTGCTGCTGCTCCTCGACGCGCGCGGGATCGAGTGCTCCACGGGGTCGGCATGCAACGCCGGAGTCGCCGAGCCGAGCCACGTGCTGCTAGCGATGGGGTACGACGACGAGCGGGCCCGCGGGTCGCTGCGGTTCACCCCGGCGGGGTGGACTCCGCCGTCGCCGCCGCCCGGATCGCCGGGGCCGGCCACGAGGTCACCGGGATACACCTGGCGTTGTCGCGGAACCCGCTGTCGTACCGCAGCGGCGCGCGTGGGTGCTGCACGCTGGAGGACTCCCGGGACGCCCGGCGGGCGGCGGACGTGATCGGGATCCCGTTCTACGTCTGGGACCTGGCCGAGCGGTTCCACGCCGACGTGGTCGAGGACTTCGTGTCCGAGTACGCCGCGGGCCGGACGCCGAACCCGTGCCTGCGGTGCAACGAGAAGGTGAAGTTCAGCGCGGTGCTCGAGCGGGCGCTGGCGCTCGGGTTCGACGCGGTCGCCACCGGGCACTACGCGCGGATCGTGGACGGGCCTGCCGGGCGTGAGCTGCACCGCGCCGTGGACCCGGCGAAGGACCAGTCCTACGTGCTCGGGGTGCTGACCGCGTCGCAGCTGGCGCACGCGCTGTTCCCGCTCGGGGACACGCCCAAGGAGCTGGTGCGGGCCGAGGCCGCGGAGCGCGGGCTGTCGGTCGCGGACAAGCCGGACAGCCACGACATCTGCTTCGTTGCCGATGGCAACACACCGGCGTTCCTGCACGAGCGGCTCGGGGACGCGCCGGGCGACATCGTCGACGTGTCGGGCACCAAGCTCGGTTCGCACAGCGGTACCTATGGCTTCACGGTCGGGCAGCGCAAGGGCCTGCGGATCGGCACCCCGGCCGCGGACGGCAAGCCCCGGTTCGTCCTGGACATCTCCCCGGTCGACCGCACCGTCACGGTCGGGCCGCGGTCAGCGCTGGCGGTCACCGGGCTGTCGGCGTCGTCACCGCGCTGGTGCGGCCCGGAGCCGGCCGGCGAGCTGGCATGCGGCGCCCAGCTGCGCGCGCACGGCGAGGAGGTCCGCGCCACGGCCCGCCTGGACGGCGGCGTGCTGCGCGTCGCGTTCCCCGAGCCGGTGGATGCGGTGGCGCCAGGCCAGGCGGTCGTGCTGTACGACGGGACGCGGGTGGTCGGCTCGGCCACGATCGACGTCGTCGACCGCGTGGCGCAGCCGGCATGACCCCCCGGGTGAAGGGGGCGGACGCGTGACGGTGCTGTTCAGCGGTGTCGGGTCGATGCCGGGGGAGAAGCAGGACCTGGACGCGCTGGAAGAGCTGGCTGCCGACCACACCGGACCGCTGAAGATCCAGCTCGCCGGGCCGTGGACGCTGGCGGCGCTGGTCGAGCGGCCGCGCGGCGACAAGGTGCTCGCCGACCACGGCGCGCGCCGTGATCTCGCGGAGGCGCTCGCCTACGGCCTGGCCCAGCACGTCGAGGAGGTACGACGGCGGGTCCCCGCCGCCGAGCTCGTCGTCCAGCTCGACGAGCCGGGGCTGCCGGCGGTGCTCGCCGGGGCGATCCCGACCGCGAGCGGCTGGGGTAAGCACCGGCCGGTCGACGAGCCGGGTGCGATCGAGTTGCTCCGGCCCGTCCTGGCGGCCGCCGGCGAGTCCGCCACCGTGCTGCACTGTTGCGCGAAGCAACCACCTGTCGCGCTGTTCCGCAAGGCCGGCGCCGACGGAGTCTCGGTGGACCTGTCCCTCGTCGACCACGCCACCTGGGACGACGTCGCGACGGCCGTCGAAGGCGGCGCCACTCTCTATGCGGGCGTCGTACCCACGCTCGGCCCGCTGCTCCGCCCCGACCAGGTGGCGCCCGTCCTGACCAAGCGCTGGCTCGAGCTCGGCCTGCCCGCCAAGCAGCTCGCCGACGTCGTCATCACCCCCACCTGCGGTCTGTCCGGCTCCACCCCCTCCGGCGCCCGCGCCACCCTCACTCTCTGCCGCCGGGTCGCCGAAGTCGTGGCCGAGCAAGCCGCCGCCTGACCGTCCATTCCATTCGTCGGGCCCTTGCGACCCGGCGTGTCGTCGTTCGTCGGGCCTTTGTGACATGTGCGGCACGAGGCTGATGCGGCCAAGGGAGAGGCGCCGAACAAGTTCTCGGCCGGGCGGATCGGAGTGATCCACGCGGCTGTCAGAACGGCCCGATGAACGGCGACACGCCGGGTCGCAAGAGCCCGATCAACGGAAGGGACGGTGTCGGAGGGGCGGGGTAGGTTTTGGGGCATGACTAGCTCGGAGGTGCCGGAGACGACGGTGGAGCAGGCAGCGGCGACTCCTGAGGCGCGGGAGCGGCATGCGGCGTTGAGCCAGGAGGTGGAGGAGCACCGCTGGCGGTACTACATGGCGCAGGCGACGATCTCCGACGCCGAGTTCGACGCGATGATGCGCGAGCTGGAGGCGCTGGAGGAGCAGTTCCCGGAGCTGCGGACGCCGGACTCGCCGACGCAGAAGGTCGGCAGCGCGATCTCCACGCTGTTCACGCCGGTCGAGCACCCGTCGCGGATGGAGAGCCTCGACAACGCGTTCTCCGCCGAGGAGATGGCGGCCTGGGCGAAGCGGCTGGAGCGGGAGGCGACCCAGCAACAGCTCAGTGACTCCGGGTTCCTGTGCGAGCTGAAGGTGGACGGGCTGGCGCTCAACCTGGTGTACGAGAACGGCCGGCTGACCAGTGGCTCGACCCGCGGCGACGGGCGGACCGGCGAGGACGTGACGCCGAACGTGCGCACCATCGGCAACGTGCCGAACGAGCTCACCGGCGACGGCCTGCCGGCGTTCCTGGAGGTGCGCGGTGAGGTGTTCTTCGCCGTCGAGGACTTCACCGAGCTGAACGCGCAGCTGGTCGAGGCCGGCAAGGCGCCGTTCTCGAACCCGCGCAACGCCGCCGCCGGCTCGCTGCGGCAGAAGGACCCGCGGGTCTCGGCCCAGCGGCCGCTGCGGTTCGTCGCGCACGGCGTCGGCAAGGCGGACGGGTACCGCGTGACCCGGCTGTCCGCGGCGTACGAACAGCTGAAGGACTGGGGGCTGCCGGTCAGCGACCTGGCCAAGCGGGTCGCGACCCTGGACGAGGTGGACGAGTACATCGCGTACTACGGCGAGCACCGGCACTCGGTGCTGCACGAGATCGACGGTGTCGTGGTCAAGGTCGACGACGTCGCGGTGCAGCGGGTGCTCGGGTCGACGTCCCGCGCGCCGCGCTGGGCGATCGCGTACAAGTACCCGCCGGAGGAGGTCAATACCAAGCTCCTCGACATCCGCGTCAACGTCGGCCGCACCGGCCGGGTGACGCCGTACGGCGTGATGGAGCCGGTCCGCGTGGCCGGCTCCACGGTCGAGTTCGCCACCCTGCACAACGCGCAGGAGGTGGTCCGCAAGGGTGTGCTGATCGGCGACACGGTCGTGCTGCGCAAGGCCGGTGACGTGATCCCGGAGATCCTCGGGCCGGTGGTGGACCTGCGCGACGGGACCGAGCGGGCGTTCGAGATGCCCACGAAGTGCCCGGCGTGCGGGACGGAGCTGCGGCCGGAGAAGGAGGGCGACGCGGACATCCGCTGCCCGAACGCGCGGTCCTGTCCCGCGCAGCTGCGGGAGCGGCTGTTCCACCTGGCCGGCCGGTCGGCCTTCGACATCGAGGTGCTCGGGTTCCAGGCGGCGAACGCGCTGATCGACGACGGCCTGATCACCGACGAGGGCGACCTGTTCGGGCTGACCGCCGACGACCTGACCCGCAGCCCGTTCTTCACCACCAAAGCCGGCGGCCTGAAGGCGAACGCGAGCCGGCTGCTGGCCAACCTCGATCAGGCCAGGTCCAAGTCGCTCGCTCGCGTGCTGGTCGCGTTGTCGATCCGGCACGTCGGGCCGACCGCCGCGCAGGCGCTGGCGAACGCGTACGACGACCTGGCTGGTATCGAGGCCGCGTCCTCGGAGGAGCTGGCCGCGGTGGAGGGTGTCGGGCCGACGATCGCGGCGTCGATCGTGGACTGGTTCAGCGTCGACTGGCACCGCGAGATCGTCGCCAAGTGGCGCGCCGCCGGGGTCGAGATGCGGCAGGAGCGGACCGAGCCGGAGGCGCCGCAGACGCTGGCGGGACTGTCATTCGTCGTCACCGGGACGATCGAGGGATACAGCCGCGACGAGGCGACGGCCGCGATCCAGGCGCGCGGCGGCAAGGTGTCCGGCTCGGTGTCGAAGAAGACGTCGTTCGTGGTGGTCGGGGAGTCGCCCGGGTCGAAGTACGACAAGGCGGTGACCCTCGGCGTGCCGATCCTGGACGCGCACGGTTTCGAGGTCCTGCTGAAGGACGGGCCGGACGCCGCGGCACCGCTCGCGACGCGTGGCGACGCCTGACGGCGGACGGCCGTACGACGGGCCGTGCGGCTGTTAGGTTTTGCCGTTGACGTCTCGCCGCGAAGGAGTGCCGTATGACCGCACCGCCACAGGGGCCACGGGGGTCCGACCAGAGCGGTCCGGACGTGCCCGGTGGCGACCAGTCGGCCGAGGCGAACCAGCAGGCCTGGCAGCAGCCGGGCCAGGGCGGTTCGCAGCGGCAGCCGAGCGCGCAGTCCAACCAGGACGCGTGGCAGCACCCCGGCCAGCAGGCCGGCCAGGACGCGTGGCAGCGCGGCCGGCAGCAGCCTGACCAGCACGCGTGGCAGCAGCCCGGCGCCCAGCAGCACCAGGGCATCTGGCAGCAGCCCGGCCAGGGCGGCGCGCCCCAGCACGGCCACCAGGCACACCCGGCCCAGCAGCAGGGTCAGCAACCTGGCGGGTGGCAGCAGCCCAGCCAGCCACAGCAGCACGGCGGGTGGCAGCAGCCAGGTCAGCGGCAGGCTCCGGGTGGCTGGCAGCAGCCGGGCCAGCAGGGCAGCTGGCCGCAGCAGCAGGGACAACCGCACCAGGGCCAGCCTCAGCAGCAGGCGCACGGCGGCTGGGGGCAGACTGCGCAGCTGCCGGCTCAGGGCGACTACCAGCAGCAGCCCTGGGAGCAGCCGGGCGGCTGGCAGCAGCAGCAGTGGCAGCCGCCGGGCGGTGGTGACGGCGGCGGCAACAAGAAGCTGCTGTTCATCGGCGGCGGGGTGGCCGCCGTACTCGTCCTGGTTCTGCTGGTGATCATCGGCGTCAGGGCGCTCGGCGGCGACGACAACGCCGGCCCGGAGCCGACGAACCAGCCCACCAGCCAGGGCACCGACCAGGCCACGGACCAGCCGACCGGCCAGCCGACCGCGAACCCGACCGGTCTCGGCAACGCGTCCGGGCAGGCGAAGGCCGCGACCGACGGGCTCGCGGCGGCGGGCTTCGAGTGCAACGACCTGTTCAACACGCCGCAGGGCAGCCACCGGGGCTGCTTCAAGAACAACGGCGCCACCGACGCCGAGGCGATCTTCCAGTTCTCGCCGGACGGCACCGTGATCGGCATGCAGGTGCGCGCGTACGACAGCGAGAACAACAACACCGCGCGCAAGATCTTCGACGCCGAGCTGGCCGCGCTCGGCGGGCAGGCGTTCGGCTCCGAGGTCGCCAAGGTGCAGGCGGCGGTGAACAGCGGTGACAAGAGCAGCGAGGTGAAGCTGGACTGGGGCGAGCTGCGGCTCACCAACGACGGGGACTCGATCAGGCTGACCGGCGGCAAGACCGGGGTCGAGGCGCTGGACGTGCCGCGCAAGCAGTTCGACAACAACGAGACCGCGGCGAAGGCCTCGCTCAAGGCCAAGGGGTACCAGTGCCCGTCGTACTGCAAGAAGGGCGGCTACGGCAGCGGCCAGGCCTCGGCGTACATCCACGTGATCGGCTCGTCCGACAGCGGGCTGCGCTCGGTGATCGTCGACGTGTCGGGTGACGGCAAAGCGGTCACGACGCAGTTCACCTCGGCGACCGGGGACCTGTTCGGGATCCTCAAGGGCGACGACGTGCCCGCGCTGCAGGCGTGGGTGAAGGCGCACCTCGACGGCAAGTCGCACAGCAGCTACGTGAACGGCTGGCGGGTCGACCTGGACTCCCGGATGGGATCGAGCGGGTACGGCGACCTGGAGCTCGAGATCAAGACCGAGTCGTACTACGTGTAACCCTGGTGGACGTGGAAGAGCGCAAGGAGACCGAACGCCCGGACCGGCGGCTGCCGAGGAAGCGGCTGCTGACCCTGCCGAAGCGGGACGGCCGGCCGCCCTCGGTGGTCGCGAAACCACCGCCCGAGGCCGTGGACCGTGTCGACAGCGGCGGGCCGTGGGGCCCGACGCCGTTCGACCTGCCGGACCCGGAGGGCAACCAGAGCTCGATCGTGCTAGCGGTGATCGCGATCGTCGCAGTGCTGGCCGCGCTGGTCGGGTTCCTCACCTGGTATTACCTCCACATCACCTGACGCGGGGAGTGATGTGAGCCCCCCATGGGCCGCGGACAGCAGGTCTCAGACGGCTGTCTGGACTGTAAGTTGACGTACCGACAGGTGGGCTTCTAATCGATGAGGTTCTTGATGGTCAGACCGGCCGCCTCGCAGGCCCGGTGAAGGTGTCCGACCGTGCAGAACGGCCGATCGCCCAGCCGCCAGTGCGCCAGGTCCGCTGAGTCGTCCGTGGACGGCACAAGCACGCCCACGAATCGGCCGCCGTCGACCAGCTCGGGCCACGGTCGACGGTGTTCGGCGATAACGTCGTCCTGCAACTGGGAGGCGGCGTTCGCGCAGGCGTACTACGCGAGTACTTCCGGCGCGGTTAACAGCTAGGTCCAGTCGTCGCCGCCGGTGACGAGTGCCACGACAGCCGTTCCAGCAGGCACCTGACCGTCCTCGATCATGGTGAAGACTCCGTACATCATCTTGGCCACGTAGACCCAGTCGAGACGCAATCCATGTCGCTTCTCGAAGTCAACAATGAACCCCTCGAGGGACGGCGAGGATCTCGCGAAGCCTCCGAAGTGATAGTCGTGACTGATCGACCAATTATCACGCCTGCTCCCGAAGGCACGTTTCTGAAGCTGGCTGACGTCATCCTCCAGAAACTGAGCGCCCTTGAGTGCGGAGAATCCGAGGGCACGTTGACCAACTCGCAGACCGGCGGAGATGCCGGCAAGCGTCCCTCCGGTCCCGCACGGGCAGCACATCAGGTCGAACCCGACGGAGATCTCACGGGGGATCTCCGCGCAACCACGCACCGCCAACTCGTTCGTTCCACCCTCGGGAAGCAGGTAGAAATCCCCGAGGTTCTCGCGAAGCTGACGGATCACGTGCGGTTCGGTCTTACGTCGATAGGTCGCTCGATCCATGTAGACCAGACGCATGCCGCGACTCACTGCGTAGGCGAGAGAGGGATTGAGCGGAACATGCTCCTCGCCGCGGATGACGCCGATCGCCGAGAAGTCGTAGTAGTAACTCGCGGCGGCGACCGCCCGAATGTGGTTCGAGTACGCGCCACCGAACGTCAAGACCGTCCCATGGCCGCCCGCTTCAACGGCCGCCAGGTTGTACTTCAACTTGCGCCACTTGTTACCCGGAATCTCCGGATGAATCATGTCATCACGCTTCAAGAACAGGCGGACGCCCGCGGACGTGAGCCGTTCATCCGTTAACTCCTCCAGTGGTGACGGCAGTCGAGCCGGATGGGCCTCAAGGCAGCTCCGTGACCGGTTCATATCGACACTCCCGGGCAAGGCTCCACCTGCCACAGTCAACCAGATACGCCGCCGGCTCACTCGATCAGCGTGTGGTGCCCGTCGCCACGGCGCGGTGGCCGGCTGCCCGTCGTGCCTCGACTCCGTGTGGAATTGGCTGCGCGCATTGAGATACTGAGCCTTTCTCGCCGGGGTTGGGTAGCGAGTGGCCAGCGAGCGCGAAGACCCGGTTGGTGACACCGCCCGCTGTTACGCTCGCCGATTACCACCATGGCTGCGGACACGACGCTGAGTGAACCGACCGGGCGGCGGCCAGACCGGCCGGCGCTCCGCTCCGACCCGGCCTCCGAGCAACGCGCCCGCGACGTCATGGGCAGCGCGCTGGGCGTGGTGGCGCCCTCCGCGGTCCCGCTCCGGGACGGCAGCATCAGGCTCACGACGGCCGACGACGTGCTGCCGGCCCGGATCGTCGAGCGCATCCACGAACGGCTCACCCGCCGCGCCGCCGACCACGCGAACGAGCACCGGATGCTCGGCGAGGCCGTGGCGCTGCTCGGCGACTCGGTCTGCCGTGCGCGCGGCGGCCCGTCACCGGTCGACGCGGCCACCGGCGCCCTGGACACCCTGCTCGACGTACCCGGCCTGCCGCCGGAGAGCCGGACGGAGGCGGAGGCACTGCTGCGCCGCATCCTGCAGGCCGACCCCGAACGCGCCACCGGGCCCGAGCCGTCCCCCCGGGCCACCGACGTCGCCCGGGAGGCCCGCGCGATCGGCCGCGAGGCGCGCGAGCTCGGGACGGCCGCGGCGCGGACGGGGCCCGCCGCTGAGCAACGCCGTACGACGGAGGGCCGCCACGCGGGCGCCCACCGTCGTACAGAAGCGGGCCGCACGGTCGGGGCGCCGCGGGTCGCCGGGACCGGCTTCGTCGCGGGCGGCCGCCCGGCCGACGACCCGGACCTGACCGCGGCCGAGGCGCTGCGGGCCCTGACCCGGGTCCGGCGTGACGACCTCGGCGGGACCTTGACGGCCGACCCGGCCGCGCTGGCCGGGCCGGGACTCGCGGCGGTCGACAGCGCGACGCTGGGACGGCAGCACTTCCAGGTGCGGATCTCGCCCCCCGGCCGCCGCCGGGTCGCGGCGACCGAGGTCCGCGCCGGCACCGTGAGCGACCCGCACGTGCTCCGGATCTCGCCGCGGCTGGCCGACGCGCAGCTGGCCCGGGTCTGGGTGCACGCCATCAGTCACACCCTGCAGGAGGTGCAGGCGGTCCGCGCCGGCCGCGATGCCGGGTTCCTGGCGAAGGCCTGGGCGGTCGTCACCCGCAAGGGCCGCGACCGGCTGGTGACGGCGCGGTACGACGAGTACCGGATGCTCGCCCGGGACTGGCGCGACGCGCACGCGGCCGGGCTGCCCACCGAGAACCTGGAGCGCGACCTGCGCGGCCTGTCGATCGCGATCGCGCGCCGCGGTCATCCGGAACCGGCCCCGCCGTGGGCACCGGGCGCGCTCGCCGTCACCCCGGCACCCAGCGCGGTGGCCGGACCGGACGCGCGGCAGGGGCCGGCGCCAAACACGCTGCCGCACCTGCGGTCCAGAGTCTCCGCCCAGGTAACCGTCCTGGACTCCGCGGTGGCGGACCTGCGGCAACGTGCGGAGGCGAAGGACGAGACCGCCGCCGAGGCGGGCGTCCTCGCGGCGGACAAGCGCGGCGAGGCCGGCGCGGAGCGCGAGCTGCGGGACCGGGCCGCGCCGGAGCGAGCCCGCAAGCTGGACGCCGAGGCCGTCGCCGCCGAGGACAAGCAGCGGCGGCACACCGAGCTGGCCGGCTCCTACCGGTACGCGGCCGCGCTGGCCGAGCGGGCCCGGGACGCCTACAAGGACGTGCTCGCCGAGGCCGAGACGGTCGCGACCGACCCGGGCTGTTCGACCGCGCGGCTGGTCGAGCTGACCGACGCGGCCGGCCGGCGGGCCGAGGAGTACCGCCGCAGCGTGGTCGCCGCGCTGCCGCCGCGCGACGCCCTGCACACCGGTACGCCGACCGGCCGGCTGCCGCACCTGACCGCGCTCACCGAGCGGATCAACGCGACCCTGGCCGAGCGCGGCATCGCGCACCGGTTCACCCCCGAGAGAGCTCGCCGAGGTGACCGACCCGGACGTGCGGCTGGCCGGGATGATGGTCGGCCAGCTCGAGCAGGGCGGCCACTCGGTGGCCTCGACGGCGACCCGGAGCATGACCACCCACGGCGGGCTCAGCCTGCGCCCGCTGGTGGCAGCGCTGCCGGACGGCAGTACCGCGAAGGCAGTGGGCAGCGCGGTCGCGCCGGGGTTCGAGTACGCGTTCGGCCGCAGCAGGTCGGTGACCACCGCGGCGACGGAGTACGCGCTGGGCGGCGCGGTCGAGGACAACCGCGGCGAGTCCCTGCTGTTCGAGGCGCCGGCGACGTGGGAGATCGACGTACGCGATTCGGCGCTGGGGAAATGGGCGCACCGGCAGACCGTCGACAGCGGCGGGCCGCGCGACGCGCGCACGCTGCGGCTGTGGCTCTCGCACGCCTACACGGTCGCGCCGCCGGCCGACCGCACCGACCTGGCGAGGGAAGGCGACAACGAGCAGCCGGCGGCGGCATTGCCCGAGCACGTCGCCACCGGCATCGCCGGGCTGGACGAGCTCACCGACGACGTCGCGGCGCAGACCCGGGCCCGGCTCGGCTCGCTCGACACCGTCGCGTACGACCAGCTCCGCGGGCTGCTCACGGAGGACTTGCCGAGCCGGTTGGACGAAGCGTCCCGCCCCGGCGGCATCGGCCGGCTGATCACCGACAACGGCCGCCCGGTCGCCTACGTCCAGGTACGGACCCGGGTGGTGCGGGAGACCGCGCGGATGGTCGGGGTGCCCAGCACCGCCCACTGGCAGGAACGGCTGCGGGTCGGGTTCTCCGGCGCCACCGGCAGCCAGTCGTTCGCCGCGAACACCTCCGGTTCGGTCTCGCTCTCGCACGGGTTCGCCGACGTCGGCCCGACCACCGTCGACGCAGGCCCGAGCCTGAGCGCCGGACGGGCGACGTCGCGGACCGACGAGCTGTCGGCCGGCGGTACGGCGATCCACCCGAGCGTGCAGCGCTACACCGGCCCCACCCAGGCGTACCTGACCCGGCTGGAGCACACCGTCACGGTGCACCGGATCGACGGCGGCGACGCGTTCGCGGTGGAGGGCGGCGGCTCGTCGCTGCTGCGGAACCCGGAGCACGACGTGTTCCGCTACGGGCTGCCGGTCGCCGCGGCGGCGGTACGACGCGGACCCGACGGGCAGCCGCTCACCGGCCCGGACGGCCGGGCCCTGCTGCGCGGCGACCCCGCACCTGCGCAGCTGACCCCGCCGGCGTGGCTCGGCACCGGCGAGCACCAGCTGCGCGGCGCCGGTCCGGCCCTGGTGCAGAAGGTCAGCGGCGCCGACCAGGCGCTCACCCAGGTGCTCCAGGAGCTCAGCCGCCGGCGCCTCGTGCCTGCGCTGGACGCGGAGGGGCGGCCGATCATGTCGGAGCTGCCCCGGGACCACCTGGAGCGCGCTGACCAGCTGCTCAACCTGGAACGCGTCAGCCAGCAGCTGTCCGCGCTGCGGCTGGAGACGGGCTACGACCAGGCCGCGCAGGGCGGCATCCCGCTCGCGCTGGTCCGGCACCGCCCGGGGCGGGCGCCGCAGACCGTGACGCTGCGGCTCGCGCTGCACCAGCGCTGGGACGAGGCGACCTCGCTCGGCCTGAGCACCTCCGACGCCGTCGTGAACCTCGACATCGGCTCCAACACCTCCGGGCGCACCGCCGGGCGGTCGAAGCGGCTGCCGTGGAAGGCCCGGCTCGGCGCCGGCGACCGGCCGGCACCCGGTCATGGCGGCACCACGCCCGAGGGCGGGCTGAGCTACGGCCGCAACGCGCTCGGCCGCAGTACCGGCCTGTCGGTCGGCGGCACCGTCAACCAGGTCACGCTGGTGGAAAGCACCGCACCGGTCGCGGTCTTCGACGTACCGCACACGCTGGTGGTCACCGAGGTCACGCCTAAGGGCGACTCGGAACCGCTGGCCGCGGTCGAGGGCAGCGCGCGGGTGCTGATCGACAGTGAGCTGCTGCTGCCCGAACCGGCCGCGACACCGCACCAGGAGCTGACCGGCGAGGCCGTCCTGGACCGGGCCACGATCCTGCACCTGGACGCCGGTGACGTGCTGGCCCGGCTGCGGGCGGAGCTGCCCGCCGCGACCCGGCCGGACGCGTCCGCCATGCACCACCTGGCCGCGTTCGTGAACCCGCGGAACCTGATCGCGCATCCCGAGTGGACGCAGACCCGCTACAGCAGCCGGTTCACCTACCGGACCCGGCTCGGGTCAGGCGAGGCGACGGTCGCGTTGCGCGGGCACGTGCGCGACCACCTGTTCCTCGGCGCCACCAGCCAGGTGACCGGTGACATCAACCTGACGCTCAGCAGCTTCGGTACGACGTCCGGCCGGTCCACCGGCGGCACCGTCGAGCTGTCCGGGGCGGACGGTTCGGCCACGGCGAGCGGCGGCGGCTGGCACGCGTCCGCGAGCGCGAACCGGTCGAGCAGCGCGTCGCGGTCGGAGACCGACCTGTCGATCTGGGGCTGGGAACGGCTGATGATCGAGGTCGGCCAGCAGTACGTGTTCCGCGCCGGGGTCGGGTTCGAGGCCGACCTCACCGACCGCGAGGGCGGCACGGCCCGGCGGGTCGAGCTCGCCGGCGGCACGATGCTGTTCACGCTGCCGGAACGCGAGGCACTCAGGCTGTACGGCCGCCGTGAGCTTGACCTGCCGGTGCCGCAGGTGGCCGACGCGGTCGAGCGGTACCTGACGGGCAAGCTCACGCTGGACGGTCGGACCGCGACCACCCTGGTCCGCCGCTACCGCGAGGAGAAGGACGGCGTCACCGACGGCCTGGCCGCGTCGCACACCGCCGAGCGCTTGGTCGCCGCGCTGCGGAAGACCGCCGGGGTGCCCGCCGCCGCCGATGACGCCGAGCACGATCTGGACACCGCCCTCGAGGTGACCGAGCCGCTCGCGGAGCGCCCGGCCGAGGTGAGCCTGCCCGAGCACTACCGCGACACCATGGGCGCGGCGCTGATCGAGAGCGTCGCGCTGACCGGGCCGGACGGCGCCGGGACCGACCTGCTCGGCGAGGTGCGCGCGGCGGTCGAGCGCGTCGCGCCCGGCGCGCTGGACGCGGACCCGGTGCTCGCGGAGAGCCTGTACGGCGACCTGGCCGGGCGGCGCTGGCGCGGTCACCTCGACGACATGCTGGACCCGCGCGGGTTCGTCCGCGACTACCCGGTGAAGGCCGCCGGTGCCGGCCCCGGCGTCGGTCCGGCCGACCTGCTCACCGTCCGGGTCCGGGCGGAGCTGACCGGCCCGGCGCTGACGGACGGCACGCCCGACGCCCCGGCCGAGAGCGCGATCATCCTGGTCCAGGGTTACGACTACGACGAGCACAGCCGCACCGACACCCGCGGCACCACGTACGCGGCCCACCCCAGGTACGGCGCCGGCGGCGACCTGGTCGCGGGCGGAGCCGGCACCGACCGGGGCCGCACGGTGTCGGCCGGCAGCGGCGAGCAGCTGACCCGGCTGCAGCGCCTCGGCCACTTCTCCGCGGCCCGGGTCGAGCGCGGCGTACGGCTGGTGGTCGAGGTTCAGCGCACCCCGGTCCGCGGGGCGGCGACCCGCGGCCGGGTCATGCAGGCCGCCGACCGCCATCCCGCCAACGAGCCGGTGACGACCGGCACCGAGCTGTCCGGCCGGCTCACCCAGCTGGTCCCGCGCGCCCTGGTCGGCGCCACGCCCGCACCGGTCGCAGCGGCGGACCAGCCGCGCGACCACCGCGTGGTGTCACTGCCGAGCGGGTACTTCGTCGAGGGCACCCGGCCCTACCCGCGCGGCGAACCGGCCGCCGACACGTTGTTCGACACCGTCTACGAGCGCCTGGCCCGCCGCGACCTGCTGACCTCGGCCGGAATGCGGCTGCACCGCACCGAGCTGGAGAACCAGCTGTCCGCGTCCGCGCGGTCGGCCGCGTTCGAGCGGATCGC
>WNFV01006375.1_pt1 | contig 32410 bp, 25 predicted proteins | sample 5400101 | NCBI WGS metagenome assembly WNFV01 (sample SAMN13153361, study PRJNA577476) | soil metagenome | isolation source: 115 cm soil or saprolite under grassland replicate 1 | place: USA:California | collected 2016-06-15 | reverse complement strand
GGGCGAGCCCGCCAGGCGCGACCTGCGCGGATGCAGCCGGGAACGTGGTGATCATGGCGGTAGTCCACTCCTTGGGAGTGCTGCTGGTCCTGACGTGAGGCGTGAGGAACGGCGGATCAGCGGTGAACGCGACGAGTCGGGTCGGGGCCGCGAGCGTGTGGTTGCGGCTGCTCGCCGTTTGATGTGCCGGTCATCTGTTCGCCTCCTTCCGCGTTCTGTGTTTGTTGGCGTTGCTGAGCTGCTTCTCTGCCTCCACCGGATGGTAGGGTTTATGCCTGGTTGTTGAGTTGATGGAGGCAGGAGAACCTAAGCCGCTTCTGGTCTGCAAGACGGAGTTTGGTCGCTTGTGGGCGAACACCACGGAGGTACTGTCTGGATGGGTGCCGAGGGCCGGCAATTGAGCGGCAAACCAGGAGGTGACGAGGCTCCTGGGCCGGTCGCGCTGGCGTTCGGCGAACAAGTCCGTTCGGTGCAGCGCGACCGGGGCTTGACCGTCCGGGCGTTCGCCGAACAGCTCGGGATCTCGCATGGTTTCCTCTGTGACGTCCAGGCCGGCAAGGCCAAGCCGAGCCCGTCTCTGGTCGCGCGAATAGATGAGATTGGCGAGCTGGGCGGTGCGCTCGTCCGCGCGTACCCGGAGCTGCTCGCCGAACACGAGGCGCGCAAGCGAGCCAGAGCGGAGCGGCGTCGGCAGCTCCTCGGCGAGGCGCAAGGACCCACCAGCGGGCGGAGCAACCAATCGCCCGAGTCGTCCGGGAAAACGGCAAGTACGCAGAAGCCGCGCTACTCTGGCGGCACGTTGGCATTGGAGCCACACGCACAAGCGACCGCTCGGGAGGACGACGCGAACCGACGCGAGGCAATCAAGACGCTCGGCGCACTGGTCGCGGCTGGTGCGGCGCGGGCGCGGTCGTTCCTTCGCTACGTCGAGAGCCCGAACGTCGGTCCGCTGACGCTGGACGAGTACGACGAGAAGGCGTTGTGGCTGTCGGAGAAGGCCACGACGCAGCCGATTCCGCGACTGCTGCCGGTTGCGCACGAGCAGTTCGAGAAGGTCGCGGCGCTGCTCAGGGAAGGTCGTCACTCCAGCAAGCAGCGTGCGCGTCTGGAGTTGCTGGCCGGGCATTTCGCCTACTACCAGGGGCGGTTCACGTTCAACCTCGGCGACCACCAGGCCGCGCGGGCGCACCTGCGCATCGCTCGCCACTTTGGCGAACAGCTCGATGAGCACCTGTTGCTCGCCTCGACCGCGAGCTGCGAGGCGGGGATCGCGTTCTATCAGGGCCGGTTCGACAAGGCGCTACAGATCGTCCGCGAGGGGCGCCGGTACGCGACCGACTACACGGCCGCGCGGCTCTGGGCGAACGAAGCGCGGGCGCTCGCGAGTCTGGGGCCGGGGTTCGCTGAGGAGATGCGTCCGGCGCTTGATCAGGCGGAGGCGACGCTGCCGGATCGGTTTGTGCTGGAGCCTGGCGTGGAGTCGCCGTTCGGGCCGGAGACGTTCACGTTCTACGCCAGCACGGCATGTGTGCGCGCGGGCGATGCGAGGGCCGAGGAGTTTCTCGCGCGAGGCGATCCGTCGTTACGAGGCGCTGGGAGCGCGCAGGGATGAGCGGTTCGACTTCGAGAACCTTGCGCTGGCGCGTCTCAACCTTGCGATGGCGCTGTTGCAGGCCAAGCGGCCGGAGCCGCGAGAGGCCGCGCGTGTGGGCATTCAGGCGCTCGCGGTGCCTCGGCACTTGCAGACTGATCCGATCAAGCGCCGTGCGCACGAGCTGTTGAGCGCGTTCAGCCTGGGGCCGGGATGGGCCACGCTCCCCGCGGTGAAGGAGCTGGCCGAGGTGACGCGCACCTACCGACCGATGGCGTTGCCGGCGCCGGGGTCGCGCCCGGCGCTCGGCAGCTCGTAGCCGGAGAGAACCAACCGGCGGTCCTGTACGGGCCGCCGGTTGGTCGTTTCTTGGCTGCCTTGGGGCTGGCGTTCGCTGAACCACGAACAGCGATGCCTGTTCGCCCTGGTCGGCGAGCGGTGACCTTGCAGTCCAAACAGGCCGTATAAGCACGACCAATGCTCGATCGCGCCCTTGATGCGGTGGTTGGTCGGTGGCGACCGAGCGAACGCGGGCTCGAACAGCCGTTCGTTCCTACGGTAGCCGAGCCGATCCGCGAGCGCGGCACCAACCGCCCGCGCACCGACACTGAGACGGGCGAGCCGCTGTTCGCCGTCCAGTTGGTCGCGCTGATCGAGGGCCGCGCGAACGTCATCACGGTCAAGGTCCCGGGCGAGCCGCCAGCAGTGCCGCAGGGCGCGCCGGTTCGGGTGCTGGGGCTGGTGGCTACGCCGTGGACGATGGAGGGCCGCTCCGGCGTGGCGTTCCGTGCGGCGCGGATCGAGCCGATTTCGCCGAGCGCGCGCCCGGCGGCGCCCAGGGCGTCGTAGCCGCACCTCTATTCATTCCGTTCGGGGCGGGTGCGGGATCGCTGGGGAGTGGCCGCGCCCGTCCCTGCCACCAGGCAGGAGGGATCTCCTCGTGTTGAAGCGTGTCGCTGTGTTCCTCGGGCTCGTGCTGCTGATCGTGGTCGCGCCGTCGGTGGCGGTCAGCGTCAGCCGCGCGGTCCTGGAGGCGATCGTGCATTTCCTTCAGGGCGTGCTGGCGGGTGGTGGGCATGTCTGACCATTTCGACCACACGCAGCAGGCGCCGCCGCTGGTCGAGCAGACGCCGCCGACACTGCGGCCGTCCACGCGGACGACCGCGGGGGCGCTGCTGGTTCGGTTCGTGCTACGGCCGGTGTGGCTGTGGCGCGTCGAGCTGGCTGCGGTCGCCCTGGTGGCCGGCGGCTGGGCGGTCCTGTCGCGGCTGGTCGGCCGCCCAGGCGCGGCGGTGCTGCTGGCGCTGGCTGGATTGTCGGTGCCGCTGTGGCCGTGGTGGGCGCGCGCCCCGGTGCGGCTGGTGTTCCATCGTGCCCGGGTTCGGCGCGAGTGGTCGGTCGGCGTGCGGCATGCGGGGCTGGCGACGCACAACGATCGGATACCTCGGGCGGTGAAGGTCGAGCCGATCCCGGCCGGTGATCGGCTGCGGGTCAAGATCCCGGCGGGCGGGCGAACCTCCGAGCTGGCCGAGCAGGCCGAGGTGATCGCCGCGTGCCTTGAGGCGAGGGAGCTGCGGGTCCTCCGCGACCAGGACAACGCGCGCTATGCCAGCGTGACCATCGTGCGCCGCGATCCGCTGGCCGGGCCGGGCGTGCTCGGGTGGCCGTACCGGGACGCGGCGCGGCTGTCGGTGTGGGCGCCGATCCCGGTGGGGGTGGACGAGGACGGCCAATGGGTCGCCGTGTCGCTGCCGGAGCGCAACGTCCTGGTTGGCGGCGAGCCCGGCGCAGGCAAGAGCGTCGCGCTCTCCCTGCTGGTGGCGACGGCCGCGCTGGACCCTGACGCGATCCTGGTCACGCTGGACGGCAAGCTGGTGGAGCTGGCCTGCTGGGGCGGCGTGGCCGCGCGCACGGTCGGCGTCGACGTGGACGACGCCATCCGGGTCCTGCTCAGGTTGCAGACTGAGCTGGATGTGCGTCTCCGGGTGCTGCTGCGAGCCAACCGGCGGAAGATCCGCCCGGGGATCGGGATGCCGCTGATCATGGTGGTGGTCGACGAGCTGGCGCACTACCTCAACGGGCCGGACCGCAGGCAGAACGCGGAGTTCGCCAACCTGCTCCGTGACCTGGTCAGCCGTGGACGGGCGGTCGGGATCGTGGTGCTGGCGGCCACGCAGAAGCCGAGTACCGATGTGATCCCGTCCGCGATCCGGGACCTGTTTGGGTTCCGCTGGGCGTTCCGGTGCACAACCCCGCAGGCGTCCGACACGATCCTCGGGCAGGGCTGGGCGTCACTGGGCCACAGCGCCTCGGCGATCGATCCCGCCGCGCGAGGCGTCGGGCTGCTGCTGCACGAGGGCGGCCAACCGGTGCGGATGCGGGCCTGCTACCTGGACGACGACGACTTGGTCGCGTTGGCGGAGCGCGCCGAGGCGCTGCGGGCGGGCCAGCCCGACGGCCATCTGATCGAGCGGCTGGGCTTGGACCCGGGCGGGCGAGAGCCGACGGGCACCGACGAGTAGACGCAGCAGCGATCCAGACAGGGTCGAGCGGTCGGCGGCGGTGTCGGCCGCCCGGGTCGGGTGCGGGATGGAGCTGGGCGCGGGACCGCTTTGGGGAGTGGCCGCGCCCTGCTCCGCCACCAGGAGAGTGATCCCCTTGGCGCGAACGAGGGTAGACGCTGGCGCGCCACGGTCGCCATTGGGTGGCCGGCCGGCGGGAATGGCGCTGGCCGGCGTGGTGGCTCGGGCTGGGGACCGGGCCGAGTATGAGCGGTGGGCCGAGCAGGTCGCCGGCGCTGGCTACTGCCGCCGGCCGGTGCGGCTGTCCGGCGAGGTCGAGCACGTGGACACGTCGAGCGGGGAGCTACGCGACTCCTACTCGACCGATGCGGAGCCGGACGGCGTGATCCTCAAGGCGTGCGGTACCCGGCGGGCGTCGCGCTGCGAGTCGTGTGCGAGGACGTACCGCTATGACGCCTATCACCTGATCAGTGCTGGGCTCCGTGGCGGCAAAGGTGTCTCGGAGACCGTCAGCGGTCATCCGTTCGTGTTCGTCACGTTCACCGCGCCGAGCTTTGGTCGGGTCCACGTGCGCCGTGAGCAGGCAGGCACGGTGTACCCGTGTCACGCCGGGCGGCTGGGGGAGTGTTGCGAGCATGGGCGGCGGCTCGGCTGCTGGCATCGCCATGAGGAGGGCGATCGGGCGCTCGGTCTGCCGCTGTGCGTGGACTGCTACGACTACGAGGCGGCAGTTATCTGGAACGCGCTGGCGCCGGAGCTGTGGCGGCGGACCACCATCTCGATCGCGCGGGCGCTGGCGCGGCTGGCCGGTATGCCACGCTCGGAGCTGGCCAAGGTGGTCCGGGTCTCGTACGTGAAGGTGGCCGAGTTCCAGCGGCGTGGGCAAGTCCACTACCACGCGATCATCCGCCTGGACGGGCTCGACGCCACTGGCGAGGTCACGATGCCGCCCGAAGCGTTCACGGTCGACCTGCTCGTCGAGGCGATCCGAGCCGTGGCGGCGGGCGCGCGGGCACCGCTCCCGGCGGCGGCCAGACGTGGGTGGGCGGGTCCAGATGCGGGGCGTTGGGGCCAGCAGCTCGACATCCGGGTCATCGGTGGGACCGAGGCGGCCGGCGAGCTGTCAGCCGAGCGGGTCGCGCGCTACGTCGCCAAGTACGCGACCAAGGCCGCGGAGACGGTCGGCCCGGCGCTCGATCGGCCCATCAAGAGCGCGCGGGACCTGGCGCGGCTCGACCTGCCCGACCACGCGGCACGGTTGGTCCGGGCCTGCTGGATGCTCGGCGGACGGCCAGAGCTCGCAGGGCTCGGGCTGCGGCGGTGGGCGCACATGCTGGGCTACCGGGGCCACTTCCTGACGAGAAGCCGGCGCTACTCCACGACCTTCCGCGAGCTGCGCGGCGCGCGCCGAGGGTGGTTCAACCTCCAGCGCTACGGCTCGGCCGTGCAGCTCGACCGCGACGGGCGTCTACTCCCGCCCGATGGGGTCGAGGCCGTCGCCTCGCTGATGTTCGAGGGCGCCGGCTACACGACCGCCGGAGATGCATGGCTCGCGTGGTCGATGGAACAGGACGGGCGTGAGCAGCGCCGCGCTGCCCGTGACGCGGTGACAGGCACGACATAAGTGGGTCCAACCGACGGCACGGGGCGACGGGTGGGCGTGAGGACGGAGCGCCGCGAGTCGTGTGTGTCGGGGGCGAGAAGATTCGGTGGGAAATCTGGGAGGCAGCTCGTCGCTCGACTGAGAACGAGCCGCCCCTTCCTGATGAGGTGATCATCGAGTTCGTCCGGCTGATGGACGAGCTAGCCGCCAAGTACGGCTGACCAGTGGATGTCTACCCGGCTGGTGTCGAATCGTGCGCCTCGGTTGCTGCCTCGCGGGGCTCCTCGGCGCCCCGCCTTGACCTCGATCCGATCAATCGCCTGGCGCAGGAGCCTCGCCCTCCCTGGAGGATCGAGAAGTCCGGTGCCGGCGTGTCGTCCTCCGTGGGCTCGGCGAGCTGGTCGAGCTGTTCGATCAGCTCGGCGTACTGCGCTCGGAAGCGGGCTGCGGCCGTCGGGCTGTTGTAGAGGCCCTGCGTCCGGTCCTCCTCCAGGATGGCGAGGGCTTGTTCAAGTTGGGCTCGCTTCGAGTCCGTCGCGCTGCGGCGCGGCGCGTCCGCCTTCTGCGCGGCCAGGGCGGCGCGGGCGGCGGCGACACGGTCAGGAGTCAGCTTCTGAAAAAGTCGGGCGATGACGTACTGCTCCAGGTAGTGGCGGTTGATGGTGTTCCCCGAGCACTTGGCGCCTCCGAACTGCGTCCGGGCGTTGCAGCCGAAGAATGCGTTCGGGGCGTCGCTCGACCGGCCAGCCATGCGGCTGCCGCACTTGCCGCAGAAGACGAGCCCGGTGAGCAGGGTCGAGTTCGGCCGACGTCGGCCGTGCTGGCGGCGGTTGTCGAGTTCGGCCTGAAGTCGTTGGTACGTTTGCAGGTCGATGAGCGGTTCGTGCGACTGGATGGGGATTCCGTGTTCATCGGTCACGATCCGGGGTGCGACGACGCGGAGGACTCGACCACTGCTGTCGATCTCCTTGGTTCCTCCGGCGACGTGCTGGCCGATGAGGATCGGTGAACGGAGGAGCTTGCGGAGTGACGTGCCGTACCACCGTGTGGAGTAGTCCCCGGTTTGCTCCTCCTTGCGGCGCGTTTGGATCCCCCGTCCGGTGAAGTCTCCGCAGATGGACCGGACGGATTCACCGCTGAGGACTCGATCAATCGCTTCACGGACGATCTCTGCCTTGGCCCTTGCCGGACTCGTGCGGCGCGGCTTGCCAGCCAAAGGGAGGTGTCCCTCCCTTCCAGCGGCCGACCTGGGCGATAGCCTCGTAGGCTGCCTTCACGCGGTTCGAGATGTTGGCTGACTCCATCTGGGCGAGACCGGCCCACATCGTAGTGGTGAACTCTCCGTGAGGGCTGAACCAGTCGAGCGGCCCGTTCTCGGTGATGATGACGACGTTGTGCGCCTTGCACGTGTCCATCACGCGGATGAGTTCGACGGTTCGGCGCACGAGGCGATGGAGCGCCCAGATGAGGATCACGTCGTACTGATCCAGCCGACGCATCAGGTTCTCGAACGCTGGCCGAGGCCGGCGGAGGTTGTACGCCGAGAAGTCGATATCCTCGTACAGGTCTCCGCCGTCGGCATAGGGTCGAGGGTCGTAGTGCAGCTCGTAGTTGCGGGCAAGCCGGAGGTGCAGGCTGCGCTGACGCTCGGGGGAGGTAGTCTCCTGTGTCTCCCGGCTGAGGCGGGAGAGTCCTGCTGCTCGCATGCCGGGTCGGATGACCGGCCCGGCCACATTCGGTAGGACCACGGTTAGCCTCCGACAGTGGTGCTAGTAGGAGATGGTGATGCCCGACTCTGCCCGGCCGCCGACGGTGGCCATCGTCACGCTCGGCTGTGGGCGGAACGAGGTCGACTCCGCGAACATCGCTGGGATGCTGAGCGCATCCGGCTTCGAGATGGTTGAAGACCCCGGAGCGGCTGATGCGGTCCTGGTCAATACGTGTGCGTTCATTACTGCTGCCAAGCAGGAATCCATTGACACGATCCTGGCGGCGGTCGACCTCAAGTCGCCTCCCTCCGATCATAAGCTCACTAGTGACGTATCCGCCCAGGCGGCCAAGCGGGAATCGATCGACACGATCCTCGCCGCCGCCGACCTGAAGGAGCAGGGTAGGGCGAGCGCCGTGTTCGTGACCGGCTGCCTGGCCGAGCGCTACACCCGCGAGCTGCGCCAGGAGCTGCCAGAGGCCGACGCCATCGTGCCCTTCGCCGACTACAGCCGCCTCCCCGAGCTGCTGCGCTCACGCCTTCCCAACGGTTCGGCCCTGGGGCCCAAGGCCGGCGCCGCCACCGCCCTCGCCTCGCCGCGCCGCGCCGCGCGGGGCGCCGCCACCGCTGCGCTTGGCGCCGCCAGTCCCGCGCCCGCCGCCGCGCCGCCCGACCGTGGCGAGCCACCCGCTCCACCCGCGAGTCGCGCCCTCCCGCTCGTCTCGCCTGGCGGCGCCTCGGCTCCGCTGGTCCCGGCTGGGCGCCGGGCGCTTCCGCTGGTGTTCCCCGCGCCGGCCGGGGAGCGCTTCGCGGCGCGGCCGGGACCCACGGGTCCGGTCGCTCTGGTCAAGCTGGCTGAGGGATGTGACCGTGACTGCTCGTTCTGCGCCATCCCGTCCTTCCGCGGCCGCTTCCGCTCGCGGCGGCCGACCGAGGTTCTGGACGAGGTGGCGTGGCTCGCCAGTCATGGCGTCTCCGAGGTCGGCCTGGTCGCGGAGAACTCCACCAGCTACGGCAAGGACCTCGGCGGGCGCGAGCTGCTGATCCGCCTGCTCCGCGAGCTGGCGGGCGTGGACGGCCTGCGCCGGGTGCGGCTCAACTATCTCCAGCCGGACGAGATCACGCCCGGCCTGCTCGAGGAGATGGCCGCCAACCCGGTGGTGTGCTCCTACTTCGACCTCTCGCTCCAGCACGTCAGCGAGCCGGTGCTGCGCCGGATGCGCCGCGGGGGCTCCACCGCCGCCTTCCTCCGGCTGATCGAGCGGATCCGATCGCTGGACCGCGACGCGGCCTTCCGCTCCAACTTCATCCTGGGGTTCCCCGGCGAGCGGCAGGCGGACGTCCGCGAGCTCGAAGCGTTCCTCGAAGCGGCCCGCCTGGATTGGGTCGCCTTCTTCCCGTATTCGGCCGAGGACGGCACCGCCGCCCTCGACTTCGATCGGCGCGTGGCCTCCCGCACGGCCCGCGCCCGCGTGGAGCGGGTCCAGGAGCTGCAGGAGCGCGTGCTGGCCGAGGTGCAGGCCGCCTGGATCGGCCGCAGGCTCCAGGTGCTGGTCGAGCGCGTCGACGAGGCCGGCACCGCCGAGGGCCGCAGCTTCCGGGAAGGCGTCGACTCGGACGGGATCGTTCGGATCGAGCAGGCCGCAGCCAGGCCGGGCGACTACGTTGAGGTCGAGGTCACCGCCGCCGAGGGACCTGAGCTGCTTGCCAGGCGGATCACGGTCTGACGAGAGAACAGAGAGGCAGGAGAGCGTGCGCTGCGAGATCATCGGGGTCGGCACCGAGCTGCTGCTCGGTCAGATCGTCAACAGCAACGCCGCCTGGATCAGCCAGCGGCTCGCCGACGTCGGTTGGGACTGCCTGCGGCACACCGTGGTGGGTGACAACGAGGAGCGGATCGCCACCGCGATCCGCGAGGCACTCGGGCGGGCCGACTCGGCGATCCTCACCGGCGGTCTCGGCCCGACACAGGACGACGTCACCCGCGAGGCGATCGCCGCGGTCGCCGGGGTACGCCTGGTGCGCGATCCGGACATCGAGCAGTGGTTGCGAGAGCGCTTCTCCCGGTTCGCCGGCGCCCGGATGGCGGAGATGAACCTCAAGCAGGCGGACGTGCCCGAGGGCGGCCGCGTCATCGACAACCCCGTGGGCACCGCTCCTGGGCTGCTCGTCGAGGTCGACGGCAAGCCGATCTACGCCGTGCCAGGCGTGCCGCGTGAAATGGAGCGGATGCTGGAGCAGGCGGTCCTGCCGGACCTCGCCATGCGGGCGGGCGAGGGTCGGGCGATCGTCTCGCGGACCCTGCGGACGGCCGGGCTCGGCGAGTCGCTGCTGGCCGAGCGCCTGACACCGCTGTGGGATTCGTTCGCTGCCGGCGGCGTCACCATGGCCTACCTCGCCAGCGCCGGCGAGGTCAGGATTCGCCTCACCGCCGTCGGCGGCACCCGCGACGAGGCGCTCGACATGATCGCGCCGGTGGAGGCCGCCATCCGCGATGAGCTGGGCGAGATCGTCTACGGTCTGGACGACGAGACGCTCGAGGCGAAGATCGGCCGCCTTCTGGCGGGGGCCAAGCGAACGCTCGGCTGCGCCGAGTCGCTGACAGGCGGGCTCGTGGGTGGGCGCATCACCACCGTCGTCGGAGCCAGCGAGTACTACCTCGGCGGAGTGGTCACCTACGCCACCGACACCAAGGCCGCCGTGCTCGGCGTCGACCGGGACCTGCTGACCGAGCTCGGTCCCGTCAGCGAGGCGGTCGTGGGCGCCATGGCTGAGGGCGTGCGGCGCCTGCTCGGCGCGTCGGTCGGCCTGGCCACCACGGGAGTGGCCGGTCCGACCGAGCAGGCTGGTCAGCCGGTCGGCACGCTGTGCCTGGGGGTCGCCGACGCCGAAGGCACCGTCACCCGCAAGCTCCGTGCCCCAGGGGATCGCGCCCAGATCCGGGCGTGGGCCACGACCAGCGCCCTCGACCTGCTCCGCCGCCGCCTGGAGGGGACGGCATGACGCCCCCGGCCCCTCGCCCCGGCGATCCAGATCCGGCTCGCGACGAATCCGGCGCCGCCTCGGACGATCCCCGCGCGGCTCGCGACGAATCCGGCGCCACTCGGGACGAGGCAGTGGCGAGGCGCGAGGCGGTGGTCGCCGATCCGGACCTGCTGAGCGGTCGGCTCTTCTTCGCCGTGCCACTGCCGAGCCCGACCAAGGCGCCGATCGAGGCGCTGCTGCCGGAGATCTCGCGCTCGATTCCGGACGCCCGCATCGCGGCGGCTGCCGGCTGGCACCTCACGCTGGCGTTTCTGGGCCAGGTCCGCCCCGAGTCGGCGGCCGACGTTGTCAAGGTGGGCGAGACGGCGGTTGCCGGCCTGTCACCCGCCGAGCTGCACCTCGAGGGTGCCGGGGGCTTCCCCAACATTCGTCGAGCGAGGGTGCTCTGGGCCGGCGTCGCCGGCGACGTGGAGGTACTCGCCAGCCTGGCCGTCACGCTGGCCACCGAGTCTCGCCGCGCGGGCTTGCGGTTCGAGGAGCGCGAGGTGCATCCGCATTTGACCCTGGCCCGACTCCACCGGCCAGCTCCACTGCCGGAGCCGATCGTGGAGCGGATCGCCGCGGCCGCCGCCGCCAGCCCGCTCTGGCGAGCCCGCGAGCTGTGCTGCTACCGGAGCACGCTCACCCGCGGTGGAGCCCGCTACCAGGTCGTGCGCACCTTCGCCCTGGCCGGCTGACCGCTCGCGCCGCTCGGCGCCGCCACCCGTGTCTGGCCGTCGCTGCGCGGGTCCGGCCGCGGATCGCTGTGCGTGCGGCGGAGTCGCAGCAGCGGCCCGGGTGGCATCGGTGGAGGGTTGATTGCTGCCGCGGGGCCGCCGGAGGCCGCGTGCGAGGGCCGCAGCCACAGCGACACCTGGGTCGGCTGCATCGACTGCTCCACCACCGCCAGCAGCTCGGCGGGGCGGGGATAATCACCTGATGCGAAACCACGAGACCGCCGCCGACGCTGCTCCTGGCTGGGAGGCGATCGATGAGGCGATCGCCCCGCTCGTCGAGGGCGTCGCACCCGTCCACTGGGGCGTCAGCACGATGATCCCGGACCAGGACGGGCTGTGGGGCGTGAGCGCCTACCCGAGGCCGGACCACTGGTTCTACGTGACCTACGGCCTGTCGGAGCTGTTCACCAAGATCAGCCGCGACGCGGCCGTGAGCGGCTGGGGCGAGGAGCTGACCATGCGGGTCCACCGCGAGCCCGCCAGCGAGGCCCCGGGCTGGCCGGCGCGCCTCCTGGCCCGCCTCGGCGAGCTGGTCTTCGAGCGGGCGAGGCCGTTCTGGCCCGGAGGGCGCATCGAGCTGGGCGACGGCGGCGACGAGATGCCGCCCGCGGTGTGCTGGACCCCCGACCCTGAGCTCGGCGAGATCACCACCCCGAACGGCAACCTGGAGTTCGTGGCCACGGTCGGCGTCGGCCGCGACCTGCTGGCCCGCCTGCGTGCGCAGGGCACCGAAGCGGGGCTCGCCGACATCCGGACGGTCAACCCACTGCTGGTGACCGGCGCCGCCGGCCTGAGCTGGTAGGCAGCGTCGGCCGCGGCCCCGACGCGCCCTGCCGGCCGTCGTCAACGCGTCTGTCGAGCAGTTATCCACAGATTTCCGAAGCGTGTTGTCCCGAACACACGTTCGTAGTACGTTGCTTCCGCTACACCGGCGGGACCCTCCCAGCTCGCCGCCGCCGCCCTCGAGACCAGACCGAGATCCCATCAGAGAGAGTCGATGAGCACCCAATGACGAAGAAGCCGGTGGCGAAAGGAACTGTCATGGCCACGACCTATACTTCCCGCAACGGCAGCGTTCGGGGAGGGACCGTGGAACGCGAGAAGGCGCTGGAAGTCGCCCTGCTCCAGATCGAGAAGCAGTTCGGCAAGGGCGCGGTGATGCGCATGGGAGAGGCGTCGATCGGGCCCATCGAGGCGATCCCGACCGGAAGCCTCGCCCTCGACCTCGCGCTCGGTATCGGTGGGGTCCCTCGTGGCCGTGTCGTCGAGATCTTTGGCCCAGAGTCGAGCGGGAAGACCTCCGTCTCATTGCACATCATCGCCGAGGCGCAGCGGGCGGGCGGCATCGCCGCGTTCGTGGACGCTGAGCACGCCCTCGACGTGGCCTATGCCCGCAATCTCGGCGTCAATACCGACGAGCTGCTGATCTCCCAGCCCGATACAGGCGAGCAGGCGCTCGAGATCGCGGACATGCTGATCCGCTCGGGCGCGATCGACGTGGTCGTGATCGACTCGGTCGCCGCCCTGGTGCCTCGAGCTGAGATCGAAGGCGAGATGGGCGACTCCCACGTCGGCCTCCAGGCCCGCCTGATGAGCCAGGCCCTGCGCAAGCTGGCCGGCACGATCTCCAAGTCCAAGACCACCGCGATCTTCGTCAACCAGCTTCGCGAGAAGGTCGGGGTCCTGTTCGGAAGCCCCGAGACGACCTCCGGTGGCCGGGCACTCAAGTTCTACTCCTCGGTCCGCCTCGACATCCGGCGGATCGAATCGCTGAAGGACGGCACGGAGGTCGTCGGGAACAGGACCAGGGTCAAGGTCGTCAAGAACAAGTGCGCCCCGCCCTTCAAGCAGGCGGAGTTCGACATCATCTACGGGCAGGGGATCTCCAAGGAAGGCAGCCTCCTCGACGTCGGTGTGGATGTCGGCCTGATCAAGAAATCCGGCGCCTGGTTCACCTATGAGGGCGATCAGCTGGGGCAGGGTCGCGAGAACGCGCGCAACTTCCTGCGGGACAACCCGGAGCTGGCGCGCGAGATCGAGGAGAAGGTCAAGGCGCAGCTCGGGGTCGGTGTGCCCAGCGACGTCTCCGGAGAGGTTGGCGGCGTCCCGGGGGACCTTGACGGGGACGAATGATCGGCCGCAGAGCCACCGGCTCGCGTCCGGTCCGGCGAGCTGGCGGCGGCCTGGAGGACCGCACGGCCGCGTCCGAGGAGGCGGCACATGCCGCAGCCCTCTGGCTGCTCGAGTCGCGAGCGCGGACGAGGCTGGAGCTTCGTCAGCGCCTGGAGCGGCGAGGCTTCGAGGCTGAGGCGATCGAGCGGGCACTCGACCGGCTCACCGGGGTCGGGTTGGTCGATGACGAGGCGTTCGCGAGAGACCTGGCGGCCAGCCGGGTGGAGCAGGGCGTTGACGCACCGAGGATCGTCGTCGAGCTGAAGGACCGGGGAATCGCTCCTGACCTGGCGGTTCGAATCGCGGGGGAGTCGGCGCCGCCGAGTGATCGGGCGGAGCGGTGTCGCGAGCTCGCCGAGGATCGGCTCTCGAAGCTCGAGGGGCTACGCCCCGAGGTGCAGTACCGGCGGCTCGCAGCATACCTCGTCAGGCGGGGGTATCCGGGCGATGTGGTCGAAAACGTCGTCAGCGAGCTTGTCGATTCGGCTGCATATGAGGAGAGCGAGGAGGAAACGGACTACGGCCAGATCTAACCTTTCATGAGTGGTCTTGACCTGCCGTTCCTTGACCGAGCAACTATCACGGCCTACGCTGATCCTGCCCGGTCCCACCGAGCCTAACTCTAGATTACGTAACCTTGGTGCCTCGATCGTCCAGCAGACAACCTACTTCAGGAGGCAGGGGACTGCCCTGTTAGTCGCCCGTCCCTCACGTGTAGCAGTCTTCATGGACGCGGCCTTCGGGTCGTAATCGAGAGATGCCTCGCAGCGCCGGGCGGCCGCTCGGCGCTACTGCCGCTCCAGGGGGCCAATGGTCGGCGGCCATGCCCAGCGGCCTTGAACCGGCTGGACGTTCCGGCCGGGTGGAGCGCAAAGGAGGCCGTTGTGCTGGCCGGCATCATCGTGGGAATCCTCGTTGGCATCATCGTGGGCTTCGCCGTGGGCGCGGTCTACCAGCGGAAACAGGCGGCCGGTCTGCTCGGTTCGGCGAAGGAGCAGGCACGGGCGATCTTGGATGACGCACGTCGGCAGGCCGAGACTTCTCAGCGAGAAGCAGCGGTGGAGGCGCGAGACGCGGCGCTGCAGAGTCGCCAGGCCGCGGAGGAGGAATCGACAAGGCTTCGATCTCAAGCTGAGAGTGAGGCACGAAACCGACTTCTGGAGGTCCAGCGCAGAGAGGAGCGCCTTCTCGTCCGCGAGGAAGCGATCGAGGGCAAGCTGATCACGCTGGACAGGCGCGAGAGCGGCCTGGAGGAGCGTGAGGCGGCCGCCGACGCGACTCGGCGCGAACTCGACCAATCGATGGAAGAGCAGCGTCGCCGGCTCGAGCAGATCGCCACGATGACCGCGGTCGAGGCCAAGAGCCTCCTGATGAAGCAGGTGGAGGAGGAGGCCAAGCGCGACGCGATGGGCCTCGTCCGCGACCTGGAGCAGCATGCGCGCGAGGAGGCCGAGCGGCGGGCGCGCAAGATCGTCACGCTGGCGATCCAGCGAGTGGCGTCCGAGCAGACCTCCGAGTCGACCGTGGCGGTCCTGCCGTTGCCATCGGACGACATGAAGGGCCGGATCATCGGCCGCGAGGGTCGCAACATCCGCGCCTTCGAGGCCGTGACCGGCGTCAACCTGATCATCGACGACACGCCCGAGGCCGTGCTGCTGTCCTGCTTCGACCCGGTCCGCCGCGAGGTGGGCCGGATCACGCTGGAGAAGCTCGTCTCCGACGGCCGGATCCATCCGGCGCGCATCGAGGAGACCTACGACCGCGCGAAGATCGAGGTCGAGAGCGAGGTGCGCCGCGCCGGCGAGGACGCCTGCATCGAGGTGGGCATCACCGACCTGCACCCGGAGCTGGTCCGGGTACTCGGTCGGCTGAAGTACCGCACCTCCTACGGCCAGAACGTGCTGCGCCACCTGATCGAGACCGCGCACCTCGCCGGGATCATGGCATCGGAGCTCGGCATCGACGTGCGGCTCTCCAAGCGCTGCGGCTTCCTGCACGACATCGGCAAGGCGCTCACCCACGAGGTCGAGGGCTCGCACGCGATCATCGGCGCCGAGCTGGCTCGCCGGCTGAAGGAGCGGCCGGAGGTCGTGCACGCGATCGAGGCCCACCACGGTGAGGTCGAGCAGCGCACGGTCGAGGCGGTGCTGTGCCAGGCGGCGGACGCGATTTCCGGTGGTCGTCCCGGAGCCAGGCGGGAGACGCTGGAGTCCTACGTCAAGCGGCTCGAGCGCCTGGAGGAGATCGCGGTCAGCTACCCCGGTGTTGACAAGGTCTTCGCCATGCAGGCCGGCCGCGAGGTACGCATCATGGTCAAGCCGGATGACGTCGACGACGTGGCTGCGCAGGTGCTGGCGCGCGACGTGGCCAAGCGGGTCGAGCAGGAGCTGCAGTACCCAGGGCAGATCAAGATCACCGTGGTGCGCGAGCTGCGCAGCGTGGAGTACGCGAAGTAGCGGCAGGATCGAGGTCGGGCCCGGCGACCCGCCGGGCCCGAACAACGTCGGCCGAGGGTCTGGGCCCGCCGGCGCCGGGCAGAAGCGCTCGGGTGGGTCGGGGCCGCCGGCACCGGGCGGGCGTTACCATGACGGGCTGATGAACGAGCGCTATTACATCCGCACCTTCGGGTGCCAGATGAACGAACACGACTCCGAGCGGATCGCCGGTCTGCTGGAGGCGCAGGGCATGGAGCCCGCGAACGGGCCGGACGACGCCGACCTGGTCGTGCTCAACACCTGCGCGGTCCGGGAGAACGCCGACAACAAGCTCTATGGCACCCTCGGGCATCTGGCCACCACCAAGGCCCGCCGCGGGCTGACCATCGCGGTCGGAGGTTGCCTCGCCCAGAAGGACCAGGGCCGGGTGCTGGAGCGCGCCCCATGGGTCGACGTGGTGTTCGGCACCCACAACATCGGCAGCCTGCCGGCCCTGCTGCGGCGCGCCAGGGAGCAGGGCGTCGCCCAGGCGGAGTTCTTCGACGAGATGCAGGCGTTCCCCTCGGCGCTGCCCGCTCGGCGCGAGGCGGACTGGTCCGCCTGGGTCGCCATCAGCGTCGGCTGCAACAACACCTGCACCTTCTGCATCGTGCCCAAACTGCGCGGTAAGGAGCGTAGCCGCCGGGTGGGCGACGTCGTCGCCGAGGTCGAGGCACTGGTCTCCAGCGGGGTCGCCGAGGTCACCCTGCTCGGACAGAACGTCAACTCCTACGGCACCGACCTGCCCGGCCACCGCCAGCTGTTCGGCGACCTGCTGCGGGGCCTGGATAGCGTCAACGGCCTGGAGCGGCTGCGGTTCACCAGTCCCAACCCCAAGGACTTCCGCGACGACGTGGTCGATGCCATGGCGAGCTGCCGGCCATTGTGCGAGCACGTCCACTTCCCGCTCCAGTCGGGCTCGGACCGCGTGCTGCGCCGCATGCGCCGTGGGTACCGCCGGCGCCGCTACCTCGAGATCCTCGGCAAGCTCCGGGCGGCCATCCCGGGGGTCGCCTTCTCGACCGACATCATCGTCGGCTTCCCCGGCGAGACCGAGGAGGATTTCCGCCAGACGCTGGAGCTGGTCGAGCAGGCGAGATTCGACTCGGCCTTCACCTTCCAGTACTCACCGCGGCCAGGGACCGACGCGGCCGGCATGCCGGACCAGGTTCCGGCCGAGGTGGTCGGCGAGCGATTCCAACGCCTGGTCGCCCTCCAGGAGCGCATCGCCCTGGAGCGCAACCGCGCGCTGATCGGCACCGAGGTCGAGCTGCTGGTCGAGCGGGCCAGCTCCAAGAGGGACGCCACCCGCATGTCCGGCCGCACCCGCACCAACAAGCTCTGCCACTTCCCCGCGCCCGGGATGGAGGCCCGGATCGCCGGACCCGATGGGCCCACCCCGGCGCCCGGGATGGAGGCCCGGATCGCCGGGCCGGATGGGTCCACCACGGCGCCGGGGGCGCGGGGCGAGGCCCGGATCGCCGGGCTGGGCGGGACCACCGCGGCGTCGGCGGGGCGGGGCGGGGCGCCGGCGAGCATCGCCCCTGGTGACCTGGTGACGGTGCGGGTGGAGCATGCCGCCCCGCACCACCTGCTGGCCGGGCCGGTGCTCAGCCACTGCCCGCGGACCGCGCCGGACTCCTCCTGTGCGGTCGCTCCGCCACCGCGGCCGCTGCCAGCCGGAGCGGTGCCGCTGCCGCTGGTCGGCTGATGGCCATCACGGCCGCGGCGCTGGTCCCGCACCCGCCGCTGCTCGTCCCGGAGCTGGGCCGAGGCGCCTCACCCGAGCTGGACCAGCTCCGCTCGGCATGCCGGCGCGCCGTCGCGATGACCCTCGACGGTGTCGACGCGCTGCTGATCGTCGGCCCCGCACCCTCCTGGGGCGAGGTCGAGCCCGGCGCCACCGGCTCGTTCGCACCCTACGGCGCGGCGGTGACCACCCGACTGCCGACCCCCGGCGACGACGTCCCATGGCACGGCGTGGCCGGCGTCGGCTCGGCGCGACCCGGTCTGGGACCGACCACCCCCGGGGACGACTGGCTGGACCGCCGCGGCCTGCCCCCGGGCCGGCTCACGGAGCTGCCGCTCTCCCTGGCGGTCGCGGCCTGGCTGCTCGGCCTGGAGGCGCAGGTGCGCCAGATTCCGCGGCTGGCGGCCTTCGGCGTCCCGGCTTCGATGCAGGTCGGGGAGGCGGCGGCCACTGGGCGCGCCCTGGCCGGCGCCGTGCGGGCCCGGCTCCACGCGGGCCTGCTGGTCATGGGCGATCTGTCGGCCCGCCGGACCCTGAAGGCACCGGCCAGCTTCCACCCGGCGGCCGAGGAGTTCGACCGCCAGGTCGGCGACGCCATTCGGAAGGCCGAGATCGGCCGGGTGCTCGACGCCGACGCCGGGCTCGCCGACGAGCTCCGGGTCGGCGCGATGGCGGTGCTCTGGCTGCTGGCCGGCGCGCTCGAGGACGCCGGCGACTTGCGGACCGAGGTGCTCGACGAGGCGGCACCCTTCGGAGTCGGCTACCTGGTGGGGGTCATCGAGTCCCGGTGAACGCCGAGCGCCCCGGCCCGGTGCTCGCCCTGGTCGGTCCGACCGCGGCGGGCAAGACCGCGCTGGCGCTCGAGCTCGCGCCCGCCCTCGATGCCGAGATCATCAGCGCGGACGCCATGCTGGTCTATCGCGGCATGGACATCGGCACCGCCAAGCCGACCCCGGAGGAGAGGGCCCGCGTCCGCCATCACCTGGTCGACGTGGTCGACCCCGACGAGGAGTTCTCGGTCGCGCGGTTCCAGCCGCTGGCGCGCGCCGCCATCGCCGACGTGCTCGCTCGCGGTCGCACGCCGCTGCTGGTCGGCGGCTCCGGCCTGTACTTCCACGCGGTGGTGGACGAGTTCGTGTTCCCCCCGACCGAGGAAGCGGTCCGCCGCCGGCTGGAGGCCGAGGCCGAGGTGGTGGGCCTGCCCGCCCTCTACCGGCGCCTCGTCGACCGGGACCCGGAGGCGGCCGCCCGCGTCGCACCGGCGAACCTGCGCCGGATCGTTCGCGCGCTCGAGGTCATGGAGCTGACCGGTCGCCGCTTCTCCTCGTTCAGAGGCGCGATGGACGCACCGGTCTCGCGGTACCGGCTGCTCGTGCTGGGACTGGACCCTGGGCAGGAGCTGCTGCGCGCCCGAGTCGCCGAGCGGGTCGCCGCGATGGCCGCGGCCGGCCTGGTGGAGGAGGTCCGCCGGCTCGCCCGCCGTCCCCTGTCGCGGACGGCCCGCCAGGCGCTCGGGTACAAGGAACTGCTGGACGCCCTGGAGGCCGGCACGGCGCTGGAGGCCGCGCTCGACGAGGTGGTCGCCCGCACCCGCAACTACGCGCGCCGCCAGCTCGCCTGGTTCCGCAGGGATCCGCGGGTGCGATGGGGTACCCTTCCACCCGGGCCAGACCTGGCAGCATGGGCGATGCGAGGGTTCACCGAGCAGGCTGGACACGAGGGGTAGCTGTGGAGTTCGTCAAGGCGCACGGGACCGGCAACGATTTCGTGGTCATCGAGGACCTCGAGGACCGCCTCGAGATCGGGCCAGAGTTCGTGCGCCAGGTCTGCGACCGGCATTTCGGCATCGGCGCCGATGGGGTGATCCGGATCGCCCCGGGCTCCGCGGCTCCGTTCTTCATGGATTACCGCAATGCCGACGGATCGCTGGCGGAGATGTGCGGGAACGGGGTCCGCGTGGTCGGCAAGTACCTCGCTGACCGCGACCTCGTCGGGAGCGACCTCGATCTGGAAACGCGCGCGGGGGTCAAGCACCTCGAGCTGACCGTCGACCGCCATGGCATGGTCGATCTGGTGTCGGTCGACATGGGGGCGCCCAGCTTCAACCGCGCCGATCTGCCGATGACCGGTGAAGGCGAGGCGTTCAAGGAGTCGCTGGAGGCGGGCGGGCAGGTCTTCGAGGCCACCTGCCTGTCGATGGGCAACCCGCACGCGATCGTGTTCGTCGACGACGTCGATGCCGCGCCGGTGACCAGCGCCGGTCCGCTGCTGGAGCACCACCCGGCCTTCCCCAACCTCACCAACGTCGAATTCGTGCAGGTTGTGAGTCCGCAGCGGTTACGGCAGCGGACCTGGGAGCGCGGTGTCGGCGAGACGCTCGCCTGCGGCACCGGCGCCTGCGCGGTGGCGGTTGCCAGCCAGGTCCGCGGGTTCGCCGGTCAGCGAGTCACGATCGAGCTGCGGGGCGGGCCCCTGGAGCTCGAGTGGGCGCCGGGCGGCACGGTGCGCATGACCGGCCCCGCCCGCGAGGTCGCCCACGGGACCTTGACTCCTGACTTCCTCGCCGCCATCGGCGACCCGAATTCCTCACCCAAGGAGTGATCGCTCGAGATGCAGACGGCGCGTCGGATCGCAGCGCTTCCCCCGTACCTGTTCGCCGAGATCGACAAGCGCGTCGCGGCCGCCAAGGCCGCCGGCGTGGACGTCATCTCGTTCGGGGTCGGCGACCCGGACCGGCCCACCCCCGGCTTCATCGTCGAGGAGCTGGCGCGCGCCGCTCGGGACCCCTCGACCCATCAGTACCCGAGCTACTTCGGCCTCCCCGAGCTGCGCGAGGCCATCGCCGGCTTCTACGAGCGCCGCTTCGGCGTGAAGCTGGACCCCACGACGCAGGTCCTCCCGCTGATCGGCTCGAAGGAGGGCATCGCCCACCTGGCGACCGCGTTCGTCGACCCGGGCGACCCGGTGCTGATTCCCGAGCCCGGCTACCCGGTCTACGAGATCGGCACGATCCTCTCCGGTGGGCAGCCGGTGCAGATCCCGATGTCGGCCGCCGAGGGCTGGTATCCCGACTTCTCCAAGGTCGATGGTGCCGTCGCCGATCAGGCCAAGATCCTGTGGCTCAACTACCCGTCCAACCCGACGGCGGCCGTGGCCACGCTCGACCAGTTCGAACGGGCGGTCCGGTTCTCCGCCGACCATGACCTGCTGCTCGCCCACGACAACGCGTACTCCGAGATCACCTACGACGGCTTCGTGGCGCCGTCGATCCTCGAGGTGCCCGGAGCGCTCGACGTCGCGGTCGAATTCGGCTCGCTCTCCAAGATCTTCAACATGACCGGCTGGCGGATCGGCTGGGTGGTCGGCAGCGAGGTGGTCATCGAGGCGCTCGGCCGCGTGAAGACCAACATCGACTCCGGCGTCTTCAACGCCGTCCAGCGCGCGGCGGTCGCCGCCCTGGACAGCGGGATGCCGCACCTGCCCGAGCTGGTCGCCACCTACCAGCGCCGGCGCGACCGCATCATGGAGGTCTTCTGGGACGCCGGCTGGAGGGTCGACGCGCCCAAGGGCGCCCTCTACATCTGGCTGCCGACTCCGCCGGGGGAGTCCAGCGTCGCGTTCACCGCCCGCCTGCTCGAGGAGGCCGGGATCGTGGTCGCCCCCGGAACCGGCTACGGGCCGAGCGGCGAAGGCTTCATCCGCCTCTCGCTCACCATCCCCGACGCCCGCCTCGAAGAAGGCTGCGAGCGCGTCCGCAAGGCCCTGGTCGGCAGGTAGGCCCGGCTCCAGTCCTGCTCGCCGACACCGGGCCTCGCCGCGCCGCGCCCTGCCGGGCGCCCGCGGCGCCGCGCGAGAAGAGCCCAGGTCAGGTCCGGACGACCTCCAGCATCGTCTGGTAGGCCTCGGTGACCAGGCCGCCCGGGAACTCCGCGAGCAGCGCCGTGCGCTCGGCCTCGAGGAAGGCCGCCGCGGCATCGGAGCCGAGCGCCGCGACGTAGGACTTCGAGTTGAGATTGGCCAGGTGCGCCTCCAGCGGCACCTGCCGCGCCCAGCGGAACTCGGCGGTCCGCATGGGAAGCCCGTACGGCGGGGTGGCCGGATCGTTGCTGCGGGCGTTCGGGTAGTGGGCTCTGGCCTGGTGGTAGGTCGGGCATGCCGCGACCAGTCGGTGCTCCTGCGCGGCAGCCCAGGGCTCCTGGCGGTCGGTGACGTTCCACCACGCCGCGAGGGCCCCGCCAGGGCGCAGGACGCGGCGGAACTCCGGCCCCGCGCGGTCCGGGTCGATCCAGTGCCAGGCCTGCGCATAGGTGACGAAGTCGACGCTGTGATCGCGGAGCGGCAGCGCGTTGCCGTCACCACGGACCACGTCCACGCCCGGACACGATGCCGCCAGCTCGGCCAGCATGCCCTGCGAGGGCTCGATGGCCACCACGCGAGCCCCCCGGTCACGGAGCTGCCGCGCCGCGATCCCCGTGCCCGCCCCCACGTCCGCCACCAGCGCCCCGTCCAATCCGCGCCCCGCCAGCTCGGCCAGCCGCTCGTACAGCTCCGCCGGATACCCGGGTCGTGCCGCCGCGTACACGCCGGCCACCGAGCTGAACACTCCCGTCACCGTCATGCCGATCCCTTCACCGTGCCCTTTTTCACCCCTATAGGCAATTCTTGCGGGCCGTTGAGCGGCCCGTCGCCTGAGTTAGGCCGCGGCCTCGCCTCACGTCGGCCGCATCTCGTGAGGCCGACCGCATCCTCCTCGCTCCGCGGCGGGATTCGAGCCTATCCCCCCGCGCTGCCGGATCGCGGTCGTTGCTCGCGCGCGGGCCTGGCGGCGCTCGAGAATTCCCGCGACGGATCGGCCGCGGCTCGTCTACCGTGGAGGCATGGCTGACATCACAGAGCGGACGAGTCCGACCGGGACCCGACGGGACGACGCAGAGATCAAACTCGTCGAGCTGCGCAAACTGCGGCTCGAACGAGTCATCCTCGTGGGCGTGGCGGTCGGCGGATCGATCGAGGCCACCGAGCGCTCGCTCGAGGAGCTCCGCCGCCTCACCGAAACCGCCGGCGCCGAGGTCGTCGACGCGACCTTGCAGCGCCGAACCCGTCCGGACGCCGGCACCTTCGTCGGGAAGGGCAAGGTGCTCGAGGTGGCCGAGATGGTCAAGGCCCAGGGCGCGGACACCGTGATCATGGACGACGAGCTGTCCCCGGGCCAGCTCCGCCGGCTCGAGGAGCTGGTCGACGCCAAGGTCATCGACCGCACCGCCCTGATCCTCGACATCTTCGCCCAGCACGCGACCAGCCGCGAGGGCAAGGCCCAGGTCGAGCTGGCCCAGCTCAACTACCTCCTGCCCCGGCTGCGTGGCTGGGGTGAGAGCCTGAACCGCATGGGTGGCGGTATCGGCACCCGCCGGGGCCCAGGCGAGACCAAGATGGAGGTCGACCGCCGTCGCATCCGCCGGCGCATCACCAGGCTGCACCGTGATCTGGCGGAGATGGCCAAGACCCGCGACGTGAAGCGTCGCGGCCGCGAGCAGGCCGGTCTGCCCGGCGTGGCGCTGGCCGGCTACACCAACGCCGGCAAGTCCACGCTGCTCAACCGCCTCTCCGGAGCTGGTGTGCTGGTCGAGGACAAGCTGTTCTCGACGTTGGACCCAACCACGAGGCGACTGGACCTTCCCGCCGGACGCTCGGTGACCCTCACCGACACGGTGGGCTTCATCGCCAAGTTGCCGCACGACCTGGTCGAGGCGTTCAAGTCGACGCTCGAGGAGGTTGCGCTGGCCGATCTCGTCGTGCATTTGGTCGACGCGGCCCAGCCGGACCCCGTGGCGCAGGTCGAGGCGGTGCGCAAGGTGCTCACCGAGGTCGGTGCCGGCGACGTCCCCGAGTTGCTGGTGCTCAACAAGGGCGATCTGGTGGACGACCTCTCCCGCGCTCGGCTCATGCGGCAGTTCCCCGGAGCACCGCTGATCTCCGCGGCGACCGGCGAGGGAATCGACGAGCTGCTCATCGAGGTCGCCGCACGCCTGCCGCACCCGGACGTCTACCTGACCGCGGTGCTGCCGTTCCAGCGCGGGGACCTGCTCGACCGAGCCTATCGGGAAGGCGAGGTGCTCGAGGTCGAGCACCGACCCGAGGGCACTCGACTCGTTGTTCGCGCCCCGGCCGCGCTGGCCCGCGCGCTCGAGCCGTTCGTGCGGCCGACCTCTCCGTTGACGGCGTCGGTGTCGTCCGAATCGGCGCCAGCCGGTGGCGCTGCCGCCGCATCGCTTTCCGACAGCAAGCCGCCGCGTCGGGATGCGGTTGAGGCCACCGCGGCCGAGATCCCCATGATTCCGACTCCCGGCTCACGCTGATCGGCACGCGATCGGCAGCGGGATCGCGATCGGCAGCCGGAGCCCATCGCGATCGGGATCCGCATCGGCAGCGGGATCCGCGTCGGGATCGGGGGTGGAACTCCGATCGGAATGCGATCCCCACTGCGCTGCTTCCGGCACTTGAGCGGTGACCGGAGTCAGGGCCCGCTCTCGGGCGGGCTGACCGGCGTGGTCGTGGGCGCTACAGACGGCGTAGCACGGCGACCACCTTCCCCAGGACGGACGCCTCGTCCCCGTCGATCGGGTCGTAGGTCGGGTTCGCCGGCATGAGCTGGACGTGCCCGTTCTTCATCGACCAGCGCTTGACCGTTGCCTCGTCCTCCAGGTTCGGCACCAGAGCGGCGACGATGTCCCCGTTCTCCGCCGTGGGCTGGCGCCGGACGACCACGTAGTCGTCGCCAAAGATGCCCGCCTCGATCATCGAATCGCCTCGCACCCGGAGGACGAAGAGCTCACCCTGTCCGACGAGGTCACGCGGCAGCGGCAGCATCTCCTCGATCTGGTCGTCCGGCAGCACGCCGGTACCGGCGGCGATCGGACCGCTGAGCAGCGGGGCATATGCGGGCAGCGGCCGCGGCACCACCGGGGCCGGCCCGTCGACGTAGACCTCGATGGCCCGAGGTTTCGTCGGATCGCGGCGGATGAAACCCTTCTTCTCCAACGTCTGGAGCTGTGAATGCACGCTGGAGGTCGAGGTGAGGCCGACCTCGTCGCAGATCTCCCGAATCGAAGGCGGATATCCACGCTCGTTCACCGCGTCGCGGATGAACTCGAGGATGCGGCGCTGCCTGGTGGTCAGCTCCTCGCCCATCACCGTGTACCCCCTGAACACTCGTTCCGGACTCGCCTGACCGGCGACCGCTTCCTCCTTCTTGGTCGGACTCTAACAGCGCGCGACTCAGAAGGCAAACACCTGTTCGACTCCTGTGGATGGCGATTGACATCGAACACGTGTTTGGTCAACTATAGCAGCGAGTCGAACGCATGTTCACCCACGGGATCCGGATCGGCGGCCCGCCGGATCGCTGGGCTCCGGGGCGATGGAAGGAGGGGTTGACGGTTGGAGCGTCCCCGAACGCTCGTCATCCTGCTCTCGGTCGCGTTGCTGCTGCTGGTGGCGCCAAGCCTTCTGAGCGGGCGCGGCCCATGGCATGCGGAGACCCGTGTGGCCTACGCGGAGCGCGGGACGATCAGCTACACGGTGAAGCCCGGCGACACCCTTTGGAGCATCGCTCGCCGGATCGCCCCCGGCCAGGATCCTCGACCGGTGGTCGACGGGTCCCGGGGGCCGCACAGCCGCTGCTGGCCGTACCGGCGGCTCGAGGTCACGGGGGAGTCCCGTCAGGAACGTGCCGCTCGGGATCGGGACCGGGGCTTGGGCGGGGTCGTCTTCCGCAGGGACTCGAGGGTGTCGAGTTCGCGCTCGAAGTCGCCTGGATCCTGGAAGTCCTTGTAGACGCTGGCGAAGCGCATGTAGGCGACGGCGTCCAGGTCACGAAGGGCGTTGAGCACCTCGATGCCGATCTCCTGGCTCTCGACTTCCCGTTGACCGCGAGCCCGGAGGGCCTCCTCGATGTCACCCGCGATGCGTAGGATGTCGCTCCGCGGGATCGGCCGGTTCTTCGAGGCCTTCTCCAGCCCGGACACGAGCTTGGCGAGGTCGAACTGCTCCCGGCCGCATGCGCCGCAGGCGCGGCGGCGGCGGATCGTCGTCCCGTCTTGGGACTCCCGCGAGTCGACGACCCGATCGTCGTCGACTGAACCACAGAAGGGGCAACGCACGGCTTCCTCCCCAACCGGCCCTCCATCGGGGCCACCACAACATATAGTGGTACAATAGCCTGCCTGAAGCCAGTTATCCACAACATCTTGTGTCAGGGGCTTGACCTCAGCCCCGGTTCGTTGCTAAATCACAGCGCTGTAAGTTCCGTCCGTCGTCCCGCCGGCATGAGCGGAGCCCGATCTCCGACACTCGGTGCCATCTTTCTCCGGGGACGTGAGTTTGGCCCTGTGGGGGGCCGCTAGGGAGGTCATCATCGTGGCGAAGACCAGGGATGCTCTGTCGGTTCAACAGGGCCAGTCGCGCAAAGGTCTGCAGGTCCGCCGCTTGTTCACGACCGATGACGCGCACCCCTATGACGAGCTGACCTGGGAGCGGCGGGATGCGGTCATCACCAACTGGCGCGATGGCTCGACCGCATTCGAGCAGCGCGACCTGGAGTTCCCGGCCACCTGGTCGCAGAACGCCACCAACATCGTCGCCCAGAAGTACTTCCGCGGACCGCTCGGCACGCCGCAGCGCGAGCACTCGGTTCGTCAGATGGTCGACCGGGTGGCGGGCACCATCACCAACTGGGGGGTCAAGGACGGGTACTTCGCCGGTCAGGCCGACGCCGAGGCGTTCCGGTCCGAGCTGACCCACCTCCTGGTCAACCAGCGAGCCGCCTTCAACTCGCCGGTCTGGTTCAACGTGGGCGTCGAGCCCCATCCGCAGTGTTCGGCGTGCCAGCCCTACGACGCACTGATCAGCACCCCGACCGGCATGGTCCCCATCGGGGAGCTGGTCGAGCGGCAGGCGGTCGGCACCGTGGTGTACGACGCTCACGGCGAGACCAGGGTCCGGGCGGTGAAGTTCAACGGTTCCAAGCGGGTCTACCGCGTTCGGCTCCGCAACGGCTCGTTCATCGAGACAACCGGTGACCACGTGGTGTTCGCCACGTCAAAGCGCCGGTCAGGGGGCGCCTGGCTCCGGATCGACCAGCTCCAGCCGGGTATGCGCCTGCACCTGTACCCACACCGCGCCTCCAGTGACGATGTGGTGGGCCGCCTCGCCCACGCCCTCGATTCCCCCGAGCTGCAGCGCGAGGCCGACGGCGGTGTCGCGACCCTCACCCGCACGGCGACCGAGACCAGGGAGGCCGCCGAGGCCGCACTCGCCGGATGGCTGCAGGCGGACGGCTTCGTCGGCCAGTACGGGACCGGGACCAACACCTCGCTCACTATCGAGTTCATGACGGTGAACGAGGACGAGTACGACTGGGTCCAACGCCAGCTCCAGGTCGTCTTCCCCGACGTGCACCAGCACGTCCGCACCTTCGAGACCGCCGACCAGGGCATGGTCGGTCGCCGCATCCGCCTCTACGGCGAGGTACTGCGACCGTTCGTCGAGGCATGGGGTCTGACGGCGCGCCAGCACGATCTGCGCGTGCCCGGCCGGCTGTGGACGGCTTCGAACGAGGTCGTCGCCGCCTATCTGCGCAGTGTCTTCCAGGCCGATGGCTACGTCACGGCGCAGGGCGGATCGAGCCGGGTGGCGGTCGGTGTGATCAGCGAGGCTTGGACCGAGGACCTCCAGGTCCTGCTGCTTCGACTCGGGATCTACTCGAGGCGGCTGCGGAAGGGCGAGGCTCGTGCCAACCGCTCCAACCTTCACGAGATCCAGATCAACATGCGCTCCGAGCGCGTCGCATTCTCCGAGCGGATTGGTTTCATCTCAGGGGACAAGGCGGCGCGGCTCGCGGCCTCGCTCGACCTCGATGGCAAGTCCTGCCCGGACATGCGTGAAGAGGAGATCCTCGCCATCGAGGACCGGGGCGTCCAACCGGTCTACGACATCCAGACCGACAGTGGCGAGTACCTGTCGAACAACGTGCGGGTGCACAACTGCTTCATCCTGTCGGTCGAGGACACGATGCCCTCCATCCTCAACTGGTACGTGGAGGAAGGACTGATCTTCAAGGGCGGCTCGGGAGCGGGCATCAACCTGTCGACCATCCGTTCCTCGAAGGAGCCGCTCGGCAACGGGGGGGAGGCCTCGGGCCCAGTCTCGTTCATGCGCGGCGCCGACTCCTCCGCCGGCACGATCAAGTCAGGCGGAAAAACGCGCAGGGCGGCCAAAATGGTCGTACTGAACGTTGACCACCCGGACGTCCGCGACTTCATCTGGTGCAAGGCCCGGGAGGAGCACAAGGCTCGCGTGCTCAGGGATTCCGGGTTCGACATGGACCTCGACGGGCGTGACTCGATCAGCATCCAGTACCAGAACGCGAACAACTCCGTCAGGGTGACCGACGACAAGGGACTCATCCGCTTCGACGAGCTTGCCCGCCGAGCGGTGTCGGGTGAGACCTTCGGGATCTACACGCACGACGCCACCAGTCCCGATGCTCCAGCCGAGACCGTCACCCTCAGCCGTCATGACGCGGTCATGGTGACGGGGACCAATCCCATCGTCCGCCTGACCTTCTCCAACGGATCGCAGATCCGGTGCACGCCCAACCACCGCTTCTGGACCGTCAATCGGGGTTGGGTCGCCGCCGAGGACCTCGCATCAACCGACGAGATCCGGCTCCTCGACCAGGAGACGCCAGCCAGCGCGGCCGATCGTCGGCTGCCGGTCCCGACCGATGTCGCTGCGTACGTGGTCAAGGGCGACCACGCGGCGGCGATGGCCCTACCCGAGAAGTGGGATCCGGAGTTCGCCCACCTGCTCGGGTGGCTCGTTGGCGATGGTTCGTTCAGTGGCAACGTGATCTCGGCGATCTACGGCTCCGCCGAGGACCGCGAGGCCATCCTTCCGCGTCACCAGGGGCTGTTCAGCAAGCTGAACGGCGGCCGCGAGCCCAAGGTCAGCGTTCAGGAGAACGGAACCGTGCAACTCCGGCTGTCACGCCGGGCACTGGCGTCGTTCTTCGAGGCACTAGGCCTCAAGCGGGTCAAGGCTGCCGAGAAGGATGTGCCGTGGTCGATCCTCCAGGCTCCGACCGACATTGTCGGTGCCTTCCTGCGCGGTCTGTTCGATGCCGACGGCACAGTCGTGAACGGCGCAACGACTCGCTATGTCGGTCTCGCCAGCCGATCCAAGTCTCTGCTCAAGTCCGTGCAGACGCTCTTGGCAACGCTGGGCATCGGAAGCCAGATCTATCAGACCGCAAGAGGCGGTGTCGTTGAGTTCACGTATATGACCAAGGCCGGTCAGTGGCGGAGCTACGAATCCACCCTTGGCTATGACCTGCGTATCGGCGGCGACGGCATTGATAGGTTCTCTGGTCTCGTTGGCTTCAACGTGCCCAGCAAGGTAGAACGCCTTCGGGAACTCGCCGGCGTCGCGAAGCGTCCACAACGGCGTGTAGTGAAGCTTGTGAGTCGAACGGACGACGGTTTTGCGCTTACCTACAACCTGAGCGAGCCGAAAAACCATTCCTATATTGTCCAAGGCGCAATTGTTTCGAATTGTAGCGAATATATGCACCTGGATAATTCAGCTTGCAATTTGGCGAGTCTGAATTTGCTGAAGTTCCTGGGTGCGGATGGCGTGTTCGACGTCGAGGCGTTCAAGCACGCGGTCGAGGTGGTGTTCCTCGCGCAGGAGATCATCGTCGGCAACTCGTCCTACCCGACCGAGAAGATCACCAGGAACGCCAAGGACTACCGGCAGCTCGGCCTCGGCTACGCCAACCTCGGCGCGCTGCTCATGGCGCAGGGCCAGCCCTACGACTCCGACGGCGGTCGCGCCTGGGCCGCGGCGATCACCGCGCTGATGACCGGCCACGCCTACCGGACCAGCGCTCGGGTCGCCCAGGTGCTCGGCCCGTTCGCCGGCTATCCCAAGAACCGAGAGCCGATGCTTCGCGTCATCGGCAAGCACCGCAAGGCGGTCGACGGCATCGACGCCAGCCTGGTGCAGCCGAGCCTGCTCGAGGCGGCCCGCACGGCCTGGGACGAGGCACGCAAGTTTGGCGAGGAGCATGGGTACCGAAATGCCCAAGCTAGTGTAATTGCCCCTACTGGGACAATTGGCCTTCTCATGGATTGTGACACGACCGGGATCGAGCCGGACCTCGCCCTGGTGAAGACCAAGAAGCTGGTCGGTGGCGGGTCCATGTCGATCGTCAACCAGACCGTGCCGCGGGCGCTGCGCCAGCTCGGCTACGCGGACGAGCACGTCCAGGCGATCCTCGAGTACATCGCCGAGCACAACTCGGTGAAGGGTGCGCCGGCGCTGCGTGCGGAGCACTACCCGGTGTTCGACTGCGCGATGGGTGAGTCGCCTATCCAGTACATGGGGCACATCCGGATGATGGCGGCGGTGCAACCGTTCATCTCTGGTGCGATCTCCAAGTGTGTGACAGGAGAGACGCTTATCCCTACCACGGACGGACTGCTGCGGATGAGCAGCCTGCATGAGGGCGAGCCGGAGGATACGTTCCGCGACACTATCCTGGAAGTCGCATCGTTGGACGGTCCACACAAGACCGACGCCTTCTATTACGGCGGTACGCGTCCTGTCCGTGAAGTTGTTCTACGCTCCGGTCACAAGATCATCGGGACGCCGAACCACCGCCTACTGGTGGCAACCGATCGGGGTCTGGAATGGAAAGAGCTGGCCGATATCGTCGCGGGCGATCGGGTCGCGCAGCAATACGGTGCGGAACTGTGGTCCTCACTGCCTGCCAGGTTCGATGACTTCATCGCGTCCGCCCGCTATGGGCCGCAGAAGAAGGTCAACATCCCAAGCGAGATGACCCAAGAGCTGGCCTTCCTCCTGGGTGCCTTCGCTGCCGAGGGTCATATCACCCGGTCCAACTACACGATTGTTATCACAAATTCGACCGAGACTGTCCTCAATCGGATAGTAGCGGCCTGGCGGAGCGAGTTTGGTGTGGAGGCGCGTATCGCACGCGACGCTGGTAAGTGCCCTGCGGTCGTCATGGCCTCCAAGGAGATCGTCGAGTTCCTTGATCACCTTGGCTGCGGAGGCCGCACGAGCGAGAAGCGTATCCCCGATTCGGTGCTTCGTTCACCTCGTCCAATGGTGCTCAGCTTCCTCCAGGGACTCGCACTCGACGCCTATGTGACCAGCTCTGGCATGGCCAGGTGGGCGATCTGCCTGGATGCACCCTCGCTGCTCGATGACCTCCAAGCAGTCCTCACGAATCTCGGGATCGTCCATAGCCGTATCAGCAAGCGCAACTCCAAGTACGGAAAGTCGTACGACGAGGTCTACGCGGCCGGTGAGGAGGCGGCTCGACTGGTCGAACTGGTCCCGTTCTGCGAGCCTGAGAAGGCCAGTCGAGCGAGCCGTCTCATCGGTAGGACTTTTGCCCAGAGCACTGCTGAGGTCATACCGGGGATCAGTGGGCCGGAGCTGTACGAGGCCATTCCAAAGGGCAAGCCAGGTCGGAACGGTTGGAGCCTGCGCCGCGGATTGGCTTACCTGCTCGATCCCCGCACTCGGCACGTGAGCCGTCGCACCGTGGAGCGGGTAGCGGCCATTCCAGGCGTGGAGCTTCCGGGTTGGCTGCGTGCAGTGCTTCGGGACAACCTGCACTTCAGCCCCGTTGTTCAGGTGACCGACGGTGGCGAGCGCGAAGTCTTCGACTTGTCGGTCCCAGCGATTCATGCCTTCGTCGGCAACGGCATCGTCAATCACAACACCGTCAACATGCCCGAGTCGGTCTCGGTCGAAGAGGTCGAGAAGGCGTACCACGAGGGCTGGAAGCTCGGCCTGAAGGCGCTGGCGATCTACCGGGACAACTGCAAGGTCGGGCAGCCGCTGTCAGCAACCAAGTCGAGCAAGGCCACAGCCTCGGCGGAAAGCAAGGGCGACAACAGAATCGTCGCCGATACGGGGGCGGTGCTCGAGGTCGACAACGCTCCCGTCCGTCGCCGGCTGCCGCGGACCCGTCCGTCCAAGACGACGTCGTTCCGCGTCGGTGACATCGAGGGCTACCTGACCGCTGGCTCGTACCCCGACGACGGTCTCGGAGAGATCTTCGTCAAGGTGTCCAAGCAGGGCTCGACGCTGTCGGGCGTGATGGACGCCTTCGCGATCGCGGTCAGCATGGGCCTGCAATACGGCGTGCCGCTCGAGGTCTACGTGTCCAAGTTCTCCAACATGATCTTCGAGCCCAACGGCATCACCGACGACCCCGACATCCGCATCACCCAGAGCCTGGTCGACTACATCGCCCGCCGGCTGGCCATCGACTACCTGGACGTCGAGAGCCGGCAGGCGCTCGGCATCAAGACAACCGCCGAGCGGATCGAAGAGGTGAACGGCACTGGGCCGTCGACCGCGTCGCAGCCGGCCCCAGCGTCCACCGGTGCCGCGACATCGGCGGATGCCAGCTCGGCCGCGGTCACAGAAGGCGAGTCCGCCAAGGGCCAACCCGCGGGTCCCGCTGGCGAGGGCCGCTCCGCCGGCGAGGGGCGGTCCGCCCCGGGGGCCGAGGGCGGGCCAGGGGCCGAGGGCGCTCCGAGGGTCCAGGGCGCGCCCAGGGCTGAGGACGGGCCGACCGTGGCGCCGACCTCGCCTCGCAGCGAGCTCGCGTTCACACCCGGGATGTCCGCGGTCGACGCCCCCTTCTGCTCCACCTGCGGCGTCCGCATGCGCCCGGCCGGCTCCTGCTTCGTCTGCGAGTCCTGCGGCACCACGAGCGGATGTAGCTGA
>WNFV01001443.1_pt1 | contig 32422 bp, 30 predicted proteins | sample 5400101 | NCBI WGS metagenome assembly WNFV01 (sample SAMN13153361, study PRJNA577476) | soil metagenome | isolation source: 115 cm soil or saprolite under grassland replicate 1 | place: USA:California | collected 2016-06-15 | reverse complement strand
ACCAGGCGTCACCGCCCCTGGCCTGGTTGCCAGGCTCCGACCAACCCAGCAAGCAGGCGGGCACGGCCAAGCCGGAGCCGCATGGCGCGCGCCCACCGTACTCCCCGGCGATGGGGCCTGCCGGACAAGGTCTGGGGGCGACCCGAAGGCGCGACGGCCGGCCTGTCAGCGGCCATGAGAATCTCCCCGTAGGCGGCCAGAGAAGCTTTCATGACCGCCCCTGGGGAGAAACCAACGGCCCTTGACACCGGCCCGCACCGGAACCTTCTCGCCAGTCTGCAGTAGCGTATGACCGCTCTTCGGCGACTGCCCGGAAGGCGAGTGCGGCCGGGGCAGCGGCCAGGCGCGAGGGCTGCCTCACCGGGCTAAACCCGTCGCTCGTGACAGGGAAGACCGTCGTCTGCCAGGGGAGCTTCCAGCGGGCGGCGAGGAGCCTGGCCGTCAAGCAGGCCGGCGGCGTCGGGATGATCCTCTACACAGTCACCGACACCGACGCGCTGCTCAGCGACAACCACCACGTGCCGACGCTGCACGTGACGCACACGAACGGCTTGGCGATCAAGGCCTACATCGCCGCGGCCGGCGCCTCGGCCACCGCGTCGCTTTCCGGCGGCGCCAAGGAGTTCGGCGGCGGCAACACGATGGCAGCCTTCTCGTCACGCGGGCCGCTCCTTCCGAGCGACCGGAGCACAGGCGATCTCCTGAAGCCGGACATCACGGCTCCGGGGGTGCAGATCCTGGCCGGCAACAGCCCGACCGCGTTCGTCGGCGCGCCCGGTCAGCTGTTCCAGGCGATCGCCGGGACGTCGATGTCGAGCCCGCACATCGCCGGGATCGGTGCGCTCCTGAAGGACCTCCATCCCGACTGGACGCCCGCGGAGGTGCAGTCGGCGATCATGACGACCGCCCGCCAGGACGTCCGCAAGGAGGACGGTGTTACGCCCGCGGACCCCTTCGACTTCGGGGCCGGGCACGTCGTCCCGAATGGGGCGGCGGACCCGGGTCTCGTCCACCCGGCCGGCTTCGACGACTACCGTGCCTTCCTGCGAAGCCAGCGTCTCTGCACATTGTGCTTCGGCACGAGCCCGGCGCCGGTCGTCGCCGCAACCGACCTCAACGTCCCGTCAGTCACGGTCCGCGCGCTCGCCGGTGTCCAGACGGTGGCGCGGAAGGTCAAGAACGTCGGTCCCGCGGCGAGGTACCGGGTGAGCGTCGCGGCCCTGGCGGGAGTGGACGTCCAGGTCACGCCAAGCGAGCTGACGCTTGCGGCAGGCGCAACCGCCACGTATCGGGCGTCGTTCACCGCGAACCAGGACGCGTCGTTCGACCGATACGCGTTCGGCTCGCTGACCTGGGGTGACGGGAAGGGCAAGGGCGGCCACCAGGTGCGCATCCCCCTCGTCATCCGTCCAGTGAGGCTGGCCGCTCCCGCCTCGGTCACCGGCACGGGGACGTCCGGGTCGGTAACCCAGACGGTTCAGCTCGGCTACCAGGGCACGTTCGCGGCCGCCGCGCAAGGACTGGTTGCCGCGACGACCGAAACGAGAACGGTCGCCGACGATCCGACGAACAACTTCGACACGGACGCGCCAGATTCCAACCAGGGCATCCAGGTGCACTGGTTCACGGTTCCGCCCGGGACGACGCTCGCGCGCTTCCAGTTGTTCGATGAGCTCACCGACGGCAACGACGACATCGACCTCTACCTGTACCGCGTCGGCACGGGCGGCGCCCTCACGCTCGTCGGCTTCAGCGCTGGCGGCACGAGCGCCGAGCGGATCGACATCCGCGCTCCGGCCGCGGGAACGTACAAGTTGTACGCGCACGGCTGGCAGACGGACGGTACGAACGCGGTCTACACGCTCTTCAGCTGGCTCGTCCCGGGCACGGCTGCGGGGAACATGACCGTGGCGTCGAGCACGTCGTCGGCGACGGTCGGCGGCACGGCCAACGTCACCGTCTCCTGGAGCGGCCTGACCGCAGGCACGAAGTACCTCGGCCGGATCAGCTACAGCGACGGGAGCAGCGAGATCGGCTCCACGATCGTCAGCGTCAACCCGTAGGCGGCTGAGAAACGAGATGGGCGAGGGCCCGCTCCAGCCGAGCCCTCGCGCATCCCTACGTGACAGCCGCAATCTGCACTCGAGCGGACGCCCTGATGACGAGCGTACAGCCCACGTCCGCAGCTCCGGGATTGCGTCGGACGTACCAGCTGGACGCTACCGCTCAGGCCGCTCCGGTCGCGGTGCTGCCCTCTGGGTACTCATCGCCCTGTTGACGGTGTCGGGGAGCCTCACGTGGTTGGCCTGCCGGTGCCGCCAGGCGATGTAGCGGCAGGTCATGCTGGCCCTGGCCTGGTGGGGAGGGTGCCCTGCTGCTGGGGCACACACCGGCGCAGCGCACGAACTCGCCGCCGAGCCGGGCCCTCCCAGGCAGCCCATCGTCTCCGCAGGCGTCCAAGCAGGCGCAAACTAGACAAGCTAGAAGGAGCGTCGTCCATGGAGAACACCACGAGCGTGGACCAGACCTTCAGAGAAGTTGGCGTGGTCGGCTGCGACCCGCGCAGCGCGCGGCTCTACGAGCACGGCTGGCAGTCGTGGAGCCCGACCACGACCTACTCCCTGCATGACCGGCCGTACCGCCCCAGCGGCGAGACGACCCGCGTGCTGTGTTACCGCCCGGACCGCTCGGTGCCAGAGGGGTGCTTCCAGGGCGAAGGCCTGCTCGCGGTGCAGGAGACCGCCAACGGACCGGTGCATGTGCTCGCCGGCCGCCCGGGCGGGGACGCCGTCCCGTCCATCCGCGCCCGGGTCGACAACAACGCCGTCGTCATCGCCAGCGACGGCGATGTCCAGCACACGGTCGACGACGGTCCAGGCGGGATGGCCGGGGCGCTTGGCCGGTGGGCCGACCGCTACGCCGAGGCCCTAGGCGTTGGTCCCATCCGCCCGGCACCGACGATCTGGTGCTCCTGGTACCACTACTTCACCAAGGTCACCGAGCAGGACATGCTCGAGAACCTCGACGCCATCGACCAGCTGCAGCTACCGGTCGACGTCGTCCAACTCGACGACGGCTACCAGGCCGAGATCGGTGACTGGCTGACGCTGTCTGGGCGCTTCCGGTCGCTGCGCGACCTGGTGGCCCGCATCCGGCACCGCGGTCGGCGCGCGGGGATCTGGACGGCGCCGTTCCTGGTCGGCGAACGCTCCCGGCTGTACGCCGAGCACCCCGAGTGGCTGGTGGAGCGGGCGTTCGCCGGGCACAACTGGGACCAGGACCTGTTCGCCCTCGACATCACGCACAGGGACGCGGCCCAGTACGTCCACCACGTCTTCTCGACGCTCCGCGAGCTCGGCATCGACTACTTCAAGCTCGACTTCATCTATGCCGGGGCGCTCGAGGGCAGGCGCCACGAGGACATCCCGGCGGTGGAAGCCTACAGGCGGGGCGTGCGGCTGATCCGCGACGCGATTGGACCGGATTCCTACCTGCTGGGCTGCGGCGCGCCGATCCTGCCCAGCGTCGGCCTGGTCGACGCGATGCGGGTGAGCCCGGACACGGGCCCGGAGTACCAGCCGCCTGGGGGCGATCTGAGCCAGCCGTCCGGCCGGTCGGCCGCGCTCAGCGGCGTGGGCCGGGCCTGGCAGCATGGCCGCTTCTGGGTGAACGACCCGGACTGCCTGATCGCCCGTCCCCAGGTGCAGCGCCGCGACGGCTGGGCTGCCCACGTCGAGCGGTACGGTGGCTTGCGTGGGTCAAGCGACCGGCTGCGCGGCCTGGACGAGTGGGGCCTGCACACGACCCGCCGGCTGCTCTCCACCGTGCCGCCGCCGAAGCCGTTCGCACTCGACGCCGGCTGAGGTGCATTGCTCCCCCATCGGGGGCATGGACGCGCAGCCTCTCCCCATCGGGGGGCATGGACGCGCAGCCTCTGCGAACCGGACCGGGAGGTGGTCGAGATGGCAGCGAACGTGACCAAGACGGCGATCCGGCTCGCGGATGGCCGCGAACTGTTCTACTTCGACGAGAAGCAAGGCGTGGACCGCTCCCAGCCGGACCGGCGCGACATCGATACGATCCGGACGGCGTCGGAGATCCGCTACGACGTCCTGGTCGACCAGTGGGTGGTGATCGCCAGCCACCGCCAGACCCGCACCCACCTGCCAGCGGCCGACCAGTGTCCACTCTGCCCGTCGACGCCGGGCCGGCCGACTGAGATCCCGGCGGACGACTACGACGTGGTCGTCTTCGAGAACCGCTTCCCGTCGCTGTCGCACGGCGTCGAGTCGGGGGCTGTGGGCCCCGCTGCGCGCGAAAGGGGTGATGGGCTTTTTCTTCGGCGGCCCGGCATCGGCCGGTGCGAGGTGGTGTGCTTCACCGCCGACCACGACACCTCCTTCGCGCATCTGCCGCCGGAGCGCGTGGGCACCGTCCTTGCGGCGTGGACCGACCGGGCGCGGGCGCTGTCGTCGCTGCCAGGCGTCGAGCACGTGTTCGTGTTCGAGAACCGCGGGGAGGAGATCGGCGTCACCCTCTCCCACCCGCACGGGCAGATCTATGCCTACCCGTTCGTGCCGCCCCGGACGATGCGGATGATCCGCACCGCGGAACGGCACCTCGCCACCAGAGGGACGTGCCTGTTCTGCATGGTGATCGCGGCCGAGGAGGCGGCCGCGGTGCGGGTGGTGACGCGAACGCCCCATTGGGTGGCCTTCGTGCCGCACGCCGCCCGCTGGCCGTTCGAGGTGCACATCTACCCGCGGCGGCACGTGCCCGACCTCACCGCCCTGGACGGGGCGGAGCGGGAGGAGTTCCCCGAGCTGTACCTGGACATGCTGCACCGCTTCGACGGGATCTTCGGCACCAAGATGCCTTACATCGCCGGCTGGCAGCAGGCACCGGTACTCGTGGGCCACGAGCTGGCGCACCTGTTCCTGCAGGTGTTCTCGATCCGCCGGGCGCCCAATAAGCTCAAGTACCTGGCCGGAAGCGAGTCGGCCGTGGGTGTGTTCATCAACGACGTCGCGCCCGAGCAGGCCGCCCAGATGCTGCGCGATGTCCGCTGAGCTCGCCATTGCGGCCCCCACTGTCCGGTCGGCCTTCGCCGAGCGCTCCGGTCGCCAGCCGGAAGGACTGCGCTCGGCGGATTGCTCGGTCTGGAGGATCCCGCCCGGCGATTCCACCCCCGCGACGATCGGATCACTGAGCTGGGTCTGCAGCAAGCGGTCGACCTGTCCATCGGCCATACGGTCCACCTCGACATCTGGTGGAGACCCGCCGACTTGTCGGACGAAGCTCGCCGGGGTCGGGAGCGTGGGATGGCCAGCAGACCATCACCCGCACCGACCTGGCGTTCTCCGGTTCAACCGGTGCGGGGGCTCGGCGACCCGATCCACCGGCGGAGGGTCACCCGCGTCCCGAGTCGCACGCGTTCCAGGCGGACCTCGTCGACCAGCCGGCCGAGCAGCCACAGCCCCCGGCCCCGGCTGCTGAGCCCGTCACCGATCGCTGCGGAGTCGGGTGGCAGGGCTGGGCCGTAGTCCAGGACGGTCGCCTCGACCCAGTCGTCGTGGACCCGGACAGCCACCTCGACCGGCTGGCCGCCGCGTGAGCCGTACAGGATCGCGTTGGTGGCGGCCTCGTTGAGGGCCAGGAGGACCTCGTCGGCGACCGGGGGTGGCACCGCATGCAGGGCGTCGCGGGCGGCTCGGCGGAGGTCGGCCAGGTGGGCTGGGGAGGCGGCAAACGTCAGTTCCATGCCAAGACCCCTTTCCGGGGCAGACACCCTTCCGGGTGGTCCATCGCAGCCTGCCCGCGATCGGCGGCGCCCAACCGCAGCGAGCCCGAATGGCAGGCTGGGAGTCTGCTGCGAACCCGGTCGCACCCGGGCAGCCACGGGCCGAAGCCACCCGCGACACCCGATGCGCGGGCAGGGGGCGGTCAGCCGGTCGCCGCGCGCCGAGCAGTTCCTCGTTGCTGATGCGGTCGCCGCCCGGGATGCGCGGGCAGGGGGCGGTCAGCCGGTCGCCGCGCGCCTGAGCGCAGGCTAGAGGTACCGCCGGGGCACCGGCCGGTGCCGAGAGGCGCGGGGCGGGCCGATCACAAACGCGCGCGCGAGCAGGTAGGCGAGGGTCGCCACGAACAGCAGCACGCCGAGCATGAGCATCACCGGCATCTCAAGCCTCCTTGTCTGCGTACGGTCGGGTCGTGCCTACCCGCCGGCAGTGACGCCGACACCAAGCCAGGGGATGAGCTGCTGAGTTGTACGTACCTCCCGGGCGGGACCGTTACCGGACCGACGCGCATGGGCAGGGGTGGTGGATCGGCCCGTGCAAACGGGGGCTGCGAGGGTCGAGGATGACGGGCCTGCCAGAGGAAGCCCGAGAGCGCACGGCGCTCCACGTGGCATCGGGCGAAGACTCGGGGCCACGTGGTCTCCGGGCCACCACGAGGCGCGACGGATCTCCCACCGTCCACGGCTGCGGGCAGGGAGGGCGAGTCTCGCCGGCGGAGCGGCCCAGACGCAGGCCACAGGTCATGGGAGGTGGCACGGCCGAGGACCGGGGGGGCTCGCCCCTCGGCCGTGCCACCCTTATGACAGCGTTAGCTGGCAACCGGTCGTTACCGACCCTACGGTCAGGCGTAGTTCAAGCCCACCGCGTAGCGGCGCCGCTTCGCCGATGGCCGTGCAGTGCAGGGGAACGACCCCACCCCGACGAGCAGGTGGGGTCGTTCCGCAGGGCGGCTACCGGGTGGCGACCGGTCGCACGTTGGTGGCCTGGGCGCCTTTGGGACCCTGGGTGATGTCGAACTCGACGGTCTGCCCCTCGTCCAGCGAGCGGTAGCCACCGGCCTGGATCGCGCTGAAGTGCACGAAGACGTCCTCGCCCGACTCGGGGCTGATGAAGCCGAAGCCCTTGTCAGCGTTGAACCACTTGACCGTTCCAACAGTCATGACTGCTTGTGCCTCCCTCCGGCAACTCGGAGGTCTCGGACACGCCGACGCCAGGTGGCGCCGGCGGCAAGGGACAAGCTCGGCCAGGATGCGGAGCCAAGCATGCACCTGTGCGGCACGGACCCTAGCACGACGCCCCACCGCACCACCGCGGCCAGCGTGCAGCAGGCAGCAGGCGGCACTGCATCCGGACCGGCGAACGCGCCGGGGCCTGCGCGGTAACGTTGCGGGAGCCTGCGCAGGCGCGCGACGCTGGTTCAGGCCGCCACGACGGCCAGGGTGATCGCGGCGACGTGCGCGGCGACACCGCCCACGACGAGCAGGTGAAGACCTCGTGGTAGCCGAAGACCGCCGGGGCCGGATCTGGCCGGCGCCGCGCGTACACCACCGCCCCGCCGCGGCGGTGACCGCGGTCGCGGTCGGTGACCGCAGGACCAGGACGATCCCAGCGAGGACCGCGGCGTAGAAGGTGAACTGCTGGTCAAGCCACGCAGGCGGGGCTTGACCAGCGCGACCGCGAGCACGGCCGGCCCGGTGAGCGGCTGACCAGGGCGGTGGCAAGGGGAATCCGCTCCGGTCGGGTCGATGGTGCGTGCCAGGCCACGGCCACGATACGGCCCGGGCGGGCCGTGTGTGGCGACTCCGGCAGCATCGGCAGCGCGCGCGCAGGGAGGGCGCGGGCGCGACGGCAGCGACCGAACCGCACCGCGTGCGCGATGATCGAGGCACAGCCCTGCCAGACACCGGTCGGCGACCGGGGAGGAGCAGCACGATGACCGGGTGGAACGAGCTCAGTTTGGATGAGGCGATGCGGCGGGCCCATGCGGCGCTGCTCACGTCCGAGGAGTTGTACGACGAGATCGACGAGCAGGAGGGTCGCTCGAACATCGATATCGAGAAGCATCTGCGCAGGGCCGAGGTGAAGGCCTCCCATGCCAGGTCATGGGTCGCGATCGCGCAGGCCCTTGGCACCCAACGCGACCGCTACGGAGCTGCCGGCGGGTAGAAGAGCGGGGGATGTCGGCGGCGTCCTCGGCGGCGATGCCCCTGGCCGCCAGGATGTCCGCTGGCCGGGCGCTGTCGTTTCCTTCGGTCGCCATCGCCATCGACAACGTCGCAGCCGCCCGTACGGCAACGGCCCACCTGCTCGAGCTCGGCCGGACACGGGTCGCAGCGATCGCTCGGTCGAGTCGCGAACCTGCCGATGAAGCGAAGGCCATCGAGGCAGGCTCGTGCATGACGCGCACACCCGTCCCAACATCCTGTCCGGCCGGGGTGGACTCGTCGGTCATGCCCGGTCGACCCCCGCGGTCGGGGGGGCCTGCCCAGCCGGTCCTGGGCATCGCGAGACGCACGAGACGCACAGGATCGCGACGTCGTCGGACAGGTCCCCGCCGTTGGCCGCGTGGACCACGCCCAGCAGGCCGTCCAGCAGCTCGTCGAGCCCGCTCGTGGTGGTCAGCAGCCCCGCCACGGTCTCAGCCAGCGCGTCGACCCCGAACCGTTCCACCGAACCGGGCGCCTGCAAGCCCTCGACCAGCCCGTCGGTGTAGCACAACAGCGTCCACGCGTCCCCGACCTCGAGCACGCCCGCGTCCCCGACCTCGAGCACGCCCGCCTCCCACCGGTAGCCGTCGTCGCCGTCGTCGAAGATGCCCAGCGCAGGCCCGCCGGGCACCGGCACGACCTCGACGGTGCCAGCCAGGGCCAGCAACGGTGGAGGATGGCCGGCCAGCGCGACCGTGACCCGGTCACGGTCGGCGCCAACCCACGCGCAGCAGACGGTGGCGAACATCTCCTCGGACGGCCGGTTGCGCAGCAGCACCTTGTCCAGCCCGTCGAGCAGGTCACCCGGACCGTGCCCGGTGAGCACCAGCGCCCGCCAGGCGGCCCGCAGCGCGACCCCGACGGCGGCCTCGTCCGGGCCGTGCCCGGCGACGTCACCGACCAGCAGGGCCACCGTGCCGTCAGGCAGCTCCAGCGCATCGAAGAAGTCGGCCCCGAGGAGCGCCCGCTCCTGCCCCGGAAGGTAGCGGGTGCGCAGCCGCAGCGTCGCATCCCGCAGCGACAGGCTCGGCAGCAGCCCGGTCTGCAGCCGGTGGGACAGCTCGGCCTGGGCATGGGCCTCGGCGAGCTGCTCCTCGCGTCGCCGCCACTCGGTCACGTCCTGGCACACCCCGAGCACCCGCCCTGGGCGGCCCTGCTCGTCGCGGGCGACCTCGCCCCAGCTCGACAGGATCCGGACCTCCCCGGTCGGGCGGATGATCCTGGCCTCCAGCCGAAACGGGGCCCCCTCCTCGGCCGCCCGGCGGATCTTCTCGGCAACCACCGTCCGGTCGTCGGGATGGACCTGCTGGATGAACGCGTCGGACGTGGCGCCGACCGACCCGGGCTGCCGCCCCAAGATCCGGTACAGCTCCGGGCTCCAGGTCACCTGGTCGGTGGCGGTGTCCCACTCGAAGCTGCCCAGCCGGGCGACCGCCTGCGCCTCCGCGAGCTGCTGCTCGCGGGCGCGCAGCGTCTGCTCGACGGCCCGCTGGGCGGTGACGTCCTGGGTGATCTTGGCGAAGCCCGTGAGCGTTCCCTGCGCGTCGGACAGGGCGGTGATGGTCGCGTGGGCGTAGAAGCGGCTGCCGTCCTTGCGGAGCCGCCAGCCACTCTCCTGGTAGCGGCCCGCTCGCGCCGCGCTGGCCAGGGCCTCGGCCGGCCTGCCGGCAGCGACGTCGTCGGGCTCGTAGAAGCAGGCGAAGTTCTTCCCCACGATCTCGGCGGCCGTGTAGCCCTTGATCCGCTCCGCGCCCGCGTTCCAGCTCGCCACCCGGCCATCCGGGTCGAGCAGGAAGATCGCGTAGTCCCTGACCTGCTCGACCAGCAGCCGGAACTGCTCGGCGGCCACCTCGAGCGACCTGCCCGGCTTGCCGGCGGCCACCCCTGGCGCCGTCAACGCGATCCCTCCGCATCCACCATCCCGCGCTGGGCCCACCCGCGCGCCCGTTGGAGCAACGGTGACACGGCGCCCGCCGGGCTACCAGCGGCCGCGGTGGACGACGTCATCGAAGGGGCGCCGGTTGGGCCGCCGGACCGGCCTGAGCGGCCGGCCGGCCGGATAGCCGAGGGCGACCAGCCAGGCGCAGGACCGGTCCTCGGGCAGACCCAGGATGCGCCGTGCCAGCGGCTGGTCGGTCACCGCCGCGTGGCAGCTGCCGACGCCGAGATCGGCCGCCGCCAGCATGATGCTCATCGTCGCCTGGCCGAGGTCGTACTGGATCGACTCGCGCGTGTGTCCGTCATCCGCCTCAGGGGCCACCAGGGCGACCGTCGCCGCCGAGGCCGCGACGTGCCCGGCGCCACGCCAGACGCGCGCGAGGTCCTGCAGCTGGGCGCGGTCGGTACAGACCACGAAGTCCCAGCGCTGCTGGTTGGAGGAGGACGGCGAGCGCCACGCCGCCTCGAGGATCCGGTCCAGCTCCTCCTGCCCGATCGGCCGGTCGGCGTAGGCCCGGACGTTGCGCCGGGACCTGACCGCATCCCACGTCTCCACCGCTACCCCCTCACCCGTGACCCGCCTGTGTTGCCTGGAGCTTCCCACAGGACACGCCCGGGCGGCCCGCTGGCGCGGGTCCCAGCGAGGGTACCCTGCTGCTGACGGCCAGCCACGGAATCGGGGCCCAGCTCCGGCTGACGGCCAGCCACGGAATCGGAGCCCAGCTCCGCGAGGGGGCGTGCCCACGATGGACCTGCCGCGAGGCGAGGCGGCCCGCAGCGTCTACCTCACCGCGATCGAACCGGGCAGCGGCAAGTCCGTGGTCGCCCTCGGCCTGATGGAGATGCTGTCCCGTCGGCTCGGACGGGTGGGGTACTTCCGCCCCGTGATCGCCTCGGCCGACGTGCCCGACAACGACATCGAGCTGATCCGCCGCCGCTACCGGCTCCCCCAGGGCTACCCCGAGTCGTACGCGGTGACCATGGACGACCTGCGCGCGCTGAGCGACCGCGGCCAGTACGACGTGCTGCTCAAACGCATCCTGGAGGCGTTCAGCCGGCTGGAGCGGAGCAGCGGCCTGGTGCTGGTCGAGGGTGGCGACTTCACCGGGGCCTCCCGGGCGCTGGAGCTCGACTTCAACGCCGACGTCGCGAACCACCTGGGCTGCGTGGTCCTGCCCGTGGTCAGCGGCAGCGGGCGTGGCGCCGACGAGGTGCTCGACGCGGCCAGGCTGGCCCACGGGTCGCTGGTCGGCCGGGGCTGCACGATCCTCGCCACGGTGTGCAACCGGGTCGGTCCCACGGCGGCCGCCGAGGTGCGCCGGCGGCTGCCCGAGGCGATCGGCGACGAGCCCGGGTACGTGCTGCCGGAGGCGCCGGTGCTGGCCGCGCCCACGGTGGCCGAGATCGCGCGGGCCCTTTCCGCCCGGTACCTGCAACCCGGGGAGGGCGCCGACGCCGCCAGCGTCCGGCGAGAGGTCCGCCACGTGATCGTCGGGGCGATGAGCCTGCCCCACTTCCTCGACCACGTCGGCGACGGCGACCTGGTCATCACCCCTGGCGACCGCGCCGACCTGGTCGTCGGCAGCCTCGCGGCCCGGTTCTCCACGACCTACCCGGACGTGGCCGGGTTGCTGCTCACGGGCGGGCTGACGCCCGAGCCGTCGATCGCCAAGCTGATCGACGGGCTCGGCGCGGCCAGCCTGCCGGTGCTCGCCGTGGGCACCGACACCTACCAGACGGCCGCCGACGTCGGCGGCGTGCTGGGGGCGCTCACCCCCGACAACGAGGGCAAGATCGCCACCGCCCTGGGGCTGTTCGACGAGCACGTCGACGCCCCGGTGCTGCTCGAGCGGATCGAGGTCACCCGCTCGACCCGGGTGACGCCGCTGATGTTCGAGCACGAGCTGACCGAGCGGGCCAGGGCCGGCCGCAGGCACATCGTGCTGCCCGAAGGCGACGACGACCGCATCCTGCGCGCCGCCGAGCAGCTGCTGCGGCGGGGTGTGGCCGACCTCACCGTGCTCGGCGACGACACCGCGGTCCGCAGCCGCGCCGCCTCCCTCGGCCTGGGCCTGGGCGGGCTGCGCACCGTCGACCCGTCCACTTCCGAGTGGCGCGAGGACTTCGCCCAGACCTACTACGAGCTGCGCAAGCACAAGGGCGTGGGGCTGCCGCTGGCGCGCGACTCGATGGTCGACGTTTCGTACTTCGGCACCATGATGGTCTACAAGGGCCTGGCCGACGGGATGGTGTCGGGCGCGGCCCACACCACCGCCCACACGATCCGCCCGGCGTTCGAGCTCATCCGCACCGCCCCGGGCGTGAAGGTGGTGTCCAGCGTGTTCTTCATGCTCCTGGCCGACCGGGTGCTGGTGTATGGCGACTGCGCGGTGGTGCCCAACCCGGACGCCGAGCAGCTGGCCGACATCGCCGTCTCGTCGGCGGGGACCGCGGCGGCGTTCGGGATCGAGCCGCGCATCGCCATGCTGTCGTACTCGACCGGCGAGTCCGGGTCGGGCACCGACGTCGACAAGGTCCGCGAGGCCACCAGGATCGCCCGGGAGCGCCGCCCGGACCTGCTCATCGAAGGGCCGATCCAGTACGACGCCGCCATCGACCCGGAGGTGGCCCGGACCAAGCTGCCCGACAGCCCGGTCGCGGGACGGGCGACGGTGTTCGTGTTCCCGGACCTGAACACCGGCAACAACACCTACAAGGCCGTGCAGCGGTCGGCCAACGCGGTGGCCGTCGGGCCGGTGCTCCAGGGGCTGCGCAAGCCGGTCAACGACCTGTCCCGCGGCGCCACCGTGGCCGACATCATCGACACGGTGGCGATCACCGCGATCCAGGCCCAGAAGGGCGTGGCCGGATGAGCAGGGTGCTGGTGCTCAACACCGGCTCGTCGTCGATCAAGTACCGGCTGTTCGACATGGACGGCCGGGCCGTGCTGGCCTCCGGCCTGCTCGAGCGGATCGGCGAGGAGACCTCCCGGCTCACCCACCGGGCCGAGGGCGCCGACCCGCTGGTGGTGGACCGGAGGGTGGCCGACCACCAGGCGGGCCTCGCCGCGATCTTCGAGGCGTTCGGATCCTCGGAGGGGCTGTCCGCCGGCCTCGCCGCGATCGGCCACCGCGTGGTCCACGGCGGCGAGCGCTTCTCCGCCCCGACCGTCATCGACGACGCGGTCGTCGAGGCCATCCGCGAGCAGATCCCGCTGGCGCCGCTGCACAACCCCGGCAACCTGCTCGGCATCCAGACCGCCCGCTCCGCGTTCCCGGCCATCCCCCAGGTCGCCGTGTTCGACACCGCGTTCCACCGGACCATGCCGCCGCGCGCCTTCCGCTATGCGCTCCCCCGCGACCTGGCCAGCCGGCTGCGCATCCGCCGGTACGGGTTTCACGGCACTTCCCACGCGTACGTGTCCCGCGAGGCCGCCAAGCACCTGGGCCGGCCCCTGGCCGAGGTCAGCCTGGTCACCATGCACCTCGGCAACGGCGCCAGCGTGGCCGCGGTCGCCGGGGGCCGGTCGGTCGACACCTCGATGGGGCTCACCCCGCTGGAGGGCCTGGTGATGGGCACCCGCAGCGGCGACCTGGACCCGGCGATCGTGTTCTTCCTGCACCGCGAGGCCGGGCTGCCCTTCGACGAGATCGAGACGCTGCTCAACCAGGAGAGCGGCATGAAGGGCCTGGCCGGGGCGAACGACATGCGCGAGATCGAGCGGCGGGCGGCACATGGGGGCGACGACCTGGCGCGGGAGGCGCTGGACGTCTACTGCTACCGCCTCCGCAAGTACGTCGCGGCCTACGCCGCCGCCCTCGGGCGGGTCGACGCGCTGGTCTTCACCGCCGGCGTCGGGGAGAACAGCCACACCGTCCGCGCCGGCGTGTGCAGCGGGCTGGAGTGGTTCGGCGTGCGCCTCGACGACGCCCGCAACCAGGCGCGGTCCGGGCAGCCACGCACCGTGTCCACCGACGACAGCCCGGTCGCCGTGCTGGTCGTGCCGACCAACGAGGAGCTGGAGATCGCCGAGCAGGCCCTGGCCGCGATCGGCGACCGCCAGGCGCGCTGAGCACCCGGCCCATGACCTCCCGTGGCGCGACGACCGACCGGCTGGTGGACGCGCTGCGGCTTCCAGCCGCCCGCCTGGCCCGGCCGGGCCGGTGCCTGCTGCTGGCCAACGCGCCGCGCACGCTGGAGCGCGCCATCCAGGCCGCCGGCGTGCCGGCCGCGACGCTGTCCGCTCCCAGGGGACTCCCAGGCTGACCCAAGGCATGTACCAGGTGGGCCGCCGAACCTGGGGCCATGAACAGGACGACGAACCAGGACCTGGTGGAGCTCGCCGAGCCGCGACCGCCGAGCATCGGCGTTCCCGCCGTCGAGCTGGTCATCCCGGTCCACGACGAAGAGGCCGACCTCGAGCCGAGCCTGCTGCGGCTCCACCAGTACCCGCCGCCACGGCGCCGAGCGGGTCAGGCGGTGCTCGACGACGCCCAGAGGTTGATGCCGGCCTCGGTGGCGTAGCGGTCGATCTCGGCCAGCTCGTCCTCGTCGAAGCGGAGGTTGTCGAGCGCGGCGACGTTGGCCTCGAGCTGGGCGACGCTGCTCGCCCCGATCAGCGTGGAGCTCACCCGCGGGTCGCGCAGCGTCCAGGCGAGCGCCATCTGCGCCAGGGTCTGCCCCCGCCGCGCCGCGATCTCGTTGAGCGCGCGCACCTTGGCCAGGTTCTCCTCGGTGAGCAGGTCGCTGGTGAGCGAGCTGTCCCTGCTCGCCCGCGAGCCCTCCGGGATCCCGTGGAGGTAGCGGTCGGTGAGCATCCCCTGGGCGAGCGGCGAGAAGGTGATGCAGCCGACTCCCTCCGCACCGAGCACGTCGAGCAGCTCGTCCTCGATCCAGCGGTTCAGCAGCGAGTACGACGGTTGGTGGATCAGCAGCGGCGTGCCGAGGTCGGCGAGGATGCGCGCCGCCTCCCGGGCCCGCTGCGCCGAGTACGAGGAGACGCCCACGTACAGCGCCTTGCCCTGCCGGACCGCGGCGTCGAGCGCGCCGAGGGTCTCCTCGAGCGGCGTGTCCGGGTCGAAGCGGTGCGAGTAGAAGATGTCCACGTACTCGAGCCCCATGCGGGCCAGGCTCTGGTCGAGGCTGGCCAGCAGGTACTTGCGGGAGCCCAGGTCGCCGTACGGCCCGGGCCACATGTCCCAGCCGGCCTTGGTGGAGACGACCAGCTCGTCGCGGTAGCCGCGCAGGTCGGTGGCGAGCAGGCGGCCGAAGTTCTCCTCGGCCGAGCCATAGGGCGGGCCGTAGTTGTTGGCCAGGTCGAAGTGGGTGACCCCCAGGTCGAAGGCCCGCCGGATGATGGCCCGCTGGGTGTCCAGCGGCCGGTCGTAGCCGAAGTTGTGCCACAGCCCGAGGGAGACCGCGGGCAGCTTCAGCCCGCTCCGCCCGACGCGGCGGTAGGGCATGTGGTCGTAGCGGCCATCGGCCGGGAAGTACGGCATCGCGGTCAACCTCCTGCATCGGGGACCGCCATGGTACGGCGCCGGGCTCCCCCTCGACCGGCTGGCCGGGCTCCCCCTCGACCGGCTGGCCGGGCGCTGCCCGGCCCCAAGGCCGGAGGGTGGCGGTGGCTCAGGCGGCCCCGACGGCCTGGCGCACGGCGTCGGCGACGCGCTCGGGCGAGGGCACGACGGCCTGTTCGAGGTTGCTGGCGAACGGGAGGGGGACGCACGCCCCCGCCACCCGCCGGATGGGGGCGTCGAGGTCGTAGAAGCCCTCCTCGGCCACGATCGAGGCGAGGGTGCCGCCCCAGCCGCCCTGGTAGGGGTTCTCCTCGACGATCACCAGGCGGCTCGTTCGCGCCACGCTGTCGAGCACGGCGCGCGCGTCCAGGGGGATCAGGCAGCGCAGGTCGACGACCTCGGCGGAGATCCCTTCGCCGGCCAGGCGCTCGGCGGCCTCCAGGGCGGTCGGCACGGTGGCGGCGAGGGCGACGACGGTGACGTCGTCGCCCTGGCGGCGCACGTCGGCGGCGCCGAGCGGCACGACGTGCCCCTCGGGCGGCGCCTCGCCCTTGCTGGCCAGCAGCTTCTTGTGCTCGAAGAACAGCACGGGGTCGTCGCTGCGGACGGCGCTGGCCATGAGGCCGACCACGTCGGCCGGGGTCGAGGGCGCGGCGATCTTGAGGCCCGGCACCGCCAGGGCCCAGTTCTCCACCGCCTGGGAGTGCTGGGCGCCGAAGCCGAGCCCCCCGCCGTTGGCGGTGCGGACCACCAGCGGCACGGTCACCTGCCCGCCGGTCATGTAGCGCATCTTGGGGATCTCGTTGGCGACGTAGTCCCAGCAGCAAGCCAGGAAGTCGGAGAACATGATCTCGGCCACCGGGCGCAGGCCGGTCATGGCCGCGCCCATGGCGGCGCCGACGATCGCCTGCTCGCTGATCGGGGTGTCCCACACCCGCTCCGGGCCGAACTCGGCGAACAGCCCCGTGGTGGTCTTGAAGACGCCTTCGGCGGCGCCGATGTCCTCGCCGAGGCAGACCACGGTCGGGTCCCTGCGCATCTCCCGCGCGATGCCGGTGGCGACCGCCTCCCGGTAGGTGATCAGGTCCGCCACTGCGCGCCTCCGTCCGCCCACACGTCGGTCAGCGCGGTCGCCTCGTCCGGCGGCGGCGCCGCCTTGGCCGCCTCGACGGCGCCGGCGACCACGTCCCTGGCCCGGCTGGTGCGCTCGTCGATCGTGGCCTGGTCGACGCCGCCGTCACGGAGCCGCTCGGCGAGCACGAGCAGCGGGTCGCGACGCAGCCAGGCGTCGACCTCCTCCTTGGGCCGGTAGGTGCCGGGGTCGGCCCGGGAGTGGCCGTACTGCCGGTAGGTGAGCGCCTCGATCACGGTCGGCCCGTTGCCGCCGCGGGCCCGGGCTGCCGCACCGGCCACGGCGTGCTGCACGGCCACGACGTCGTTGCCGTCGACCACCTCGGCGGGCAGGCCGTAGGCGGGCGCCCGGCCGGCGGCCGGCTGGGCCACGGCGGTCACGGCCTGGATCGAGGTGTACTCCATGTAGAGGTTGTTCTCGCAGATGAACAGCACCGGCAGCCGCCAGACGGCGGCCAGGTTGAGGGCCTCGTGGAAGGCGCCGATGTTGGTGGCGCCGTCGCCGAAGAAGGCGACGGCGACCTGCTCGGTGCCCCGGAGCCTGGCCGACCAGGCCGCGCCGCAGGCGATCGGGAGGTGGGCGCCGACGATCGCGTAGGAGCCGAGCATGTTGTGCGAGGCCATGGTGAGGTGCATGGAGCCGCCCTTGGCGGCGCAGAGGCCGGTGGCCCGGCTCATCAGCTCGGCAAGGCAGGCCTCGGGGCTGGCGCCCCTGGCGATGGCGTGGTGGTGGCCCCGGTAGGTGGCGAACACGTAGTCGTCGGGGCGGAGCGCGGCGCTGGCGCCGACCGCGACCGCCTCCTGGCCCGAGGCGAGGTGGGTGGTGCCCTTGACCAGGCCCGCCATGAACAGGTCGTAGGCGGCCTTCTCGGTGGCGCGGATCAGCGCCATCTGCTCCAACAGCTCGAGCAGCTCCTCGACCGGGGGCGCGTCCTGCCGCTCGGGGCCGGCCGGCTCGGGGGTGGGCTCGGCGACGGCCATGGTCACCGGTCCCCCTGGCCGGCCGGCCGGTTGCGATGGGACTCCGCCTCGCGCACGGCGGGCAGGGGGCCGTCCACGGCCCAGTAGCGCTGCCCGGCCACCAGCAGTTCCTCGGCGGGGAACTTGGTGATGACCTCGCAGCCGTCGCCGGTGACCACGACCTCCTCCTCGATCCGCGCCGCCGACCAGCCGTCAGCCGCGGGCCAGTAGGTCTCCAGGGCGAACAGCATGCCCTCCTCGAGGACCTCGGGGTGGTCCAGCGACACCAGGCGGCTGAAGATCGGCTTCTCCCAGATGGACAGGCCGACGCCGTGGCCGTACTGCAGGGCGAAGGCAGCCTCCTCGTCGGGGAAGCCGAACTCCTGCGCCCGGGGCCAGACCGAGACGATGTCCGCGGTGGTCGCGCCCGGCTTGACCAGCGCGATTGCCTCGTCCATGTAGTCGCGGCAGCGGCGGTAGGCGTCGCGCATGGCGGGCGAGGCGCTCCCCACCGCGAAGCAGCGGTAGTAGCAGGTCCGGTAGCCGTTGAAGCTGTGCAGGATGTCGAAGAAGGCCGGGTCGCCGGGGCGCAGGATGCGGTCGGAGTAGACGTGGGGGTGGGGCGAGCAGCGCTCGCCCGAGATGGCGTTGACCCCTTCGACGTGCTCGGAGCCGAGGTCGTAGAGGACCTTGCTGACCAGGCCGACGCACTCGTTCTCGCGCACCCCCGGCCGCAGGAAGCTGTACAGCTCCTCGTAGGCCGCGTCCACCAGGGCGGCTGCGGTGGTGAGCAGGGTGATCTCGTCGGCGGTCTTGATGCGGCGCGCGTCCAGGAAGTGCTGCTGGCCGTCGACGACCTGGAGGCCGGCCGCCTGCAGCGCGGCCAGCACCGGCATCTCCACCACGTCGACGCCGACCGGCTCCCCCGCCAGGCCGTGCGCGTCCAGCTCGCGCCGGATCTTGCCGGCGACGGTCTCGGCGATGCCGGCCTCGGGGTGGAAGGCGCCGCGCAGGGTCGAGATGCCGGCCCGGGCCCGGCCGCGCTCGGGGTCGTCCGGACGGCCGTCGAGCCAGGGGTTGTAGAGCTGGTGGTGGCGGGCGGCCGAGCCGAAGTCCCAGACCACCGGCTCGCCGCCGCGGGGCAGCAGGGCAAAGCGGATCAGCTTGTCGATCGCCCAGGTGCCGATGTGGGTCGAGGTCATGTAGCGGATGTTGTTGAAGTCGAAGGTCAGCAGCGCGCCCAGCTCGGAGCGCTCGAGCGTCTCCCGCAGGCGCGCCAGCCGCTCGCGGCGCAGCCGGTCGAGGTCGACCCGCTCCTCCCAGTCGACGGCGTTCGGACCGTACGTTCGGATGCCCATGGCCCCTCCTCCACCGGACCCTCGCGTCGGGAGTACGCCATCTGGCGGCGTGCCGTCAAGTGCCGTTGAACGTTTCTGTTCAGGAAGCGTGCCGGCCGAGCACGCACCAGATGGCGTGGACCGGCTCCGATCCCGGGTTGCCGAGCCGGTGCGGCGTGGTCGCCGGGAAGCTGATGGAGTCGTCGGCCGAGAGCTCGTAGGAGTCGAAGCCGACGTCGACCACCAGCCGGCCGGACAGCACGTAGCCGAACTCCTGGCCGGCGTGGCGCATGAACGCGCCCTCGCGCGAGGAGCAGCCGCCGGGTGCGTAGGTCACGTGCAGGAACTCCACGCCAGGGAAGGAGCCGGTGGTCAGGCGGCGCCAGTGCACGCCGGACTCGAGCTCGAGGGTCTCGTGCTCGCCCGAGCGCTGCAACGAGAAGAAGCCCTCGGCCTCGTGGCCGCGGGTCACGGCCACGGCGCCGTCGCGGCCCTCCGGGGCGGGACCGCGCTCCCCCGGGCGCTGGCCGGCATGGCCGGCCAGGAGGCCGTCCAGGGAGGTGTTCAGCAGGTTGGCGATATCGAACAGCTTGCTCACCGAGGGCTGGGCCTTGCCCGTCTCGATCTGCGACAGGGCGCTCGCGCTCACGCCCAGGCGCCGGGCCATCTCGCGCAGGGACATCCCCTGCCGCAGCCGCTCGGCCCGCAGCCGGGTGCCCAGGTCCAGGGCGGGCGCCGCCGCCGGGGTGGCCCTGGCGTCGCCGTGGTCGGTCGCGCTCATGGCAGCAGTGTACAGACGCAGGCCCACTGTTCACCGCTGATGTACAAGCGTATGCTCCCGCTCGACACCGATGTCAGTGACGCTCGGCGAAGGGGAGGGACCATGGCAAACCGACTGCTGCTCCGTGGCGGGTACGTGTTGACGGTCGACCCGGAGCTCGGCGACCTGCCCAGAGCGGACGTCCTGATCGACGGTGACACGATCGCCGAGGTGGCGCCCGAGGTCAGCGCCGACGCCGAGGTGATCGACGTGGCCGGCTCCATCGTGATCCCCGGGTTCGTCGACACCCACCGCCACACCTGGGAGGCGGCGATCCGCGGTTGCGCGCCCAACGCCACCCTCGACGACTACTTCGTCGAGGTGCTGGACACCTTCGCCCCCCTGTACCGGCCCGAGGACGTCTACGCCAGCAACGTCGCCGGGGCCCTCGAGTGCATCAACGCCGGCATCACCACCCTGGTGGACTGGTCCCACATCAACAACACCCCCGAGCACCCCGACGCCGCCATCAGCGGGCTCAAGGAGACCGGCATCCGGGCCCAGTACGCCTACGGGAGCGCGAACACCTCGCTCGCCGACTACTGGTTCGAGAGCAAGCTGGCCATCCCCGCCGACGACGTCCGGCGGGTCCGGCAGACCTACTTCCCCACCGACGACGGCCTGCTGACGATGGCGCTGGCCACCCGCGGGACGGGGTTCTGCATCGACGACGTGGTGCGCGCGGAGTGGGACCTGGCCAGGGAGGTCGGCATCCCGATCACCATCCACGTGGCCATGGGCCGCCTGGCCGGCCGGTTCGGGATGGTGAAGCGCCTCTCCGAGCTGGGCCTGCTCGGCCCAGACACCACCTACGTCCACTGCTGCTACCTGAGCGACGAGGAGTGGCGGCTGCTGGCCGACAGCGGCGGCACCGTGTCGATCGCTGCCCAGGTCGAGGTGCAGATGGGCCACGGCTGGCCGCCCGTGATGAAGTCGATGGAGTACGGGCTGCGCCCGAGCCTGAGCATCGACGTGGTCACCACCGTGCCCGGCGACATGTTCACCCAGATGCGCTGCGCCTTCGGCTGCGAGCGGGCCCGGGTGAACGCGGTCGCGTGGCAGGCCAACACCCAGGTCCCCGCGAACATGCTCAAGGCTCGCCAGATGCTCGAGATGGCAACGATCAACGGCGCCCACGTCGCCGGCCTCGAGGACCGCACCGGCTCGCTCACCCCGGGCAAGAAGGCCGACGTGGTGGTGATCGACGCGACCGCGCTCAACGTGGCGCCGGTGATCGACGCGGCCGCCGCCGTCACCCTGTGCGCCGACGTCTCCAACGTCGACACCGTGATCATCGACGGCAAGGTGCGGAAGCGCGGCGGCAAGCTGGTGGCCGACGTGGACGCGGCCCGGCGGCGGGTGGAGGCCTCCCGCGACTACCTCGTCCAGCAGGCCGAGCAGAACAAGAAGGCATGACCTCGAGGCATCTCGTACGCCGGGACGGGGAGGTCGACCTGGCCGTCCCGCCCGGCTGGGCCGGGCGCAGCGAGGGCTTCCGCCGCTGGGCGGCGGTGGACGAGGCGGCCGGCGCGGTGCACACCGGCTTCGGCATCTGCGAGCTGGAGCCCGGCGGCTCGGTCGGCGCCCACGTCCACTCCTTCGAGGAGAGCGTCCACGTGATCGGGGGCGAGGTCGTGGTGGAGACCGGCGAGGGAGCCTTCTCCCTGCGGGCCGGCGGCTACGGGCTGCTGCCGGTGGGCGTCCCGCACGCCCTCGGGAACGCGGGCCCGGCCGCAGCACGCTGGGCCGAGATGCAGGCGCCGCAGCCGCGGGCCCGCTTCGACGGCGACACCTTCTTCGTGCCGCCGAACGGCCGAGCCGGCGCGCCGCTGGAGGTCGACGTCCGCGACCCGCGGACCCGCTCGTTCGGCCACATCGCGCCGTCCAACATGCAGGTCGACCAGCAGACCCAGGACATGCTCGCAGTGTCGGCCAGCATGCGCACGGCGCTGCTCGTCTACAGCGGGATCACCGTGAAGATGATGGTGGACACCGACCTCGGGGCGTCGCTGTCGACCATGTTCATGGTCCAGTACGAGCCACGGGGGGTCGCCGGCCCGCACGACCACCCCTTCGAGGAGACCTACCTGATCCTGGACGGGGAGGTCGACGCGGTGTTCGACGGCGGGCGCTACCGGCTCGGCGCGGGCGACCTCGCCTGGGCCGGTGCCGGCTGCGTGCACAGCTTCGCCAACCCCGCGGAGCGGCCGGTGCGCTGGCTGGAGACGCAGGCGCCGCAGCCGCCGGCGCGTCATTCCTACCGGTTCGCCCGCGACTGGGACTACCTGCGGGCCGCGCTCAGCTGAGGCCCACCCGAACAAGGAGCCAACCATGCCGGAACCTGGCAGCGTGGTCGTCATCGGCGGCACCTCGGGGCTCGGGCGCGAGGTCGCGCGCCATTACGCCGGCCGCGGCCGCGACGTGGTCGTCTCCGGTCGGGACGCCCAGCGGGCCGAGGCCGTGGCCAAGGAGCTCGGCGGGCGCACCCACGGGATCGGCCTGGACCTGGCCCAGCCCGAGGAGCTCGCCGGCCGGCTGGCCGGCGTCGGCCAGGTGGCGCACCTGGTCCTTGCCGCCATCGACCGCGACGACAACCGGGTCCACGACTTCGACCTCGCCGGGGCCCTCCGGCTCGTCACCCTCAAGCTGGTCGGGTACACCGAGGTGGTGCACGCGCTCCTCCCGCGGCTGGACGGCGGCGGCTCCGTCGTGATGTTCGGCGGCCTGGCCAAGGACCGGCCCTACCCGGGGTCGACCACCGTCTCCACCGTCAACGGCGGCGTCATCGGCATGGTCCACACCCTCGCGGTCGAGCTCGCGCCGATCCGGGTCAACGCCGTGCACCCCGGGATCGTCGGCGACAGCCCCTTCTGGAGCGCCAAGCCGGAGGCGGCCCGCGAGGGGTTCCGGTCGCGCACCCCCACCGGCCGGCTCGCGACCATGCAGGACGTGGTCGGCGCGGTCGTGTTCCTCCTGGAGAACCGGTCGGTGAACGGCGTCAACCTCCCCGTCGACGGCGGCTGGCTGCTCCTCTAAGGCCTGTCTTGTGGATGTCGCTGGCAACGCAGCAACCGGCAGTCCTCGATCCATGTGGGGAGCCCGCTCCCCCCACGGCCCCCCAAGAGCGCCTGCGCCATGGCCAGGGGAATCGGCGGATTCATCGGACAGGCCCTAGCCTGGCGGGGATGCCGCGCGCAAACCCGCCCGAGGTCTCGGCTCAGGCGGGCGCGAAGATCAGCCGGAACTCGACGGTCACGTCGTCATGGATCGAGACGACCGGGCCGAACTGCGGCGGCTGGATGCCGTAGTCGGTCATGCGCACCGGGAGCTGGCCGGCGACCTGGATCGTGCCCCCGTCCCGGCGGCCCTGCAGCGAGAGGGCCACCTCGCGGGTGACGCCGTGGACGGTCAGCTTGCCGCGGCCCTTGCCGTTCACCTGCTGGCCGTCCGCCGGAGCCTGGCCGAGCTGGATCGGCTCGGTCAGCTCGAAGGTGGCGGTCGGGAACCGCTCGGACTCCAGGCCACGCTGGCGGATGGCATTGTCGCGGCGGCTCTCGTCGCTGGCCAGCTTGGTCAGGTCGGCCTCGATCCTGACGGCCGCGACCCGGTCGCCTGCGAGCTGCATCGTGCCGCTGACCGCGGTGGACCGGCCGACGGCGTCGCTGGGCGACGACAGGAACGCGAGCTGCTCCCGGGCCCGGTAGCCGACATACGACGACCCGTCGTCGCGGACCCGCCATGTGCCGTCGGCGCTGCCGCTGGCGGTCGTCCCGGTCCCGGCCCCCGTCGATGCCGGGGCCGGGTCGAGCGCCGCCGGGGGCGGGGAGTCCGACGTCCTCGCCACGAACACCCAGTACCCGGCGCCGAGCAGGACCAGCGCGAGCGCGACGACCCCGGCGACGACCAGCCGGCCTCTGCGTGCCGGAGCAGCTGACATCCAACGAACCTCCTCGGCGTGGGTGGACGGGCGCACGGCCGCGCCGCCGTCGCCCGGAGACGGCACGCAGTGTCATGCGAACCGGCTAAAGTGACCGTAAGAGGATGATCCTCGTCGCCGGCGGGGAACAAACCGCCGGCGCGCCGGCGTTGGGGACCGTAAAGTATTTGTGCATGCAACTAGCTGGGAGGTCCCGACGCCCGCTGTCACCGCAGACACCCTCACCCTGCCCCGGCTGCCCGAGCCCGGCCCCGAGGGCGTCGAGCGCCCGGTGGTGTCGGTGACCACCGCGCCCACGGGCCTCGAGGGGGAGGGCTTCCCGGTGCGCCGGGCGTTCGCCGGGGTCGACCTGGCCACCCTCGACCCGTTCGTGCACATGACAGTACCGACAGGTGAGCTGGTGCGCATCACGCCCGAGCACAGCCCTTGGCAGGGTTGCTTGTAACCCTGGTTGGGATGAAGGCGATCTCGCCTTCTTCCGCGCTCGCAGCCCGCGCAGATCCTGGCGTCCCCGCCGCACCAGCCAGCTCACCCTGGCGGCCTGAGAGCTACATGCAAGCAGGTCGGGAGGCCGAGTTAGCGCCCGGCGATCCGCAGCACCGTGCCAGGGTTTGCGACCGACACCCAGACGGCGCCCGCGGTTGCCGCGACGTCGATGGGGTGACCGCCGACAGCGATCGTCTCGACCGCTTGGTTGGTCTGCGGGTCGATGCGGACGACCACCACGTCCTGGGGCGCGGCGTCCACGCGGTAGTCGCTGGTGACCCAGACGCCGCCGGCGCCGACCGCGAGGTTGCCGGCGCGGAACCCGACCGGGATCGGCGACCCGACCACCCGGTTCGTCCCCGGGTCGATCCGGGAGACGGAGTTGTCGTGCCAGTTGCCCACCCAGGCCGCGCCCGCGCCGTAGGCGACCCGGTGCGGCTCGGACGGGACGGGGATGTCGGCCACGACCGTCCCGCTCGCCTGGTCGACGCGGGTCACCGTGCGGGCGTCATGGTTGGCGACCCACACCGACCCGCCACCCACGGCGAGGCTCTGCGGGCTGGCGCCGGTTGTGACCGGCCGGCCCGCGAGCCGGTTGGCCTCCGGGTCGATCCGCGCCACGCTGTCGCCGCCGCCGCCGGAGTTGGTCACCCAGACAGCCCCCGGCGTGGCCGCGACGTCCAGGGGCGCCCGCCGGACCGTGATGGTCGCCGCCGTGCGGCCGGTCGCCAGGTCGATGCGGGTCACCGTGTCGTCGCCTGGCGCGCCGAGGTCCCCGGGGGCGACGCTGGTGACCCACAGCGCCCCCTCACCGACGGCGATGGCCTCAGCGTCCGCAGGGACCCGCAGTGGCTCGCCGACGGCCGCGTTGGTCGCCGGGTCGATCCCAACCACCGCGCTGGCGGCGTGCACCCAGAGGATCCCGTCGGCCACGGCCATGCTCCGGGCGCCGGGGAGCGGGATGAGCGCGGCGAACCGGCCGCGGTCGAAGGCGGGCACGGTGGCACCGGTGCCGGTGGGCGTGGGCGGCGGCTGGGTCGATCGCGGGGTGCTGCGGGTCTCGGCGGCGCCGGAGCACGCGGCTGCGGCAACAAGCACCGCGACGGCCAGCGTCTGCCATCGTGGAGCGCGAAGCGGCGACGGCCGGAGGGTGGCGGGGGTCGTCATGGCGCACCTCCCAGGGCTCCAGGGTGGAGCACCCTTCCTACACTCCACGCGCCCGGCCGGTTCCCCACGAACGAGGCCCTCCTGGGTCTGCCACAGGGCAGCCGGCCGGGGCAGGACGATCTTGGCGCATCGGCCCCCGGCGCCCACCGGGTCGTCGCAAGTCATCGACCTTGACATGCTTATCCAGCTGGTGCGGCCTCACCCGGCTCGGTGTGGGTGATCAGCGACGTCCGCAAGGTGCAAGGTGGTGGTGCGGATCGACCCGGCCAGCAACCGGTGACCGGCCGGCCGATCCGGTCGGACACGAGCCGGGACCGGAGTGGAAGGTCAGCGCGGGACCGCGCCGTCCCCTGCGTGGCGCCGCAACCGCAGGCTACCGCGCGGCTGCGCCGGAGAAGCGGACCAGCTCGTTCGGCGCGGTCGTCGCCACCCAGGCGTGGTTGCCTGTCGCGACGACATCGCGCGGGCGGCCACGCGTGCGGTACGAGCGCACGATGCGGCCGCTGCGGGCGTCGATCTCCAACACGGTGTGCAGCTGTGGGTCCGCGAGGTAGCCGCCCACCGATGGGATCGCCCACAGGTGCCCGCCCGCCGACGCCAGCAGCTCGGTCGGGAAGCCGGCGCGGATCGGAGGTCCCAAGATCCGGCCGGTGCGTGGGTCGACGCGCACGATCGCGGACTCGTGATACAGCGCGACCCACACGAAGCCCGACCCGAAGGCGACGCCGTGCGGCTCCGATGACAGCGTGATCCGGCGCGCCACGCGACCGCTGCGGGGATCGACGCGGAGCAGCGTCCCGCGGTCGTGGCTCACGGCCCAGACCGCGCCGGCGCCCGCCGCGATGCCGACGATCTCGGTGTCCCCAGGCTGCTTGGACCTGATCGCCCCTGAGCGCGCATCGATGCCGTAGACGAAGGTCGGTCCCTCGGCGAGGTTCGCCGCCCACAGCACGCCCCCGGCAAGCACGATCGCGAGCCCGGGCAGCGGGACGCGTGCCGTCAGGCGGCGCGTCGCCACGTCGAAGCGATACAGCGTCAGCTCGCCGACGACCCAGAGGCTGTGGCGGTCAGCCGCCAGCCCGCGCGGGCGGTCGGGGCCGTCGATGACACCGGCCTGCGGCGGAGGCGGCGTCACCTTGGCACGGCTCGGCAACCCGACGACGGTTCCGAGCCACCGGCAGGCGCGCGCATCGGCGGCGCCCACACTGCGGGCCTGGCTGCTGGCGATGAGGAGGCGGCTCCCCACCAGCGTGAGGCGGTCGGGCGGGACCGGCAGGGGGATCTGCCGGCAGGTCCCGTCAGCAGGCCGCTCGGCGGGAGCCGAGCGCGTGGCTGGCGTCGCCGGCGCGCCTGCCGGGCGGGGGCGGTCGCCTTCTCCAGAGCGAACGGCGAGGACGCTGACCGCGATGCCCGCACAGACCAGCGCGAGCAGGGCCGCCCGCCTCATCCCCTGCCGCCCCCGCGCGCGCGCCAGTATGCAACGGCCGCTACCGGCCGGTAGGCGAGCGCGCGCCCGTCCGCGCTCCGGGCCGTAACGGTCCCGGGCGTCATCAGGTCGTGCTGGCGCACGGTCGGGACGGCGTAGTCGAAGCGCCGGCCGTGGAGCGGGACCCGCACCGTCGTGCCGTCCGGATACCGCAACGTGAGGTGGTCGACACCGGCCAGGTGCAGCGCGCCGCGCACGCGCAGCACGCGCGTGAGGTCGCCTGCTGTGCTGACGGTGTCGATCTCGATCGGGTCGGGGTGTTCCGCCTCCGGAGGCGGGGTGATCGCGTCGGTCGGGATCACGGCCTGTGCCAGGGGCTTGCCGTCGCCGTCGCGCGCGACCAGCAGCAGTCCGTGCTGGTGGACGGCGGCCAGATGCTGCGGCGGGACGTCGGCGACGTAGAAGCCGCGCTCGCCGAGCTGCACCCGGTCGCTGCCGCCGTCGGGGTAGACCAGCTCGATCAGGCGTGTGCTGGCGCTGGCGACGCGGCCCGACACGGTCACGGGCGAGTCGGGCCGGATGGGGTCGCTGAACGGAACCGTTACCGAGATTGGCGTGCGCTGGGCCTGCTGCGCGGTCGAGCAGACGGCACCGCGCGGGCCAGCCGCCTGCGTCACCAGCTCGGCGCAGTAGCCGCCGCCCTTCAGCGCCGCGAAGTAGACGACCGAGCGGTAGGTGAGCGACAGCCTCGCCACGCTCATTGCGGGGTCGACGAGTCGGTTGACATGGCGGTCTCCCCTCGATCGCGACCGGGCTGCACGTTCTACACCGCAGCACGTGAAGCGGTTCCCCCTGACGCGGGGTCGACCCCAGCGCGTGCTAACGGATGGCCATGGGTCCGCTCGTAACCTGCGGTGACGGGAGCGCACTGACGAGAACTAGTCGCCGCGGCGGTGGAACGCTTCGATCTTGCGGATGTCTGGTTCCAGGGGAGGAAGGCCGACGGCCCGACGGCGCTCATCCACCTGGTCGGGGTCTTCAAGCAAGGGCGGACCGGACCTCCCATCCTCCTGCCGCAGATCGTCGTCCCGTGCACCTGGACGTCCCGCTCGACCAGCGACCGTCGGTCCGCCAGGAACGCGACCTGCCACGGCTCGGCCTCCCCGGCCGCCGCGGCGCCTCGCAGCAGCGTCAGGCAGCGACGAAGCACGTCGGGTGCGGGCATGCTGTGCAGGGCCAGGGCCCAGGCCGCCTCCGCGCCGCCCTCGCCGACCAGGCTCCTGCCAGGCCAACCGTGGGTGTCGAGGATCTCGGCCAGCCGTCGCCTGAGCCGACCCATCAGCTCCAGCAGCTGGCGCTGGACCTGGTCGCTGTCCCAGCCGTGCCCCGGCGACCCGAGGAAGGACTGGTCCTGCCCGGCCAACCATGACTGTCACAATCAGTGGCGGCATCCTGGAATGAAGGTCTGGAGGTCACGATGCCCGCGGTCACCGCTGAAACGCTCACCCTGCCGCGCCTGCCGAACCCCGATCCCGAGCAGGTGGACCGCCCCGTCCTCTCGGTGACCACCGCATCCTCCGGGCTGGAGGGGGAGGGCTTCCCCGTCCGCCGCGCCTTCGCCGGCGTCGACCTGGCGGCGCTGGACCCCTTCGTCCACATGGACCAGATGGGCGAGGTCGACTACGCCCCCGGCCAGCCCAAGAGCACCCCTGGCACCCCACCGCGGCTTCGAGACCGTCACCTACATGATCGACGGGGTCTTCCAGCACCAGGACTCCAACGGCGGCGGCGGTCTCATCACCGACGGCGACACCCAGTGGATGACCGCGGGAGCAGGGTTGTCAATTTGCTAGCCGCTGGCCTCGACAAATGAACGAGAGCAGCAGTCAGGCCAGCATCACCGTCGACGATCTCCTCCTGTCGCCTGCGCCGGCTGCGCGGCGTGGCCTGACCCGCAACGTGGATGCCGCCACGGCCCCGCGTCAGGCAGTTGGCGAGGCCAGCTCGAGCCCGTGACCGCTCTCTTGAGCAGGCCGGGCAGGCAGCTCGGACACAGCGGGCAAGCCAAGCAGCAGACACAGCACCATCGGCGGCCGGCGACCAGGCCTCGACCCCGGCCGGCACGTAGGAACTCCGGCCAGGGAACCCGGTGGCACCAGACAGTGAATGTGAGTGCTGGACGCGAACCTCACACCGGCCCTCACACGGCTCTCAACACGGACTCATGCCGCTCACAACCCGGGTCACGGGGGCTGTCATTTGCCATTGAAGATGGCCTGATCCCGAGCCGCTGACCTGGTCGGATCAGATTGAGTGGCACGCCAGCACGCGGGGGAGTTGGTGCTCGTCTCGAGCTGGACAGGCGTCTTGACCAGCACATTGGCACACGGGCCAACTTGGATGACACGCGGTCAGACTTCGATGGCACAGGACAGGGGCTGCTGGGCGAAGCACGCCGGTCGCTTCAGCCGTCGCCGCGCACCCGGTGCCTGGCCCTCGGCCATTGGCTGCACTAGCTCCATCGCCTCCCGTTCGGCCGTCATCCGCTGCGCCAGCCATCCCCTTGGCCGGCGTGGCACCTCGAAGGCGAGAAGGCACCCGTGGACTGCCGGCCGCCTGGCCCAACCAGGCCTGTGGGCGGCCGGAAACGCCGCCCTCGGATTTCGGCTTCCCGGCCGAACCACTCGCCCGAGGCAGCGCCGCGTTCTGCTGCTACGACTGGGCTGCGGCGTGGTGGAGCGGCCAGCTCACGGTGTGCACGGCGCCGCGACCCCCATCTGGCAATCTGCGCCAAATGTCTCTTGCGTCTGGGCTATAGCCCTGAGCTGAATGATCGTCCCCCGCCTTCGTCGCATCCGTCTCGCCAGTCGCATGAGTCGGCTCGATTCCGTTGGACATTCGTTGGTGCAAAGCGTTGAGCGGTGCAGCCGATCGAAGCCAAGGCATGTTCAGGAAACAGGTGCCCAGGGGCCGATTGCGTGGTCCGATCCCCGTGCGAGGTCCCGGCGGCGATCCATGGCACGGTATCGTTCATCATGTCCCTGATGGCGCAGAGCGTGCAGGTTTGCTCACCCGATCCGTCCATCCCCGAGATGGCGCCGGCGATCCAAGGAGCGGCACGATGAAGGCGATCGTCCAGGACCGCTACGGCTCGGCCGATGTCTTGGAGCTCAGGGACATCGCGGCTCCCGTGGTCGGGGACAACGACGTGCTCGTCCGGGTACACGCTGCCGGTTGCGGCCCGGACGTCTGGCACCTGATGACGGGACTGCCGTACTTTGCGCGCCTCATGGTCGGGTTCCGCAAACCGAAGGTCGGCGTCCTGGGCTGGGACCTCGCGGGGCATGTCGAGGCGGTCGGTTCGGCAGTCACCGGGTTCCAGCCCGGCGACGAGGTGATGGGCATCGTCGAGGGCTCCTTCGCGGAACTCGCCATCGCCCGTCCGGACAAGCTGGTCCCGAAGCCGGCCCGACTTACCATCGAGCAGGCCGCGGCCGTTCCCATCTCCGGTGTCACCGCCCTCCAGGCCCTCCGCGACAAAGGAGGGGTGCGGCCGGGACAGAAGGTGCTGATCATCGGGGCGGCCGGAGGCGTGGGCTCGCTGGCGGTGCAGCTCGCCAGGGCCTTCGGCGCGGAGGTCACGGGCGTGTGCAGCACGACGAAGATGGACCTGGTCCGGTCGATCGGCGCCGACCACGTGATCGACTACACGCGCGAGGACTTCACGGACGGCCAGCGACGCTGGGACGTGATCGTCGATACGGCGGGCCGCCGACCATTGTCACAACTTCGCCGCGCCCTCACCCGCAAGGGGACCCTCGTGATCGTCGGAGGCGACGGCGGTGGGCCATGGACCGGGGGCTTCTTCCGCGGGGTCCTGCGGGCGCCCCTGTTGTCCCGGTTCGTGGGTCAGAAGCTGTGTGGGCTGAATTCGAAGGTGTATCAGGAGGACCTGCGGACCGTGGGCGAGCTGATCGAGGCCGGCAAGCTCACTCCCGTCATCGACAGAACGTACCCACTGGTTGAGACCCCCCTGGCGCTCCGGTATCTGGAAAGGGGCCACCCGCGCGGCAAGGTGGTCATCACCGTCTGAGGGATTATCCGCGCTGCGGGACCGAGCGGAGCGGTCAGATTCCCGGATGATGCTGGTGTGCAAGACGGCGGGTCATCATGGTAATCATCGCCCAGGTGACCATGGCCTGGTGGTCGGGGAGCCGTTCGTAGTCGCGGACGGTACAGCGGTGTTGGACATCCAGGCGACGGTGCGCTCCACCACCGACCTGCGGGGGCAGAATCTGGAAGGCGTGGGCCAGGCGTCTGCGGACAATGTCGACCCGCACGCCCGGCTGGCGGTCGCCCAGGCGACCAGCTTGCCGGCATAGGCGGCATCAGCCCAGACCAGGCGGATGCGACGGCGGGTAGCGCTGGGGATGGAGCCGCTGCCATACGCCCCGGCTGGACGGTCGGCGCCTGGCTGGTGCCGTTCCTCAACCTGGTCCGACCCAAGCGGATCATGGACACCATCTGGCGAGCCAGCGATCCCGACCGGCCCCCGCACGATCCGTTCTGGCGCAAGGGTCCGGTGCCCGCCCTGGTGCACCTGTGGTGGGCCGCGTTCCTCCTAAGCTGGCTCGCCGACCGGGTGGTGGTCGTCCTGCTACGGCGCGGGTCCAGCACCGTCGAGGGGCTGCGGACCCTGAGCATCGCCACCCTCGCCTCCGATAGTCTGGGGCTGGTCCTCGGGCTGCTCTGCCTTGAGCTGGTGCGGCGAGCAACGCGCCGCCAGCAGGCGCGAGCCGCTCGACTGGCCGTTGCCCCGCCCGCCTAGGCCGCTTGGGTGCTCAGATCAGGCTCCGAGGTACCTGTCTGCTGCCCCTTTGCTGCCGGAAGTGGACGAACGGCGCAGAGCGCGACCCAAGCGGCAGCCGGGGAACGAAGAACCGCAGGTCGGTTGACCTGCGGTTTCGGTGGGAGTGGAGCTGAGGGGATTTGAACCCCTGGCCTCTTGCATGCCATATACGGACAGCTGAACCGATCACGGCCGATACGGCTGTCGAGCTGCGGGTTTGGCTGTCCGTTGGGCACCGTGATTGACCGCTATTGACCGCTGGTTCGCGGCCCCAGGACGGCCCCAGCCGTTGCCATGCCCGGTCTTTCCACCAGCTTGCCCGCCGCGTCCGAGAGAACAGCGATCGTGGCCATGCCGTTCACGTCCTCTCTCCTCGACGGCGAAATGTCCGGTGTCGAACAGGTGCAGCTCTGCCTCTAGGACATCCGGTCTCTGTCGTTGCGCGTTCACATCGGCGATGCAGAGCGCACTCGGAAGCTGCCTATCGGCTAAGGAAGCGATCGCGGCAGCCCGAACCATGGGAGCACGCCCGGCGGATGGTCGCGAACCGATCGGGGGTGATCATGACCGTCACCTCAATCCCTTCGCGGACGGGCATCCCATTGGTGGGAGGCGGCGGTCCGGCGATGGCCGCCGTGGAGGCACTCACTCGAGATCTCTCCGCCGAGCTCGCACCTCAGGGCATTCGCGTGGTCGGTCTGCGACCACAGGGCATGCCGGAGACAGGCAGGATCAAGGAAAGCTTCGAGCTTTACGCCAAGGCATCGGGAATGACCTGGGAACAGTTCCACGAGTTAGGCGCAGGCAGGACCCACACGCGACGGCTTTCGACGCTCGCGGAGATGGC
>WNFV01002222.1_pt1 | contig 32480 bp, 30 predicted proteins | sample 5400101 | NCBI WGS metagenome assembly WNFV01 (sample SAMN13153361, study PRJNA577476) | soil metagenome | isolation source: 115 cm soil or saprolite under grassland replicate 1 | place: USA:California | collected 2016-06-15 | reverse complement strand
GGTGCAGCGGCGAGCGGCGCGGCACACTCCTCGCAGAACTTCGCGCTGTCGCTGTTTTCGTGCCCACAACTCGCGCAAACCAGCACGGTACGAGACTAGATCACGTCCCTACCCACGACTACCTTGGCCCCGGCTCGCCAAAGCGTTTCGCACCCACCTCGATCGCCTCCTCCCCGCGCACCCGCGGTCGCAGGTGCGAATGCCTCAGCCTGGGATTTCCATGCATATGCCCAGAAAACGAAGTTCGGAAAAACACCGTTCCAGGGCTTTATCCAAGCCGTTCCCGCGGAGCGCTCGAGTCGTCTTCCGGCTCGGTCCTTCGTCTCCAGGAGGCCGCCGCATCGCCGTTCGTTCTGGAGCTGCGGACATTCTGTGGTAATCGGCGTCTCGGAAGCTGGTGCGTTTTCTGGTGCGTTAAGCGGCGGGCTAGAATCCCTGTTATGAAGCGTCGGCGTCGACTGCGCAAGCTCGTTCCCGACGCGGAGCTGATTCGGCGCAGGGCGGCGGCGAGCCGTTGCGCGAGCTCGCTCCCGACTACGACGTCACGCACACGACGCTCGGCCGCTATTTCGAGCGGCCGGAGCTCGCGAAGCAGCTCAGGCAGGCTGCGGAGCAGCTGCGGGCCGAGCAGCGAGCCGCAGCGGCGCGCCGCTCGGCCGAGCGGCGGCTCGAACAGGAGGTGCGCAGGAAGGCCAGGGAGCAGGCCGCGGCCGAGCGTGAGCAGTCGCGCCGCGCCGGCGCTGCCTTGGCCGAGCGCACTTCGCGGCGAGGCCCTGCGCGCAGCTCCTTTGAGGCCTGGCTCGACGCGCACGATGCACGCCGGCCCCTCACTCGGGCCGATCTGTACAGCGAGAGCGACGAGATCGCCGCCCGCGTCGTCGCTGCAGGGGGAGGAATGCAGGCCGTGATCGATGCCACCGGCCTGCGCACCCGCGAGAACGTCGTCGGCCTGATCGATCCAGCGATCCTCACGCGAGCGCTCGACAACGACGTACTCGAGCAGGCGCAGCCTCCGCCGGTGTAGGGAGAAGGCCCGGGGATTCTCTTCCAGCCCTGCCCGAGGAGCCGGAGCCGGGGCGCGGCAGTGATCGGCGCCTCAGAACGTGAGAGCTGCGACATGCGGCGGTCGCTGTCAGGCATCGCTCAGTGAGCTTTTGTGGTCGTACTATGGGCACGGGAGCGCGGCCCTCCTCCGGCAGGCGCTCGCGAGGCGATTTGGCTCCGTCCGGCGGAGCGACCGCGTGGTGGGGTCTGCCGGCATCGGGCTGCGTCCGCCCGGTCTTTGTCGCGCTTCCGCCAGAGGACGACATCGGCCCCGTGCCCCCCGCCCCTGACGCGTGCTTCTCTGCGCGGCGGGCGCGAAATGGCGACCGGAGAACGATCGAAACACCAACCGCTTGTGGAGCAGGCGGATGGCGGGGGCGGCTCGAGCAACAGCGATTCTGCGGTCGCCCAAGCATCTAGGGCGGTCGAACGCGGCTTCGGAGTGTCGCAGCTAGTGTCGCTTTGCTCGGGAGCCTGAATCCCGCAACCGGCGCGGGCTCACACCCTCAGACTGTCGCTCTGTCGGTGTGTCAGTCACCGACAGAGAAAAGAGCGTCCGCCTAAGAGTCCTGCCTTCTCGTCGTTCATCGGCGAGCCGGGGAAGAGAGGGAAGAACGCCTCGGGCGTTACCGCAGTTTTACCGTTGGGTTGCCCGCGAGTTGCAGGCTCGCAAGCGGCATCTGTGGAGAACGTTGCATACACCACTGCGACTTCCTACGCTGACAGCGATGGCCCGCTCGCTCGGCGCTGATCCCCGGATCGGAACGGAGCTCGCCGGCTACCGGATCGAGGCTCCGCTCGGTCGTGGCGGAATGAGCGTCGTTTACCTGGCCGAGGACCTCGCATTGGGGCGCAAGGTGGCGCTCAAGCTGATGGCCCCCGAGCTCGCCGAGGATCGCCGCTTCCGCGAGCGCTTCCGGCGGGAGTCACGCCTCGCCGCCTCGATCGATCACCCCAACGTGATCCCCATCTACGAGACAGGCGAGGCGGACGGGCTTCTCTACATTGCGATGCGGTACGTCGAGGGGACCGATCTGAAGTCACTCCTCGCCCGTGAAGGGCCGCTCACACCGAGGCGGGCGCTCACACTGCTTTCCCAGGTCGCGGAGGCTCTCGACGCCGCTCACGCGCGGGGGCTCGTCCACCGCGACGTCAAGCCGTCGAACATCCTCATCGCCGGCGAGGGAGAGCGTGAGCACGTCTACCTCGCGGACTTCGGGCTCACGAAGACAGCCGCCGGGACTGACGAAGGGTTGGAGAGCGTACGGCTCTCCGGAAGCCCCGACTACGTCGCCCCGGAGCAGATCACGGAGGGGATCTCCGGCGCAGCAGCCGACATCTACTCGCTCGGCTGCGTTCTCTACCAGTGTCTCACCGGCCATGTGCCCTACCCTCGCGAGAGCGAGTTCGCCGTCCTCTGGGCGCACGTGGATGAGCCGCCTCCTCATGCGACTGAGCTTCGGCCCACGCTTCCCCACGAGCTCGACGCGGTCGTTGGCAGAGTGCTCGCAAAGGAGCCTGCCGCGCGATACCAATCAGGTCGGCAGCTGGTCGACGCGGCGCTGGCGGCCTTGCCGGAAGCGAAGATCGCGCTACTCGGGAACCAGCGCCGCCTCGCACTCCTAGCTGCCTCCGTCGCCGTCCTCATGACCGCCGCTCTCCTAGCAACTCTCATCGTCACACGCGACGACGCGAGGTCGGGCACCGAGCCCACCCTTGCGCTCGCTTCCGGCGCCCTTCAGCGCGTCGACCCGAAGACAAACGAGCTCGTGGCCACGATCCGCCTCGGCGGCGAGCCCGTCGACGTCGCGGCGAGCGAAGACGCCGTCTGGCTCATCGATCCCGGGCGGAACAGCCTCGTCCGCGTCGACTCGGCCACGAACGCCGTCACCACTCAGGGCTCTGGCGCCGGCGCCTTGGCCGCCGTCGCGACCAGTCCAGCGTCCCCGGCCTACGTCGGCATTGCCGCCGACGGGCCTTCGGGAGCCGTTCTGAGTCAGATCGATGCGAACACCCTGAGGGAAGCCCGGACGGGCCACGCCTTGCGAGAGCTTCCGGGCCTTCCAGGCGATCCGACCCCCGCCCCCGTGAGCGCGGTCGGCGCCATGGCCGGGACCGCGTCGGCGGGCTGGGTGGCGGATGTGGCGGCGGGAACGATCACTCGCGTGAGCGACCAAGGCCCTGCGCCGCGCGTCAACGTCGACATCGGGGGTACGGCCCTCGACCTGGCTTCGACCCGAAGCGAAGTCTGGGTCGCGCAAGGAAGCGTACCGGGAGGAGGCGGGGGAGGAAGCGTCGTTCGGCTCGACGACGGGGGCGAGGTCACGGCCAGGGTGCCCCTCTCCTTTACGCCTTCGGCAATCGCGGTCGGCGCAGAAGGCGTCTGGGTTGCCGACCCGGAAGGGAGAAGAGTCTGGCGCGTCGACCTCGACCGCGGCGGCGCGACGCCGGTCCCCGTCGGTGGCCACCCGGTGGACGTCGCCGTCGGCGCCGGCTCCGTCTGGGTGGTCAGCGCAGGCGCGGGCGAGCTCGCGCGGATCGACCCGCAGATGCTCGACGTGGTCGCGACCGTCGAGATCGGGGCGAACCCGACGGCCCTCGCAGCTCGTGAGAACGGCGTCTGGGTCGCACTCGAAGGAGGCACGCCGTCATCGTCCGTGAGATTTCCGCGACGGTATCGACGGCCGCGCTATGACATCGAGGGCGTCTATCCCAAGCGGTGCGCCGAGGGCCTCTCTGGCCGCCTCCCTGTCCGCCTCCGCGACTGCCTCGTCGTCGGCTCGGCACCGGTAACCGCGGCCGACGGATCGTCCGCATTCATCCGGCTCGCCATGAGGGAGAGGCGCCGTCGAGGCCGCTCTGTCAGCTGCCGCGGCAAGCGGTACAACGCTCCCGTCACATCAGACGTGAGAGGCGACGCAGGGACGGGTCGCCTTCAGGTTCCCGGCTGGGGCACGGTTGCGCTCAACCTCGACCGGTCCGTGCTCGCGGTCTCAGGCGTCCCCGATACGCCGGCGCTCTGCGCGGCCCAGGCCGGTACCTGGTTCGGCGTGAAGGGAGCGATCAGGGGGGCGGCCGGCACCTTCACGACCCGTGGGCCGGACAGAACCCTGGTTTTTCGACTCGTGCCCTGAAACTAGGCGCCCTCGTGCGCGAGGCTCCAGGTGTAGCGCGTCAGGTCCTCGACAGGAGTGAGACCGCCCGGCCGAAGACCGCGGCGCACGAGCAGTACCGGCGGACGGGCCCTTCGTGCGAGCGCGAGACGGACCGGCCCGAGACCTTCTTGACGCCATCGCTCGGAGAGGCCGACGACCACCAACCCTGCCTGCTCGACCGCCCTCATCACCCCTTCTTCGCCGGGCGGGACGAGGAGCGGCTTTGTCGCGATCCCCGCCGCCCGCTGAACGACGAGCGAGACTCCGGCGAGAAGCCGGCTCGCGTCGCGCTTCGCTCGGACCGGGTCGGCCGAAGACCCTAGAAGCCGAAGCGTCGCTCCTGTCGAGGAGGCGATCCAGGCGCCGATTTCGACAGCTGACCACTCATGCTCGGCGCCGCCGAACGGAACGATGATCGGAAGGTCGCCTGCAGGCCTTGTGCCTGCTTCGTCCCGGGGCACGAGGAGCGCGACGTCGCACGGCGCTTCCCCGAGGACAGTCTCGAGCTCGCCGTCGAGGGTGCCGTCTGCGAGCAGGGCGGAAGGGCTGTCGACGACGAGGAGGTCGACGTTCTGCTCGGAGGCGAGCCGTACGACGTCCGAGCCCCAGGCGTCCGTCGTGAAGGCCGCTGCTCGGGCGGTCACGCTCGCTGCGGTGAGCGCTGCGCGGCGCTCTTCAAGGAGTGTCGCCGCTTTCTCGAGCTCGTCATTGGCGTGGACGAGCGCGGCGACGATGATCTCCCGCCGAGGGCGTCTCGTGAGCGGCTCCGCAATCGCGAGGAGCGCATCGAGCTTTTCCACGGCAGTGGGAACGACGAGAATCGACCGCTCGGTCGCCGCCTCGCCCGCGGGGGAGCGAGCGGGGCGCTGCTCGATCACAGGTTCGGAGGGCTGAAGCTCGAGCTCGGGATCCTGCCGGAGAATCGCCCGTTCGAGTTCTTGAAGCGCGTGCCCGGGCTCGATTCCGAGCTCGTCCACAAGCGTCCGCCGCGCGTCCTGATAGGCCTCGAGCGCCTCGGCCTGCCGGCCGGCCCGATAGAGCGCAAGCATGAGCTGGTAGCGCAGATGCTCTCGGAAAGGGTTCTCCGCTATTAACGCCTCGAGCTCCGCGACGAGGTCCGCGTGGCGGCCGAGCGCCATGCCCGCCTCGATCCGCTTCTCCAGCGCTGCGACCCGGAGCTCCTCGAACCGAGCCGCGGCCGCGCGCGCGAAGGCTGCGAAGCTCAACTCCGCTAGAGCCGAGCCTCTCCAGAGGGCGAGAGCCTCGCCGAACCGCTCCGCGGCCTTAGCCGGGTCACCTCGGCCGAGCGCCAGTTCGCCCTCGCCGGCGAGTCTCTCAAAGCGGTCCAGGTCGAGCTCCTCCTCCTCGAGCTCGATCAGGTAACCCGGGGGGCGGGTAACGAGCACGGTCCTCGCAGGGTCGACCTCGAGCGCCTTCCGCAGCTGCGAGACGTGCATCTGGAGCGCCTTCGCGCCGGTCTCGGGCGGATCCTCTCCCCAGAGCTCGTCGATCAGCCGTGAGCTGGAGACCACGTGGTTCGCGTTTAGGAGGAGCAGCGCGAGGAGAGCGCAGCGCTTCTCACCGGTGAGCGGGAGCCGAAGGTCGTCGTGCCAGACCTCAAGCGGCCCGAGGATCCGGAAATCCACCAGCCCTTACCTCCCAGCGGACGCTAGCACGCTCCGAAGCCGAGTCCGTGGCTGCGCGTTGCCGGGGCGTTACCGGTCGCTTGCCGGGCCACCGGAGGATCTGAGCCGTAATGAGTATCAGCGAAGAAGCCAGGAGGTCCGGAGTCATGAGCACTTGGGTTCGCCGCGTAATCGTCCTGGCGGCTGTCTCGCTCGCCGCCGGCACGGCGTTCGGCATTTCGAGGGGTCTTCCGTTCAACGAGTCGGCCGGCGGGCGAGAGCGGGTCGCCGTCGTGCCCTCCGGATTCGGCTCGAGGTACGAGCGGGCGGTAGCGCGGATGACACGCATCAATCACCTCTACGAGGAACGGCAAGCCTTACTCTCCTACGCACTGCAATGGGGCGCGCCCCCAAGCGTCGTCGCCCACCTCCGCCGCGAGGTCGCTTGGCTCGAGCGCCGGTACGACCACGCGAGCGAAGCGATCATCGACGCTGCGCGCCAATCGGCGGGTGGCGCACCCGTCTCGACGACTGGTTGAGGGCCATGAGCATGACTCAGCAGAACGACTCCTCGGCCCGCTCTAGCAGGAGGCGATTCCTGGAGTTCTTCGAGAGCCGACGCCCGGACTCGAACCGGGGACCCCTTCATTACACGCTGGCGCTCTCGCGGACTCGTTTTAGCGCGTCCACTCCCCGCTCGTCTCGGCGCGCGTCGTTGTCGCAGTATGGCGGAAGCGCGACAAGGACCGCCCGTACGCAAGCGCTTCACGTACTGGACTCTCCGCCGTCGCGTTAGCGCACGAACGCACCATCGCCTGGACGGCTTTGTCACCTCGCTGATCGCCGACCCCCGAAACGCCCGCCTTTCGGGGCCGGTTGTCGGCTCGGTTGTCGGCGTCGCGGAGGTGGTGTAGTGGGCCGCGATCCCTCTAGGCATCAGGTTCCAGCGAGTCGCGTGGCTCCACGTTGTCGCTTTGTCGCGTTGTCGGGCGCCGACAAGGAGAAGACGGCGGTTAGATCGTGCCCTTGCTCAGCGAGCAGGCGAACTACATACGGACCGATGAACCGGGTTCCACCTAGAACGAGGACTCGCACATGCGAAGTATGTCCCGTGGGGTCGACGCCTATGGCTCGCGCAGAGCTTCGTCAGCATCGAATTTGACATCAATCCTCCAGCTGTTACCCGGGTGGTTTACAAAATCGAGTCCCGACCGATCTCATGCCTAAAGTCCACGGGTCATGAACACATGCTTGGTCCTCGGGGCGGGCGCCAGCCTTGCAAATGCCTTGCACTTCCGCCCGGAGCGCATGCAGAACACTCGCCCGCCACTAGACACAACCTTCTTCCAAGTGGTCGCGGCGATGGGAATTCAACTCCCACCGTCAATCCGCCGCTTCTTCCGGCGGATGTCGGGAGCCGAGCCCAAGATCGAGAGCCTCGCCGCAGTGCGCATGGAGGAGGTGTTCAAGGACGTCTTCTTCGACTTCCAAGAGAACAACGCCGACGCTCTAGCTCGGGATGCATACATCGAGTTGATCGACCTCTATTTGAGGGTCCTTCGGGATACGACCAACTGGTTGTGCGATGACGGGCGGGACGGCGCACCTATTGGGCGTCTACTCGCAGACGCCGCTGACTCTTCAGACAACATCACGGTGATCACCTTCAATCACGACCTCGTCATCGAGAACGAAATCGTTCGCCGGTCACGACTGCGTGAGCGATGGTGCCTCGACTATGGGTACGGCTCGCTCGGCCAAGCTCTGATGTTGACGGCTCCCAGAGCAAATGTTCCGGTCTTCGCAATTCATGCGCTCGGCGCCTGCGACCACACGAGGCCTATCCGGATCTTGAAGCTCCATGGCTCGATGAATTGGGTCATCCGAATCAACAGCATCCGGCCAAGCGCCCGCATCCTTAGTAATGGCCCAGAGGGCCGAGACGTCTATCTCATTACGAAACGGAAGATCATCGGCCGCGAACCAATCGTCAGAACGGGCAGGGGGCGAACTCAATGGCAAACATGGCCCATCGTCGTGCCACCCGTGTACGCAAAGCACGCGCTGCGATCGACACTGCAGGACGTTTGGAATGAAGCGCGGGAGGCGCTCGAAGAAGCCGATCGCATCGCGTTCTTCGGGTACTCGCTTCCGCTCATCGACGTCGAAGCAGAGAAGTTGTTTGAACGTGCTCTCGCTGGTAACCCGGGGATTGAATGGCTCGACGTGATCGACCCGGCCCCAGCGTCGGCGCAGCGTTACGCGGGCCTCGCGCCGGCAGTTCCTGTTCGCTGGTATCCGAGGCTGAACGCATTTAGAGCTGCGGGAGCCTTCGCTTAATGAATGTTGAGCACACTTGTCTCAAGGGTCATGGCCCGTGAGTTGTGACGTTGGTCCTCGATACTGCAGGTCAACCAGGGAGGTATCCCCTGCATCGTCTTCGAACGACCGCCGAGGTCGTGGAGGAGCCGCCGGCCGCGCGCGGGCGGAGGCGCCGCACGGCGTGAGCTAGCGGCGCAGGGCGTGAGGTAGCGGCTATTGGGCATCAAGGGCAGCCCGCGTGCTCAGGTCAACCGGAGCCCCGAAAGAGCTCTTCCCAGAAGGGCCGTTGCCCCGGCGCTCAAACTGAACGCGGGGCTTGCCAGGGCTCGATTTTTTGCACCCAACAGGAATTCAGGTCGTCGCTTCCGGAATAGAGAGATTGACGACCCCGTCCGGCGTCCGGCTGTGGGTTGCGTTCAGAATCGCTCGCAAGTCTTCCTCGAACGATTTCTCGACGCGAAACGTGGTGGAGTCGGAATATGTCGCGACGAGTAGATCAACGCCGTGCGCCCATCTGAAAAGGGTCGCCTGGTCTGGTCGCCACCTGCTTCGTTCAGCGGCTACCTGCCTTAAGCGATTGTAAGCGTACGCGAATGTATTGAATCCGATCCCCGTTCGGCCCTGGATGACGAACAGAAGACAGCTGGTCGAGGCCACAAGAAGGCCGGGCGTGGTCGACTCTCCGAACCCAAACGGACCGCGACCAGAAAGATCACGATAGTCGGGCTTCACGGCGAGCGCTGCTTCTAGCGGTGCGTCGTCACCCAGCCCCTTCAGGAGCTCGTTGATCTCACCGCTGAAGCGCTCCGGGTCGATCCCGCGCTTAGCGAAGAACGACACGAGCGCTTCCGCGGTCGCGAACGCCGCCTTTTCCCGTTCGACGACTGCTGCTGGGTCTGACTCAGGGGTCGTTTTGACCGGACTCTCCTCGGAGACACGCCGCCCTGCAGGCCCGACTAATTGCTCCAGAGTCTCGATGAGTTCATTGATCCCGTACTTCCAGTAACGATCGGTCAACTCGAGTGCGTTGTGCCGAGAAAGTGGAGCGAGATCGTCGGGAACCTCCTCGACCTGCGGCATCGGCGTGCCATTGATGAGAAGAGGAATGACGCGTATGTCGTTCGTAAGGGCATGCGCGATTTCCCGACGGACGTAGTCCTTGGGATCGTTCAGACGCCGCCGGCCTCCCGCATCGGCCGCTGCAAGCCAGTTCGGCCCGATTACTGCGAGCACAACGGCGGCTGAGGCGACTTCGCGTTCGAGCCGATCAATGAAATCCGTGCCCGGTTCGATCGCGTCGACATCTCGGAAGACGTGGTGCTGCCCAAACTGCTCCCGAAGGTGCTCGAATAGCCGACCCGCTTGGCTAGCGGTGTCGTCGCGTCGGTAGCTGATGAAAATTCGAGGCAAGTGGAGCAAGGGACGGTATATAGCGCGACGATCGGGCGTCCGGGAGAGAGACGGGCCGTCGGGATCGGTGAGCGCACGGGCGAGCGCCTGATGACGAAGCCCGGCGTTCGCGACGAGATCGAGAAGAAGCGCAAGGCAAACACGAGCCTGATGACCGGCGTGCCCACCGTGATCCAGGATCTGTTGACGGCCACGAACACGGACGGCACGCCGAACCTCGGGCTCAGGGCAAAGGGCGTTGAGTTGGCAGCCAAGAACTACCAACTACTGATGGGCCTCGACGAAGATGACGTACGCGACGCTCTTCCCGAGGGCGTCTACCGCGTCTACCCGCTGCCGACGGAGTAGGTCCCGTGAGGGAGCACCCTGCTCGTCTCGCCGGGCGGGTACATCGTCGGTGCGCGCGAGCTTGCGACGAGCGCCCGCATCTCCATCGCCGAGACGCTCGATGAAGCACAGGCGTGGCGCGACGCGATCCCCACTACCGCTCGCAGGATCGTCTCCGGGACGCTCCGATCTCTTCGTAGACATCTAGGAGAGCGCGCTACAAGACGACGATTCCCGGCGCAACGGGTCGTCGCACTCGGCGCGGTGCGGGTCTTGGAACAGTGCGGGTTTTGGAAGGTGCTCGCGCGCGTGTACTGCAAAGTCGGTCCAAAAGACGAGGGCTCGCGGCGGACTGGCGGGTCATCCTATGCCGCGAGCGCGAGCAGATTGACGCGTTTGCCGCGTTGACGCCACACGTCAAGGCGAGTCGAGTGCGACAACCGCTCCGGTGCCCTTCGTGCTAGTCAGCTTGGCGCTCGAAGCGCGCCTGCTCCTCGGCCGTTCGCTCGGCCGTGGGAACCGCCTCGAGCCGCTCATCGGGAAGCTCCTCGCCGCTTTCGATGGAGCGTCCGTAGGTGCCTTCGATAAGTCGCGCCTCGGCGCGCTCAACGGCGGCGAGCTCAGTTCGCAGATCATCGGCTTGTCCCTCGTCGAATTCCTCTTCGTAGAGCTGCGACGCAATCCCCCATCTCGTCCTGCCCAGCCAGCTCTTCCCTGCCGGGAACGCTGAGTCGAGCGAGCGCCTGCTCGATCCGGGCGCGCTCGCGGCGAAGAAGGTCTCGGGCCCTTTCGAGCTCCATCTGGTCAGCGCAGTGTTGCAGACAGCTCGCCCAGCTCGGCGATCTCGAGTCAGGTAGGTGGGCCGAGGTCTCTGTCGCCGTTCCGCCAAACAGCGACTAGCCCCACCTGTGCCAGGAGCTGTGATCCGGCCGGATCGGCGTGATGTCGATGCGCCCTGGCGCGCACCCGAGCTCCGCCGGGTTATGTCGGATCCCGTGACGGCCGTCGAACCCTTGGCGGAACTCCCGGAGATGACGGCGACCTGGCGCTCGATGTCCCCCACGCGCCGTTGCGTGCGGCCAGGATCTGGTGGCCGTCCACTAGTGTCCTGAGTCGTTGATCCTTTGGCAGTAGGCGGAGAGGCTGTCAAGGATTGGAATGCCCCCGGTTTCGTGGACAGCTGAGCGCTGGGCTATCCGGCCCGGCAGAGAGGCTGTCTGGCCATGCCAAGGAAGCCGAAGTACCGGAAGCCGTATCCGCCAGAGTTTCGGCGTGAAGCGGTGGCGCTCTACTGTCGGACCGATCGCACGCTCGGCGAGCTCGCGCATGACCTGGGGGTGTCGAGGGAGTCGTTGCGGCTCTGGGTGCAGCAAGCACAGATCGAGCGGGGCGAGCGGGACGGCCTGACCGGTGACGAGCAGGAGGAGCTGCGCGAGCTGCGCCGGCGGGTGCTGTTGCTCGAGCAGGAGCGCGAGATCCTAAAAAAAGCAGCGGCCTTCTTCGTGATGGAGAGCGAGACGCGGTGAGCGTGTTTCGGTTCATCGCGACGCAGAAGGCCAACTACTCGGTCTCGCTCATGTGCCGGGTGCTCGATGTCTCTCACTCCGGCTTCCATGCCTGGCAGCGGCGGGTGCCCTCCGATCGCATGCTCACTGATGCGTGGCTGGTCGAGCGGATCGCTCGCGTCCATCGGGAGAGCCGGGGCACCTATGGTGCCCGTCGCGTCCACGCCGCTCTGCGCCAACAGGGAGTCCGCGTCGGGCGCAAGCGGGTTGAGCGGCTGATGCGAGCGCAACGGTTGTCCGGGACAGTGCCGCGCAAGCGAGCGAGGACCACCATCCGCGTGCTGGGCGTGCGGGCCGCCGCTGACCTGGTCGAGCGCGACTTCGTGCCCTCAGCACCGAACGAGCTCTGGGTCGCGGACATCAAGTGTATCCCGACCGTGGCGGGCTGGCTCTACCTCGCTGCTGTTGTCGACTGCTTCTCCCGCCGCGTCGTCGGCTGGTCGATGCGCGACGACCTGCGCGCGAAACTCGTCGTCGACGCGCTCGAGATGGCGGTCGAGCGCCGGCGCCCAGGGCCGGGGCTCGTCCATCACTCCGACCAAGGCACCCAGTACGTCTCGTTGCTCTTCGGCGAGCGCTGCCGCAAGGCGGACATCGAGATTTCGATGGGCTGCACCTCCGCCTACGACAACGCCGTCGCCGAGAGCTTCTTTGCCTCACTGACCAAGGACCTGCTCCGTCGCCGCCCCCTACGCAGCCGGGCCGAAGCTCGAACCGCGGTCTTCGACTACATCGAGACCTTCTACAACCCGATCAGACTTCACTCCACACTCGACTACCTGTCACCCGTCGACTACGAGAAAATGAAAGAAGAAAAACAAGCCGCCTAACCAACCGCTGTCCACCGAAACGGGGGCGGTCCAGGATCTGGTCTGCGGTCTTGTGCCAGACAAACGGTTTGGGGTTGTCGTTCCAGTTAGCGATCCAGGTGCGGATCGAGGCGACGAGATCACGGACGGAACGGTGGGCGCCGCGCCTGATCCACTTCGTCGTTAGCTCCGCGAACCAGCGTTCGACGAGGTTGAGCCAGGAGCTGTAGGTCGGTGTGAAGTGCAGCGTGAAGCGCGGGTGGCGGATCAGCCAGCGCTGGATCGAGGGGGTCTTGTGGGTGGAGGAGTTGTCGAGTACGACGTGCACGGCGAGGTGTGCCGGCACCGAGGCGTCGATCAGGTTCAGGAATCGGCGGAACTCTTCGGCACGGTGCCGTGGCGTCATCTCGGCGATCACCTGGCCGGAAGCGACGTCGAGCGCGGCGTAGAGGTTAGTGGTGCCGCTGCGGACATAGTCGTGGGTCTGGCGCGCAGGCACTCCAGGCATCAACGGGAGGACGGGCGCGCTGCGGTCGAGCGCCTGGATCTGCGCTTTCTCATCGACGCAGAGCACGACGGCGGCTTCCGGAGGATTGAGGTAGAGCCCGACGATGTCGCGGACCTTGTCAATGAACTGCGGATCCGGCGAGAGCTTGAACGCCTCTGTCTGGTGCGGCTTGAGCCCGAACGCTCGCCAGATGCGGCTGACCGCGGTCTGACTCATCCCGGTCGCGGCCGCCATCGAACGCGTCGACCAATGGGTCGCATTCGCCGGCTGCTCCTCGAGCGTCTTCACGATCACCCGCTCCACCTCTTCGTCGCTGATCGAGCGCGGCTTGCCCGGGCGCGGCTCATCATGAGGCCGTCAAGGCGCCGCCGCGCAAAGCGACCCCGCCATCTGCCAACCGTGTTGGAGTTGCAGCCCAACTGCGCGGCGATCTCCGTGCTCGACCTTCCCTCCGCGGCCGCCAACACGATCCGGCAGCGAAACGCCAGCGCCTGCGAGCTCTTCGGCCGTCGAGCCCACCGCTCCAGCACCTCCCGCTCCTCATCGCTGAACACGACCTCCGCACGCTGTGCCATAACAGCCTCCCATCGTCGTCGATGGGGACGACGTTCGGCGTCCGTCGCCGGGTCCCTGCGAACTAACGACTCAGGTCACTAGAAGCTGTGCGGCACGTGCGTCGCGTGCATGCCGAGCACGAGCGCGCCTGCGAGCCCGAAGTAGAGGAGCCCCATGATCAGCTGCTGGTGCGGACGCACCCGGTAGTAGTCCTGCATCTGCGGGAGGCGGCGCAGCTGCCAGCGGCGCCTGAGCTCCGAGCCGGCGAGCAGCAGGATGACGATCAGGATCGGGTTGGGCATGTAGATGACGAGCGCGATCAGGCCGAGGAAGCCCGCCAGCCACAGGGACGGGTGCAGCGCTGCCGAGACCCGCCCGCCGTCGAGCGGGATCACGGGCAGCAGGTTGAAGAGACTCCTGGGCCCGGGCCGCCGCCAGGCTCAGCCGCTCGCGCCCGCCGAGCCAGCCGCGGAGCGTTCGGATCGCGGCCAGCTGCACGAGCGCGTCCTCCTCCTCGCGCGCGAGCAGCTCGAACACCTCCCGGATCAGCGGCGGCACGCTCAGCGCGACTCCTTCTCCTCAGACCGTTGACCTGGCGAGGAGACGACCGCAGCTGACGATCGCCCTGTCAGCTTTGAGATGACAAGGCATTCAGCGTCAGCGAATGGCCGCAGGGAGCCCGCACCTGCGATGTCGCGCCGGGCGGGCGGACGCTGCGCAAACGCTGCACCGAACAGCGTTCGACCGTCACGAGCGCACCCGACGAGCGGACGAGCGTGAGCGGAGGCACCGGAGGGTGGACACGCAACGCCCGTGCGAGCGCGTGCTCGGCAGGGCTCGGCGTGGCGAGCCGCCCCCGGCCTGATCGGCCTCCACGGCGGGGCGGCGACTCGGGAGCCCTCAAGCCCGTACCGGGTGCGGGCTCACGCTCAAGGGTTGGGGCCGTGGGGGTGTGGGGGGCGCCCCCAGCGCGAAGGCGTAGAGGCACGAATGAAGAACGACGGCCGGCTCGCCCCGCTCAGCAGCGGGCTGGCCGCAGCCAGGAACACCCAGTCTCTCTCCTCCAGCCGCGGACAGCGACCTGGCGACGAAGAACCGCGAGCTCGTGGCGCAGCACCACAATCTCGAGCTCCTTGAACCCACGCGAGCGCACCGCAGCGCCGCAACCGCCAGGACACGTCGAAACAACAAGTACAGCAACGATACGACCAAGCAGCGGCCGTCCCTCCACCCGAATCCGAAGAAGCCGACTCTACGGTCGCGAAGCCAGCTCCGACGCACCGTATCGGGCCCCAGACGGCATTACGTACCCCACGGGCCGGGAAGCTGCGGATCAGTCTCCCGCCGTGCTGGCTGAGCGTTCTGGCTCAAGCCGCTCGAGGAGCTGGCGAGCCCTCCGGGCGCCGACGACGTATCCCTTCCGCTCGCAGACCCGCAGGGCGTCGGTGAGCACCCGCTCGGCCTCTTTAGGCCGGCCGACCTGTAGCAGTGCTTCGCCGAGGCTGGCGAGCGCGAATGCGTGGAGAAACAGGAAGTCGGTGGTCTCGGCGATCGTGACGGCCTCACGACCCAATCGCTCCGCCTCCTCTGCCTCGCCGCGCCGTGCAAGGATCTTCGCCCTCACGCTTCGCAGGAGCCCCTGCGAGTAGGCGTCATCGCTTCCCGCCGTCTCCGCACTGATCTGGATGAACTCCTCCGCTTCGTCGTAGCGGCCCTGGGCATAGAGGGCCTCGGCGAGGATGCCCGCCACCGTCGAGAGCCAGGCCAGCTCCCCGATCTCCTTCAGCGTTTCGACGCCCCAGCGGAGCTGCTGCTCGGCGGCGGCTGGGTCGCCGGCGAGCAGCTCGATCCATGCGGCCATCTGTGTGAGCGGCCCCGCCATCCACACCGTCAGCGCGACCTCGTCGAGCATCGCTCTCGCCTGGGCGATCAACCCCCGGCCGTCGTCGAAGCGGCCCCGCATCGCTTCGAATTTGCCCCGCGTGAACAGGGCGGTGGACATGGCCTTGCGGTCGCCGGCGGCCCGCTCGAGCACGTCCTGGCACCGACGGATGGCCTCCTCGACCGGCGTCGGGCCTCCCCACACGACGAGCGGCACCCACGCGAGGGATTCCAGCCTCTGTCGATCGTCACCGGCGCGGTCGGCGTGTGTGGCCGCGTTCTCCCACGCCTCTTCGGACGCCGCAAACTCGCACTTGGTCAGATGGAACAAGCCGAGCAGGGACCACGCCTTCGCGAGTCCGCGCTCGTCCTCCTGGCCCTGGAACATCGAGATCGCCCGCTGCGCTTCTCGATGCGCCTCCTCGGCCCACCCCTCAGGGTCGGTGAACAGCTGGACCCAGAGGCGGAGGATGAGCACCTGCGCTTGAAGGCGGCGATCTGCGGAAGCGGTCGCCGCCTCGTTCGTCTCGGCGACCGCTTCCTGCGCCCGTGCAAAATCTCCGGTCTCGACCAGCGCGAACGCCAGATCGGGCAAGAGCCCGAGGCGCGCCGGATCGTCGCCGGGACGAAGCGAGACCGCTCTCGACAGCAGGTTGACAGCGGCCGGCATGTCGCCCCGCGCGAACGCTCGCCGTCCCGCCGATGCCAGCGGCTCCGCCGCCCGCCGCCCGAGCGACTCGACACGTTCGTTGAGGGGACCGAGCTCCGACAGCGACCGATATGCCTGCTCCAGGTGGTAACCGACGATCTCCTCGTACTCGCCGACCCGGCCGCGGACCTTCGTCTCGACCCAGTCGGCGAATCGCTCGTGCAAGTCAGCCCGAACACTTTTCGGAATACCGCCGTAGGCGGCATCGCCGATCAGGATGTGCGCGAATCGAAAGGCGTCCTCTTCCCGCAGGTCCGAGCGGTCGGGACGGATCAGCCCCTTCCTCGTGAGGGAGTGGAGGTGGCTGCCGACGCGGGGCCTCTGCTCCGGGGGGGACAGCTCCGAGACGGCGCCCCAGTAGAACATGCGTCCGATCACGGAGGCACGTTCGATGACGGCGCGCTCTTCTTCGTCGAGCCTGTCGAGCCGCGCCGTGAGAAGGGCTTGGATCGTGGGCGGGACGGTTAGGTTCGAGAGGTCTCCGCTGACGATCCAGGTCCCGTCGACGCGCCGGAGCAGGCCGTCGTCGACCAGCATCTGGAGCGTCTCCTCGACGAAGAGCGGATTTCCCTCGGCGGCTGCCGCGATGCGCGCCCGCGCCTCCTCCGCGAGCTGCGAGCCGCCGAGCAAGTTCTCGATCAGGCCCTCGATCTGGCCCTCGCTCAGCGCGCCGAGCGTGATGAGCGACGCGTTCGCCTTCCCGGCCAGCCAGCCCCCGCGGACCTCGAGGAGCTCGGGGCGGGCAAGACAGACGAGCATCACCGGGCTGTCGCGCAGCCAGCTCACGAGGTACTCCAGCAGGTCGAGGAACGTGGGCTCCGCCCAGTGAATGTCGTCGAACACGACGACGAGGGGCTGCCGCGTGCTCAGCTCCTCGAACAGCTTCCGCACAGCCCAGAACGTCTCCTGGACGCCTGGCGTCACCACGGCGACCCCCAGAAGCGCGGCCAACCGCTCGTCGGCGAGCGCAGCGTCGGGGCCGGCGAGCAGCCGACGGATCTTCAGGCGCGCCTCATCGGCCGTGTCCGCATCGCCGATCCCGGCGGCATCTCGCAGCACCTCGACGATCGGCCAAAACGTTATCCCTTCGCCGTAGGGGAGGCAGCGGCCGGCGATCACCCTCGTGCCGCTGCCGAGCCTGGGCAGAACCTCGCGCGTCAGCCGCGACTTGCCGACGCCAGCAGGGCCCATCACGGTAACGACCTCGCATGATCGGGCCCCGATCGCCCGGTGGAGGACTTCCTCGAGCAACGCGAGTTCCTGCTCTCGCCCGATGAGCGGGGAGTCGAGGCGGCGAGCGGTGAGCGGTGTGGGCGCCACATCGACGAGCTTCCATGCGACAAGAGGCTCCGACTTCCCTTTCACGCGGACAGGAGCGATGGGCTCTGCCGTCGCGACGTCGCGGACCATCCGGTAAGTGGCTTCACCGATGAGGATCTCCCCCGACCCGGCCGCCTGCTCCAAGCGAGCGGCGACATTAACCGCGTCCCCGACGACAAACGACTCGCCACGGCTCGGGTCACCGGCGATGACCTCACCCGTGTTTATCCCGGTCCGTGTAACGATCCTGACGCCCCAGTTGCGTTCGAACTCCTCGTTTAGCCCGCGTTGAGCCTCACGCATCGCGACGGCGGCCTGGAGCGCGCGGACGGCGTCGTCCTCGTGCAGCCGCGGAACGCCGAAGACCGCCATGATCGCGTCGCCGATAAACTTCTCGCTGGTTCCCCCGTAGCGCTGGAGCACGGCGCTCATTTCCTGGAAGTAGCGGGTCATAAGCTGGCGAAGCGATTCAGGATCCAGCTCCTGGCCCAGCGCGGTCGAGCCCGCAAGGTCCGAGAAGACGACGGTGACGATCTTGCGCATCTCGGCGGGAACGGAAGGCTGGGCGGCGAGGGCCGAGCCGCACGACCGGCAGAAGCGGGATCCGGCCTCGTTCTCGGAGCCGCAGGTCGAGCAAACCGATCTCTCCGTCATGAGTGCACCGGCCTTCGTTCGCTTGCCGGACGCCAATCGGTCCGGCACTCGTCGCTTTCGGTCACGGACTCTGACGCCAGTGTCCCTCGGATCGTCGAGCTTGACAAGAGTGCCTGGGAGGATGGATAGTCGGGGATCGTCGACTGAAAGGAGACGAGGGTGGCGGACAAATTGCCCGACAAGGTGGAGGAACACCTCGCAAGCGCCCTCTCAGCGGACGTACACGAGGTACTTGCCAGCCTCACGGATGAGGAGCTCAAGGTCCTCGCCGACGTGAGGGGGAAACTGGACAAAGCGAACGCGCCGGACCACGTCAAGGCCCAAATCGTTTAGCGTGGCTCCTGACGGCGCGAGGGTGCCCGGAGCAGTACGGGACGACACTGCCTCGCAAACGAAGACGGCCAGCACACGCCTGCGGCAAAAGATCGAGCTGGTGATCGATCCGTTCGGGATCGCGTGCACCCGGCTGATGACCCACCCGCAGATCGCCGAGCTCTGGCCGGAGTATCTCGTAACCCAGCACGCGATCATCCGCGCAACCGTGCCGCTGATGGAGACCGGCGCGGAGCGAGCCCGCGAGATGGCGGATGGGAATCCCGTTGCGGCGGGCGTCGCCGCCTACCTGGAGCGGCACAGCGACGAGGAGCGCGACCACGACGAGTGGCTGCTCGAGGACCTCGAGCTGCTCGGCATGGATCGGTCGACCGTAATGGAGCGCTTGCCCTCGGCGACCGTCGCGAGCCTCGTCGGCTGCCAATACTACTGGGCGCTCCACTATCACCCGCTCGCACTGCTCGGGTACATCTCCTTGATGGAGGGGTATCCGCCGACGCCGGATCTGGTCGAGGACCTGATCGCCAGGACGGGGTATCCGCGGGAGGCGTTCCGCACGTTCGCGGAGCACGGCGAGCTCGATCCGCACCATCGCGAGGAGCTCGACGAGGCGATCGATTCGCTCCCGCTCACCGCGCAGCATGAAGCTCTGCTCGGACTCTCCGCCATGTCCAGCGTCGGATTCCTCGCGCATTCGATCGAGGAGGTCCTCGCGGCAGCTTAGGGCTGCGCGTGGGTCGCGCTCGGCAGCTCGTCCGCTTGCACCGTCCCCCGGAATACGCGACCATCGCCGTCGAGACGGCGAAAAGGAGGCGAGATGGAAGCTGGAATGGGTCAGGCACCGTCCGTCGACCGGCTGCGAGAGCAGTCGATCGGACTCCCACAGGTTCTCTTCCAGTCGATCACGCACATGGCGCCGGGTGCCGCGATCGCATTCTCGATCCTGTTCTCGATCCAGTTCGCTGGGCCGAGCCTGCCGCTGTCCGTCCTGTTCGCGCTGATCGCCTGCGTGCTCGTCGCGAGCTCGATCGGCCAGCTGGCCAAGCACATTCCCTCCGCAGGCGGCCTCTACTCGTACGTCGCGCAGGCGCTCGGCCCGCGCGCCGGCTTCATGGTTGGCTGGGCCTTTCTGCTCTTCCAGCCACTTGTTGCGCCGCTCCTCTTCCTCATCTTTGCGTGGGCGACGACGAACGTCGTCTCGGCCGACAAGCATGGCCTGGGCTGGCACTACACCGGCCAGTGGTGGATCTGGGTGCTCGTCGCGGCCTCGATCGTGTTCTTTCTCACCTACCGCGACGTTCGCCTTTCGACGGGAGCGGGCGTCGTGCTCGGCATCTTCGAGATCGGGGTCTTCGTCGCCCTCGCCGCCTGGATGCTGATCTCCAACGCCGGCGACATCACCATCCAGACCTTCAATCCGTCCCACGCTGAGGCGGGTACGTACAACGGCATTTTCAAAGGCATGGTGTTTGCAATCCTCGCTTTCATCGGCTTCGAGGCAGCCGCCCCGCTCGGCGAGGAGGCCAAGAACCCGCGCTGGGCGGTGCCGCGCGCTGTCGTCCTGTCGGCGGTCGCGATTGGCCTCTTCTACGTCTTCTGTTCCTACGCCTGGGTGATCGGCACCGGTTTCGGTGATTTCACGAAGGTTGCGACCGGCTCGGCAAATCCTTGGCAAGACCTCGCCGTCGTCTTCTGGGGCGGCGGCTGGGTGCTGATCTTCTTCGCGATCATCAACTCCGCGCTCGCGAACGCGAACGCCGGCGTCAACGCCGCGACGCGCATCATCTACTCGATGGGCCGTAACGGCTGGCTGCCATCGGTCTTCGCGCGGACGCACCGCGTCCACAAGACGCCCCACATCGCAATCTTCGCCCAGACGGCGATCGGCCTCGCCGTCGCGCTCCTGGCCGGCTGGAAGTGGAGCCCGCTCACGGCGTTCCAGATCATCGCCGTCGCGGTGACGATCGTCGTGATCACCGTCTACATGACGGTCTGCTTCGCAGCGATGGTCTACTACACGCACGGCGAGCGAACAGCCGACTACAACCCTTGGCTGCACTGGATCTTCCCCCTGCTCGGGGCCGCAGCTTTCGTGCCGCCGCTCTACTACCAGTACTTCCCGCTTCCGCCGTACCCGTTCCGCTACGCCAACTGGATCGCGCTCGGCTGGCTCGTGCTCGGCGGGATCATCACGGCATTCGTCCCTCGCGCGCGCCTCGCCAACGCGGAGAAGATCTTTCTCGAAGAGGCCCCGGTCGGGATCGCCGGCCCCGACGTCGCACCGGAACCGGCGCCAGCGCCGGCCAGCTGATGGCCGTCGCGACCGCCGATCACGTCGTCTCCAAAGACGATGTCATCTGGGCTTTCGGCCCGGAGCTCGAGCCCGTGCTCGAGGTCGAACAGGGCGCGACAGTCACGCTGCAGACGAACGACTGCTTCACGGGTCAGATCCAGACGGAAGACCAGCTCGTCACCGCGATCGACATGACACGCGTCAATGGCGCGACCGGGCCGGTGGCCGTGCGCAGCGCGGAGCCCGGGGACTCGCTCGTCGTCGAGTTCCTCGACGTTCGCCCGGTCGACCGCGGCGTGGCGACGATCATCCCCGGCTTCGGCCAGCTGATCGATCAGGTGCGCTCGCCGGTGACGAAGGTCTTCCGTGTCGACGGCGACACGGTCCACCTAACCGATCGGATCGCGTTCCCGCTCAGGCCCATGGTCGGCGTGATCGGCGTCGCCACCGACGGCGAGGAGCTGAGCAATGCGTACGCCGGCCGGCACGGTGGGAATCTCGACGATCACCTGCACGGTCCCGGGGCGAAGGTCTACTTCCCTGTCCGTCAGCCCGGCGGGATGTTCGCCGTCGGCGACATGCACGCCGCCATGGGCGACGGCGAGATCTGCGGGACCGGCGTCGAGGTCGAAGGCGAGGTCACCGTTCGCTTCGACGTGCTGAAAGGCAAGCACGCGACCTGGCCCGTGACGGAGCTCGCCGGCACGTGGGTTGCCCACGGCACTTCGAGCGGCGACTTCCACGAGGCGCTGCAGGCGGCATGCGAGGAGGCGGCGAGGTTGCTCATCGACCACTGGGGCTTCACGCCCGAAGAGGCCTTCATCTTTCTCAGCGTCGCCTGTGACGCGAACGTCTGCCAGGCGTGCCGGCCTTCTCCTTTCAGCGCGATCGCCCGGGTCTCGATCCCAAAGATCGCCGCATGTCCGCGTCCCTTCCGGTAGCGACAGGCCGAGCCGCTTGTATCACCGAGTCGGAAGCCTCGCGCGGACGCAGGCCGAGCCGCCGCACCAGCCTGGATCGCGAGGATTCGCGCTTCGACGCCGGCCGTAGCGAGCCGCGGCCGCACATGCCGCCGCGGCGACTCGCCTGTCTGACGCTTCTATGAGTGTCAAGCGGTCGCGGCGTTGGCCTCCAGCAGTCGGAGGAGATGCCGAGCGGCGTAGCGCTTGAGGCAGCGGATTGCCTCACGCTCGATTTTGCCTTCGCGTCGTCTGCGCTCGATGGAGGCGATCGTGTGGGGGTCGTGCTTGCGCCGTGTGATCACGATTTGGTGGAGGACGTTGTTGAGCTTGCGGTCGCCGCCACGGTCGAGCCGGTGGCGGATCGTGCGGCCGGAGGAGGCGGGTATCGGCGGTGCTCCCGCCAACCGCGCGAAGGCGGCCTCGCTTGCGAAGCGTCCCCGGTGCGACCAGGAGACGAGCGCCTGGGCGGCGCCGATGGGACCGATGCCGCGCTCGTCGAGAAGTGCGGGGGCGATCTCTCTGCTCAGAGCGAGCAGCTCACGCTCGAGTTCGCGCGCCTGGGTGCTCAACAGCTGGATCCGCTCCGCTAGCAGTTTCAGCGCCCGGGGGGCACCAGCTGTTCTTGTCGCCGAGTATCGGATTGGGCTACTGAGCCGTCTGGGCTCTTCGAGCCTAGTGGCCATGCCGTTCCGCGACGCGTACGCTAGCCCATTCGACTGGTCCGTTCGGGCCGGAATGGGCTGATGCTTGCTCGCGTGCTGCCCCCGCGTCGCACTTCCCGCAAAGAGCGACGCGCCCGCCGAGGGGTCGTCATGCGACCTCTTCGAACTTTGGAAAGAGTGTGCGCCCGCGCTGTCTATCCCACTGATCGAGCGCCGCCGCGATCCGGTCAGCGGCGTCCGGCAAGAACGGTCCCAGCTCACGTGTGATCGTGCCGCACGCCTCGACGAGCACGCCGAGAAGAGCGTCGAGGCGCTGAGCCGCATCGGGGTCGCCAGTGCGTTCCGCCTTCGCAAGCTCCCACGGTCGCGCTGAGGAGACAAAGCGGTTGGCCTCTGATACGACCTCCCAAAGGGCGGTGGCTGCGGCCCGGAGGTCACAGACGCGAAGAGCCTCGTCGATCGCTGGGGCCAAGCCAACGCAGCGTGAGCGCAGTGGATTTTCGTCCGGCAGTTGGTGTTCCACCTGCCGGACGCCGTCGGGCCGGTTGCTGCTGACGAGCGCGATCGTCCGATTGATCAGGTTGCCAAGGCCGTCGGCCAGCTCGTTCGCGCGGGCGGCGAGCAGCTTCTCGCGGAAGTCGGCATCACCGTTGCGCGGCACGTCTCGCAAGAACCACCAGCGGAGGGCATCGGCCCCGTGACGCTCGACGAGTTGGTTCGGGTCGATTGCATTGCCGAGCGACTTCGAGAGCTTCTGTCTCTCGACGGTCAGGTAGTCGTGGACGAAGATCGTCGTCGGCAGCGGCTCACGCGCGGACAGGAGGATCGCGGGCCAGTAGATCGCGTGGAAGCGGATGATGCCCTTGCCGATTACGTGCAGCCGCTCGTCGCTTCGGTGCCACCACTCACGGTAGGCGTCGCCGTCGCTGGCGTAATCGAGCGCGGTGATGTAGTTGGCGAGCGCGTCGAACCAGACGTAGACCACTTGGCTCGGGTCGTCCGGCACCGGAATGCCCCAGCCGCGCGCCCGCTCCCGCGCGCGCGAGACGCTGAAGTCGGTCAGGCCGCTCCTGATGAAGGCGAGCACCTCGTTGCGACGGTGCTCCGGCTCGATCCGCAGGCGACCGCTCTCGACCAGATCGAGGAGTGCCTCCTGGTACCGGGAGAGCCGGAAAAACCAGTTGCGCTCGACGATCAGCTCCGGTGCTTCGCCGTGCTCGGGACAGCGCCCGTCGTTCAGATCGTCAGGTGCAAGGAACGCTTCGCAGCCGGAGCAGTAGAGACCCTCGTAGTCGCGCTGGTAGAGATCACCCGTCTCGGCGCAGGCCCGCCACAGTCGCTCGACGCCCGGACGATGGCGCGGGTCGGTGCTCGTGCGGATGAAGTCGTCGTTCGAGAGCTGAAGCGGCGCGGCAAGATCCGCAAACCGACCCGCCTTCTGCGCGACGAACTCCGCCACCGGCAGACCAGCGGCCACGGCAGCATCCACGTTCTTGAGCGCGTTGTCGTCGGTGCCGCGCAAGAAGCGAACTGCGTCTCCGCGCTGCCGCCGATGACGAGCGAGCACGTCGGCTTGCACGAACTCCAGCGCGTGCCCGAGATGCGGGTCACCATTCACGTAGGGGATGGCGGTGGTGATGTAGAAGCGTCGCCTGTTACTCATCGGTTCCTCCTTTCTGGCCCCGCGAGGCCAGCCACCGATGAGCGTGTCGGCCCCGCTTCCGATGGGGCCGGTGATCGACGGTTGAGACTAGAGCACGCCGACAGGCCCGGAAACCAGGGCCATCATCAGAGTCTGCGGGGCGCGCTTGAACATGCTCAGAAGATAGCGCGTCTCGAGCTGGAAGTCGCGGGCGCGCTGGCAGGCATGTCGGTGTCGTCTTTCCAACAGAGAGCGACGCGCCGCCCACACCGTCACTTTGGATGACGCGAGGAATGGCGACAACGCATCACGGTTCCCATCGGAGCCGTGACCAAGGATCCGAGTCATCGGCTCCCTATGCGCCGCTTCCTGCCCTACGCCACCGCATCATCTAGGTAGAGCCGGTTGATCGCGTTCCGCAGATCGTCCGGCGTCTTCTGAACGTAGTACTTCGCGCGGATCCCGGCTGCCGCCCAGCCCATGATCTTGTCGATGGTGTCGCCGTCCACGGCGTTGCGCGCGAGCGACGAGGCGACCGTCCGGCGGAAGGCGTGGAAGCCGTGCTGCGGCGCGAAGGGCCGCTTCAGCTTCTCGAAGGATTGCCCGGCCGCGTAGATGCCCCCGGCCTCCTGCGCGACGGTGATCTTCGTCGTCGGGGCCGTGATGGCCGGCAAGGCGCTGAGGCAGAAGGCCTAGCGGGCGGCGGCCCCGGGCCGTCGAAACTGGCGAAGAAGCCGTCTCCGGCGATGTCCAGCTCGCGGCCCCGGAAACGCGCGAGGTGTCGACGGACGAGCGCATGGTGCTCCTGGAGGACCTCGCGCCATCGCGGATGGCCGAGTTCGGCCGCCCGTGCCGTCGAACCGACGATGTCCGTGAACAGGACGGTGGCGAGCACGCGCTCCGGTTCGGGCTCCTCCCATCCGCCCCGCTCCCAGATGCCGGTCAGAAACCGCTCGATCTCGCGGACGATCGCTTCGCTGTCTCCGACCCAGGGGAGATGGTCGCCGCCCGGAAGCTCCGCGTAGACGGCGTCGGGAATCTGATCTGCGGCATAGCGTGCGTTCTCGACGTTGCAGGTACGGTCGCCGGCGCGGTGCACGATCAGTGTCCGCACGTGAATCGTGCGCAGAAGCGGCCGAGCGTCCGTTTCCATCGCCATTTTCGTCAGTGTTACGGCCGCAGCCGGGCTCGCGCTCAGGCGAAGGCGTGTCGCGTACCAGCGGCGGAAGGCCTCGTCGACCGCATCGACGGTGCGTCGTCGCGGAGGAGCTCGTCGCAGAAGTCGGGCAAGCCCCACCGCCGTTCGATCTCGTCGAGCGATTGCTCCCGCGACGACCGCTCGGATGCCTCGGGCGGGCGAGACAGCTCCCGGTTGAGGAAACGCTCCGTAGAGCACCAGTGCAGGCGTTCGCTCCGGATACGTGGCCGCGAAGACCGCAGCCATCGCCGCCCCTTCCGAATAGCCGAGCACAGCCAATCGTTCTGAGCCGACCGCGTCCATGATCGCGCGCACGTCGTCCATCCGAGTTTCGAGGTCGGGAACGCCGCTGACTCGATCGGAGAGGCCGGTGCCGCGCTTGTCGAAGATGATCAGCCTGCGGAAAGACGCGAGCCGTCGGTAGAAGCCCGCGAGCGACGGCTCTTCCCAGCCGTACTCGACATTCGAGACGTAGCCCGGTACCAAGACGAGGTCAAACGGCCCGTCGCCAAGAGCCTGGTAGGCAACGCTGACGTCGCCGCTCTTTGCATAAAACGTCTGAGGCCGCTCCACGGCATGAGTCTCCAACAGCGCAGCCGACCGAGCAAGAGCCTCGCAACGCCCTTGGGACACGGCCTGCGGAACCTACCGTACCGTCACGCCAGTGGAACTGCGCAACACCAGGTTCAGTGGGCGGAACTTGGGCAGTCCGCAAACCGAGGGCTCAAGGGCGCTCTATCGTCAGCCGGGCACGCGCAGATTTCTACGACGAGGGACGGTCTGCGGGGGTCCTGCCCAGCTCGGAACTTGCGTTTCGTGCCAGCCGAGACGAGGATCGTCCTTGAACGGCGAAAGGAGGGGCAATGCCGACGTATGTCCTGCTTGTGAACTGGACTGACCAGGGTGTCAGGACGGCCAGAGACACCGTCGAGCGCTACGAGGCGAGCAGGCAGAGCCTCGAGCAGATGGGAGTCACGATCAGGGAGACCTATTGGACGATCGGCCCCTACGACATCGTCAGCATCGGGGAGGCGCCCGACGACGAGACGATGACCGCAGCGGCGCTCGCAATCGCTGGCGAGGGGAACGTCCGCACGACCACGCTTCGCGCCTTCGATCCGGACGAGACGCGCGCGATCATCGCGAAGGTGCCGTAGGCGGGCGGGTCTGGCAACGGAGAGCCCCCGTTCGCTGGGGCTGCCGGAGGCGCTGCGAGACGTCCTCGAGGACGAGCCGGAGTGGGAGGGCGATCTCACGGTCGTCGATTTGAGGCCTTGTAGCCGCCCGGCGTGGCGTCTACTCCTCCTCGGAGTCGTCGACCGAACAACGGCCCCGGCCACATCTCCTCGGGCCAGAGGACTGTTTGGCCGGGGCCTTAGCCGAGCGTATCGGGACTAGCCTGCGGATAGTTCGCTACGGCTGGGCCTGAGCCTCGGCCCGGTTCAACGCCGCGCAGATCCGGCAGAGCGCCTTGCCGCCGTGGCCGGACTCGGAACGGTGTCGTTGAGCCGCCTGCGCGTGAATGCACTCGGTGTTGGGTGGTAGCAGGGCTCGCCGGGAAGGTGCCAGGGCTCCGTCTGAGGCACGGGAAAAGCGTAGCCAAGAGTCATCACCTGGCCGCACCGAGGGGGAACAACATCGAGCCGGACACGAATGGTCATGTACTCGCTCACGGAGGAAGGCGAGCGCCTGATCGCTGCCGTCCTCGCCGAGGCGCTGGAGGCGGCGCGGTGAGCACGCGCGAGCTGACCGTCGCCGAAGCCGTTCGACGCGGGCCGGCGCCGCGGAGCGAGGAGTGGCTCAGGCCTTATGACTCCTAGCGATTTCGAGACCGCCCGTGTCTTAGTAGCCCGCAGATTGTGCAGGCGCCGTCTTTTCGCGCGGTCTCTAACTTGACAACACCTCAGACGTCCACCAGACGTCCACCAGGCTGCCGGACTCTGCTGAAGACTGCAGGGCCTGTAGGTACGCGCAGGGGCGTCGGTCGTGCGGCAGTGGCGATCGACCAAGCTTGGAGACGACGAGGCGGGCCTCGCCCATGTCCGCTAGCTCGAGCTCATCGCCGACGCGTGGAGCCGTGCCCACCCCTTCGATGAGAGCGTAGCGGCCGGCGCTCGCCAGGAAGAGGAGGTACCGGGATGGTGGGCGCTTGCTCGGCAGCGAGCACTTGCTCGTGTTCGGCAAGGCCACGCTCGCGCTCCTCGAGCCTCGCTTCGGCCGCCGCGCATTTCGTGGTCTGCTCCGTGAGCTTCTCCTCGGTCGCAGCGAGCATCCGGCGCTGCTCCGCCAACTCCTCTGCCAACTGCGCGAGCTCGGCATCGCGCTCCTCGAGCTGCGCGAGCAGGTGCCCGATCTTGTCCGTCTCCTCGTCGCTGGCCAGCCCCCCGCGCGGCGAGCTGGCGCTCGCTCCTCCAGCTCCGCTTCGGCGAGCTTCGCGCTCCGCTCCTCGAGCGCTGCCGCCCTCGCCGCGAGTTCCGCCCCGCGCTCGTCAAGCTCGGCGGTGCGTGCGAGGTACGCCTCGAGATGGCCTTCGAGCTTCTCCCGCAGGCCGCTGCCAAAACCGCCATCGCTCGCCCCGTCTTCTATCGCGTGGCTCGCCATCGCCGCAGCCAGTCAGAGAGTCTCGCCAGATCGAGCAGACAGGAGAAGCTGGGTGAGCCCATCGGGGCTTTCTTCGCGCCGGCCCAGAGAGTGCTCATACCTAAACTGACGCCCGCCGCGGGCGAGACCCTCTGCGCTGGTCGTGAGAATCACTCAGACGAGTGAGGCCCGGACTGGGTGATTCCATTAGCAGCGCAGAAAGTCTGGCCCGCGGGTGGGATCGGCCCCTGAGCATCGGGCGCCAAGGGCGCGAGGCGGGCTCAGAGAGACCGCCTCGCTGTTGAGCCGAGCGTCGGGGCGCGGCCCACCCCAACGGCTCACCGACTCCTTGATCGCAGCATGGCGGATCCCTGGGGATCGGTCATGCCCCGCTCGGGGGGAAAGGACGGACGGCCTCGTGGCAGCTGGTCTATAAGCAGACTCAGGTCCAGCTCAGTCGCGAGGACGATCTCCTGCGAGCGCGCGACTCCGGTATCGGCCCGTAGCTCGCGTTCGTCAGCGGTCGGGCTGCGGACAAGTCCCCATGGCGTCTCGAGCGGCCGGCCCGGAAGTTCTGCGCCAAACACACCGTGCATCCGATGCTGACGCTCTCGCCCGCGACGAGCGCACGAAAGATGCGGAGCTGATCGACAGCGGCGCGAATGAAGACATGCTGACTCACGTCTCCATTGAGCGTGACGCGCAAGAAGGCGCCGATCAGGAGATCGGGGTCGAGCATCGCGAGCTGGACGCTGCGGCCTGTTCCAAGACTCGTCCAGATAAGCGAGCCTCTTCGGATTCGGAGGATTTCGCTGGAAACAGCGTGCTGAGAGTCGCGTCGGCCTCAACTTCGGCATGGAGGGGGAGGGGGGCTTTGGCCCAGTTGCGGATCGTGCGGTCGCTGACCCCGAGCGCCTGGGCGGCGGCGACCTGGGTCATGCCGGCGCCCAGCATCTCGGCCGCAGCGCGCCGCCGCTCCCGGCGCAAACGCCGTCTCTCGGCGGCGCTGGCCGCCGCCAGCGCGCTGGCCGTCTCGGCCTTGGCAGCCTCGGCAGCCTCCCTGGCAGCCGCCCGCTCCCCGGCCTCCGAGGGCCGGTAGAGCTCGATCACGCTACGCTCGGTGCTCGCCCGCCGGACCTCGATCGGTGTCGCCTGGAACCAGTGGCCCCGCTCGCGCCGCTCGCAAAACGGGGGAGCGGCCGATGCTCGGGACTCGAGCCACTCGCTCGGCGCCCCACTGCAGCTCCCGGCGACGACGAGCGAGGCACACGCGCTCATTCCGGCGCACAAACACACAGAGAATGGAGCGCGCTGCCACTAAGCCTGGGCGTGCCCGTCCCGGAGAGAATTGGTCTCGATGGCGAACTCGAGTGCAGGCCCATACGAGTGGCGACGCGGCCGCCCGCCGGTGCGGCGTTCCGGTGGTCGCGTCGTCTCGGCGCTCTTCTTCTTCCCGCGCGGCGGCTCGGCGCAAGTCGCTCGGGCCCTCGGCCGTATTTTGCCCACCCTCGGCTGGCAGGTGTCGCTCGCCGCCGGTTCGCTCGGAAGCGCCGGTGAGCAGGGTCATGCGCCGAGCTTCTTCTCCGGGGTCGACGTCGTATCGGTCGACTACTCGCCTGCCCGGCGGCTGGCCGACACGACCGCGGCGATCGTTCCCTTCCAGCCCTCCTACGAGGACCGGCCGGGCGCTCCGGATCGCGTCTTCGCGGCCGTCGACGACGAGGCCTACGAGCGGCTCGTCGCCGCCTGGAGCGAGGCCCTCGCTCGGGCGGGGGCGGCGAGCGCGGACGTCCTTCACCTCCACCACCTGACACCGGCGAACGAGGCTGCGCTGCGGGCCTTTCCAGCCGTGCCCGTGCTCGGGCAGCTGCACGGCACCGAGCTTGCGCTGCTGCGCGCGAACGAGGCCGGCGCGCCTGCCGGCTGGCGCTTCGCCGGCCGCTGGGCGGCGCGCCAGCGCCGCTGGGCGCAGGCCTGCGAGCGCCTGATCGTCCCGCCGGGCGCGGCGGTGGAGGTCGCGCGACTGATCGGCGTCCCGCTCGAGCGCGTCCAGGCGCTCCCGAGCGGGGTCGAGCTCGAGCTGTTCGAGCGGCGAGTACTCGGCCGCAGGGAGCGCCTTCTCCACTGGCGGCGCTGGCTCATCCAGGAGCCGCTGGGCTGGGACGAGAGCGGCACTCCCGGCACCGTCGCCTACCGGGAGGCGGATCTCTGGCCGTTCCGCGAAGCTGAGGCGATTCTCCTCTATGTGGGCCGCTACACCGCCGTCAAGCGGCTGCCGCTTCTCGTCGGGGCGCACGCGCGGGCGCTCGAGCGGCTCGGCAGGCCGCTGCCGCTCATCCTCGTCGGCGGCCACCCCGGCGAATGGGAGGGGCAGCATCCGCTCGCCACCGCCCGCGCGCTCGGGAACGACCAGGTCTTCCTCGCCGGCTGGCGGCCGCACGAGCTGCTCCCACAGGCGCTGAACGCCGCCGACCTGCTCGTTCTGCCCTCGGTCGCCGAGGCCTTTGGGCTCGTGCTCGTCGAGGCCATGTCCTGCGGGCTGCCGGTGATCGCCGCCGAGGCGCCCGGACCGGCGGAGATCGTCGCCGCCGGCACCGGCTGGCTCGTCCCATCCGATGACGAGGACGCGCTCGCGGAGGCGCTCGTCACCGCTGCCTCGGACGCGGAGGAGCGGCGGCGACGGGGCGCCCGCGCCTACCGTCACAGCCATACTCACTACGGCTGGCCGCTGATCGCGGCGCGCATCGCCGCGCTCTACGCCGAGCTCCTCGCCGCTTCCCCTCGCGCCGCCCGCGCCTGATCATTGGAGCCGGGCGGCGCCGAGCGCCCTGCTCTTCTCGCCGGCACACGTGAGGGGACTGTCGCCCTTACTAGCGCATCGGGTGAACCTGCTCTGCGAGCTCGAGCCACAATCTGTGGAGAATTGCGATGTGAATTGCGGAAGGCTTACGCGCCGGTTAGGCGATCAGTTGCCGCCGAAAGCCGACGGCAACTGCGTGGGCCCGGGAGCGTGCTTGGAGCTTGGCGAGCAAGTGGCGCACGTGAGACTTGACCGTCTCTTCGCTCAGGATGAGGCGATGGCCGATCTCGCGGTTGACGAGTCCCTCCGAGACCAGCTGGAGGACTTCGATCTCGCGCGCCGTCGGCTCCTGCTCGAGCTCCCGGAGGGGAGCGGCGAACGGAATCACCTCGGCGTTGCCCTGACCGCGCTTGGCGGCCACCTCGTCGAAGCGACGCGAGTGGTCGACGTAGCGGGACAGGATCTGCTTGCGCTCAGCGGCGTCCACGACAATCCGCGTATCGGCCGGCGCTGGGCCCCGCTTTAGAACGCTCTCCCCCCTCGAGGGAAGGCTGCTACACGGGTGGGGGCACGGGCACAGCCTCCTGGAGGCCCGGCTCGAAGACAGGCTCGACCTCGTGCGGCTTTGGGGGGAGGTGCGCGTCACTCAGAGCGTCTTGTCGCTCTTGCGCCAGAGGACGACATCGGCCCCGTGCCCCCGCCCCTGACGCGTGCTTCTCTGACGCGGCGGGCGCGAAATGGCGACTGGAGAACGATCGAAACACCCACCGCTTGCGGGGCAGGCGGATGGCGGGGGCGGCTCGAGAAGCGGCGATTCTGCGGTCACCCAAGCATCTAGGGCGGTCGAACGCGGCTTCCGGAATGTCGCAACTAGTGTCGCTTGCTCGGGAGCCCTGAATCCCGCAACCGGCGCGGGCTCACGCCCTCAGACTGTCGCTATGTCGGTGTGTCGGTCACCGACAGAGAAAGAGCGTCCCGTGGCACGGCCGTCGCACGTCTCCGACTTCGCGAAGCGCGGCCCGAACAGAGCCTGCCATACGTCGAGGGCCGCCCCGGTGCGACCGCTCTGCTCGACGCAGCGCCTCGGTGCAGGCGGCCTCGGCCTCGCGTAGCGCCTGCCTAACCTGCTCGCGCTCCCACGCATTCTCGGCGAGTCGAGCGGTACGCGGGGCGCAGGCGGGGGATGACCAGTCGGACTAAACAAACCGCGCTCGTGCGTCATCGTATGAGCGTGAGGCGAAGACGGGCGGCACTCCGCCGCGATCTGGAGGCTCTGTACCCGAGCCGTTACGGCGCATTCGTTCGTGTTGCGACTGCGATCACCGGCACCAGTGCAGGAGGCGTCGAGGCCGTCCAGGAGGCATTCGTGCAGGCGCTTGCCTCGCTCGGAACGTTTCGAGGCGAAGCTCCGCTGGAGGCTTGGGTCTGGCGGATCGTCATCAACACCGCGCGCGCACAGCGGCGAGAGCCGCAGCCGGAGTCTCTTGGCGGTCTCGAGACGCCGTCGCGGAACGGACACGATCAAGATGAGTTTGGTGTCCGCCGCTGGATCGCAGCGCTGCCGGAGCGCCAGCGTCTTGTCGTTTTTCTTCGCTACTACGCCGATCTCGACTATCGAAGCATCGCTGTGGCGCTCGGGGTTGAGGTCGGAACCATCTCTGCGACGCTCAGCGCTGCACATACAGCGTTGCGGGCCAGATTAAAGGGGGTGCGGCTGTGATCGATGTCGAGCCGATCATCGAGCGCGAACTTGACCGGATATTGCCGGTGCCTGTCGCTACGCCGGACTGGGCTGACGTTGAGCACCGGCTTGCCCGGACCGAACGAATGGAGCGAAGGCGAGGTTTCGGTGGCTTCAGTCGGTTCGCACTGGCTGCCACCGCTCTCGCGGTCGGAATCGGGGTGGCCATGGTCGCTCCTTGGAGCGGTTCGGGCGGATTCGCGGATCGGGCATTGGCCGCGCTCGGATCGGAGCCCGTACTTCATGTGGTCGCTCACGCCCAGGGTCCGACCGCGGGTCGCCTAGTGGATCTCTCGACCGGCGTGACAACGCCGATCACCCAGGAGCAGGAGCTGGAGATCTGGTACGACCAAAAGCAAGGGCTGATACACACGATCGGCCGTTC
>WNFV01001713.1_pt1 | contig 32485 bp, 35 predicted proteins | sample 5400101 | NCBI WGS metagenome assembly WNFV01 (sample SAMN13153361, study PRJNA577476) | soil metagenome | isolation source: 115 cm soil or saprolite under grassland replicate 1 | place: USA:California | collected 2016-06-15 | reverse complement strand
CTGGGCATGTTCGCGTCGTACGCCTTGTCGATCGCAAGGCGCAGCCGCGGATTCATCGCCGGATCGGCCCCGCCCAGGCGCGCCGCCACCGTGACCTCCTTGATCAGCCGCGTGAAGATCTTGCCCTTCTTGGCGTCCGATACCGCCTTCTTGTGGCGGATGTTCGCCCACCTGGAATGCCCTGACATGCGCGGAAGCGTTCGGTCCCGGTCCGTAAGAGCTTATAATTTTACCCGCCCGTCGCGCCAAGCCCAAACAAACCCGACGTGATCGAACCCCTGCCGGTGACTTCCGCGGCCTCCTACCGCGCCATCGGCGTCGCGATGGCGATCGCTGGCGTCGTGTGTTTTTCGCTGCGCCCCATCCTGATCAAGCTCGCCTACGGCTACGTGGTCGATCCGGTCACGCTGCTCGCCCTGCGGATGGTTTTTTCGCTGCCTTTTTTTCTTGCGGCGGCGCTATGGGTGGGTCGCGACCAGAAGCGCGCCCCGATCGGGCGCAAAGACGCCTGGGCCATCGTGCTGCTCGGCTTCGTCGGCTACTATTTTGCGAGCTTCGCCGATTTTCTCGGGCTGCAATACATCTCCGCCGGACTGGGGCGGCTGATCCTGTTCATCTATCCCACGCTGGTCGTGCTCTTGTCGATGGCGTTCCTGCGCAAGCGCCCCACGGGCCGCGAGGTGGTGGCGCTGGGCGCGACGTATGCGGGAATCGCGCTGGTGATGTCGAACGCGATGGAAGGCTCGAGCGCCCATCTCGCGCTCGGCGCGGCTCTTTGCTTCGCGAGCGCCGCGGGCTATGCGGTGTATCTGGTCGCGAGCAGCCAGGTGGTGCAGCGGGTCGGGTCGATGCGATTCACCGCCCATGCGATGAGCGTCGCGAGCGGATTCTGCATCCTGCAGTTCCTGCTCCTGCGGCCGCTGTCGGCGCTCAGGATGCCGGGCGAAGTGTACGGCCTGGCGATCGCGATGGCGCTGGCGAGCACCGTGCTTCCGGTCTTCATCACCACCGAGGCGCTCAAGCGCATCGGCGCCAACCGGGTCGCCCTCTTCGGCGCGCTCGGCCCGGTGACCACCATCTTTTTCGGCTGGCTGGGCCTGGACGAGGCCATGGCCCCGGTACAATTGGCGGGTGCCGCGCTGGTGCTGGCCGGCGTCGTGCTGGTCACGCTCAAGGCGGCGAAATAGCTCGATTCCTTTCGGAGAAATCGTGGACCTGAAAATTCGCGGCAAGGCCGCGCTCGTATGCGGTGCAAGCAAGGGGCTGGGCCGCGGATGCGCGACCTCGCTTGCGCGCGAGGGCTGCCGCGTCACACTGGTTGCGCGCGAGCGCCAGACGCTGGAGAAGACCGCGGATGAAATCCGCGCCGCGACGGGCGCGACGGTCGTCACCGTGGCGGCGGACATCACCAGCGAACAGGGCCGCATCGCGGCGCTTGCCGCCTGCCCGCAGCCGGACATCCTCGTCACCAACGCAGCCGGCCCTCCTCCCGGGGATTTCCGCAAGTTCTCGCTCGAAGACTGGCAGAAGGCGCTCACCGCGAACATGCTCACGCCCGTCGAGCTGATCAAGGCCACGGTGGACGGAATGATCGCGAGGCGTTTCGGGCGCATCGTCAACATCACCTCGAGCGCGGTGAAGGCCCCGATCGCGGAGCTGGCGCTCTCGAACGGCGCGCGCAGCGGCCTCACCGGCTTCGTGGCGGGCCTCGCGCGCGCGACCGCCGCGCACAACGTCACGATCAACAACCTGCTCCCCGGGCGCTTCTGGACCGACCGGCTGAAGAGCAACACCGAGTTCACCGCGAAGGAGAAAGGCAGGACCGTGGAAGAGGTGAGGCGGGACATCGAGAAGGCGATTCCCGCGGGCCGCTTCGGCACGCCCGAGGAGTTCGGCGAGCTGTGCGCCTATCTGTGCAGCGTCCAGGCGGGCTACATCACCGGCCAGAATTTCCTGATCGACGGCGGCATCTATCCCGGCACGTTCTAGCAGGCTGTTGAGTACCCGAGGCATTTTTCAACGGCCTGCTGACTCATGATCCTGTACGCCGCCACGATTTTCCTGAGCGCCTTCCTGCTCTTTCAGGTGCAGCCGCTCATCGCCAAGGTCATCCTTCCGTGGTTCGGCGGCAGCGCGGCGGTATGGACGATCTGCATGCTGTTCTTCCAGTTGCTGCTGCTCGCGGGCTACGTGTATTCGCACGCCTATGTCCGTTTGCGGATCCCGGCGCGGCGCCACATTCACATCGCGCTGCTCGCCGTCGCCGCGGCGACGCTGCCGCTCGCCGCGAGCACCGCCTGGAAGCCCGAGGGCGGCGAAGACCCGACGTGGCGGATACTCGGGCTGCTCGCGACGAGCGTCGGGCTGCCCTATTTCGCGCTCTCCACCACCGGTCCCCTGGTGCAGGCCTGGTACGCGCGCTCGCATGAGGGCGCGGCACCCTACCGGCTCTTCGCGCTCTCCAATCTGGGCTCGATGCTCGCGCTCATTTCCTATCCCCTGGTGATCGAGCCCCTGCTGGCGGTGGGCCGGCAGACCGCGATCTGGTCCGCGGGCTTCGTGCTGTTTGCGCTTCCCTGCGCAATGCTCGCCTGGCGCGGTAGGGACTCCGAGGCGCAGTCCTCCGCCCACGAACAATCGGACAAGCCCGGGGCGGGATTGCAAGCGCTGTGGGCGTCGCTTGCGGCTTGCGCATCGGTGCTGCTGCTCGCCTTTACCGGCCATATGACGCTCAACATCGCGGCCATTCCCTTTCTCTGGGTGCTGCCTCTCGCGCTTTATCTTTCTCTGGGTGCTGCCTCTCGCGCTTTATCTGTTGAGCTTCGTGCTCTGCTTCGAAGCTTCGGGCTGGTACCGGCGCTGGCTGTTTCTGCCGCTGCTCGCCGCGGGGCTGGCCTGCGTCTGCGTGACGCTCACCCGCTCCAACCCGAGCATCTGGACCCTGATACCGCTCTACTGCGCCACGCTCTTCGCGGCGTGCATGGTCTGCCACGGAGAGCTGGCGCGCTCCAAACCCCATCCGCAGCATCTCACCGGTTTCTATCTCATGCTTGCGCTCGGCGGGGCGGCGGGCGGCGTGCTCGTCGGGCTGGTTGCGCCCAACGTCTTTGCGGACCTCTACGAGCTGCCGATCGGCATGCTCGCGCTGTCTTTGCTCGTGACGGTCGCGCTGCTGCGCGACCGGTCGAGCCTGGTCCACGGACGCTTCAGAATCGCCGCCCGGATCGTGTTCCTCGCGCTGACGGTCGCGCTCGCCGTCGCCTTATACAGGACCTACGCGGAGAATTCCACCGATACCCGGGTCACATCCCGCAACTTCTACGGCGTGCTCAACGTGCGCGATTCGGGCGAGGGGCCGGAAGCCATGCGGGCGCTCTCGCACGGCACCATCGTCCACGGCAAGCAGTTCCTGGAAGCCGACCGGCGCGACTGGCCGACGAGCTACTACGGACGCGAGTCCGGCATCGGGCTCGCTCTCCTCGACGCGGGCGTGCACGGTCCCTTGCGGGTGGGTGTGGTGGGCCTGGGCGCGGGGACGCTCGCGGCCTTCGGCAGAACGGGCGACGTCTTCCGCTTCTACGACATCAACCCCGATGTGGTCGAGCTCGCCCGTTCGGAATTCACTTTTTTGAAGGACAGCCCGGCGAAAGTGGAGGTGGCCCTGGGCGATGCGCGGCTGTCGCTCGAGCGCGAGCCTGCCCAGAATTTCGACGTTCTCGCGCTCGACGCCTTCTCGAGCGACGCGATTCCCGTGCATCTGCTCACGCTGGAGGCCCTCAAAACCTACTTGCGCCATCTCAAGCCAGACGGCATTCTCGCCGTGCACATCTCCAATCGCTACCTCGACCTGGTTCCCGTGGTGCAGCAGGCGGCGCGCCATTTGTCGCTCGAGGTGCGCCAGGTCGAAAGCGACGACGACGACGACGCGGGGGTGTACCGTTCCGACTGGATGCTCGTTTCCGCCTCGCCCGCCGCCTTCGAAGGAAAGCTGCTGAAGGAAGCGGCGGAACGGATCGACGCGGTGCCGCGCGTGAGGTTGTGGACCGACGACTACAGCGACTTATACCGGATACTGAAGTAGCGCACGGTTTGCGGTAGAATTTCCGCGTTCCCGGCTGTATCGGCCTTCCAGTTTCCACTCGGAGCGTCCCATGAACGACCCCAAGATCTCCGGCATCGCCGCTCTCAACCTGAAAGACCCGTCGCTCTTTCGCCAGCAGTGCTACATCGACGGCAAATGGGCCGACGCCGACAGCGGCAAGTCGATTCCCGTCAACAACCCCGCCACCGGCGAAATCCTCGGAACCGTGCCCAATATGGGCGCGGCGGAGACGCGCCGCGCGATCGAGGCGGCGAACGCCGCGTTTCCCGCCTGGCGCGCGAAGACCGCGAAAGAGCGCGGCAACATCCTTCGCAAATGGTTCGATCTGATGATGGCGAACCAGGAGGACCTGGCCAAGATCCTCACCGCCGAGCAGGGCAAGCCGCTCGCGGAAGCGCGCACCGAGATCTCCTACGGCGCCTCCTTCATCGAATGGTTCGCGGAGGAGGGCAAGCGCATCTACGGCGACACGATTCCGGGACACCAGGCCGACAAGCGCATCGTCGTCATCAAGGAGCCGATCGGGGTGTGCGCGGCGATCACGCCGTGGAATTTCCCCAACGCCATGATCACGCGCAAATCCGGCCCTGCGCTCGCGGCGGGCTGCACCATGGTCTTGAAGCCCGCCACCGCCACGCCCTACTCCGCGCTCGCGATGGCCGAGCTGGGCGAGCGCGCGGGAATCCCGAAAGGCGTCTTCAGCGTCCTCACCGGCGGCTCCGCCGCGATCGGGGGCGAGGTGACCTCCAATCCCCTGGTGCGCAAAATCACCTTCACCGGCTCGACCGCGGTCGGCAAGGTGCTCCTCGAGCAGTGCTCGAAAACCGTCAAGAAGACTTCCATGGAGCTCGGCGGCAACGCGCCCTTCATCGTGTTCGACGACGCCGACCTCGATGCCGCGGTCGAAGGCGCGCTCGCCTCCAAATACCGGAACACCGGCCAGACCTGCGTGTGCGCGAACCGGCTGCTGGTGCAGGACAAGGTCTACGACGCCTTCGCCGCCAAGCTCACCGAGAAGGTAAAGGCGATGAAAGTCGGCAACGGCATGGAGCCCGGCGTCGTGCAGGGCCCGCTCATCGACAAGGCCGCGGTGGAGAAAGTCGAGGAACACATCTCGGATGCGCTCGCCAAAGGCGCGAAAATCCTGACCGGCGGCAAGCGCCACGCCCTCGGCGGAACGTTCTTCGAACCGACCGTGCTCGCCAACGTCAACACCACCATGAAAGTGACCCGCGAAGAAACCTTCGGCCCGGTCGCGCCGCTGTTCAGATTCAAGGACGAAAAAGAAGCGATCCGGCTCGCGAACGACACCGAATTCGGCCTCGCGTCGTACTTCTACGGCCGCGACCTCAACCGCATGTGGCGCGTCGCCGAGGCCCTCGAATACGGCATCGTCGGCATCAACACGGGAATCATCTCCACCGAAGTCGCGCCTTTTGGGGGCGTGAAGGAGTCTGGGATGGGGCGGGAAGGGTCGAAGTATGGGATCGAGGATTACCTCGTCGTCAAGTATCTGTGCATGGGCGGGGTGGATCGCTGAACTTGCGTATCGTGATGAAAGCGGGACGATACCCAGACTTACTCGCTCCTCGCTATTGACTGGTTGGAACCGATTCTCTGCAGGTACTTCTGGCTTCGGAAATACTCTTGGATGTCGGCTTCTCCTGCTTGAAAACAACACGCAAGCTTATCAAGCATGGGTTGTCGCTTGCGACCACATAATTTGCCAGATCTTCTAGGGTGCGCACGCTCTTATGGCCGAGCTGAAACGAGGTGGAGATCTTGTTCGCGTCATCCTCCAGCGTCCTCGCTTTGTCATCGCTCAAGTCGGGTCGTTTGACCCGCTCGATATCCTCGAATCCGATATGAAAAAATACCATCCGGCTACTGAGTTCAGACTCGAACGTCCTCTTCGTTTGCTTCAGTTCATCACAGAGCTTCAACGGGAGATTCCTTGACTCCGGAAGACAATCTGTCCCCCAATCGAGGGTGCCCTCGCTGAAATCGCGAATGATCTTGTCATGGTTTGCCTTCAGCAAGGCATCAACTGCATCGGTCACATTTAGATCTGCTATCAGGCTCACCAGGCCTCTCGGATCAGCCACAAATCGATCCGCTCCCTTCGGCTGAGTAATGGCATCGACGAGGATCACGACGACGGCGTCGTAGTCCCGACCCAGGCGGCCATTTACGGCCATCTCAAGAATCGAACGCTTGACGGAATGAAGTCCCAAGTTGTCCGAGTTGCCGCCATCGAAGATGTGGAGATATCGCTGTTCGGAGCAGCGCTCGGCGTCAGTCCCTGGACTGGGACAACGCTTTGAATGATCTTTCCTAAAGTCTGCCAAGGTCATATTCTGAAAGACAAGAGGGAACGCGGACGATCCCATAACGGCACGGGCCACGGAATATTCGTCGATGCGTGACCCCAGCCGGTCCAAGAAATCCTCCTGCGTAAATGTAAAGACAGCCCCGAACGGTGGGTCAGTATCCCCTACCGGATCGTTTTTCTCCCTTTGTGTCGCACTCGTGGCATTCAGGATCAAGAAGGGCCGATTGGGATTCAGGTCCGACATACGCAACTCGGAGTTGAGAATACCCTGGCTATACATGTTGCTGGCGAAGACGTCCGCCATGATGTCGGATCGATCCCGTGACGAAAGCCAGTAAGGAATGAAATTCTGCGGCAGAAACCAGCGACCAAACCACGGCAACAAGTAGTTTTTTTTCATCAAGCCGCGCACGGTCTTGGGGTCCCAGTCACGAAGTCCGGACGTCGATCGAGTTTCACACAGCTGGACAAGTCGGCTCAACGATTTGGGAAATGCAGCCAGGTTCTGCGTAAGACTCGCTTTCTCGGTCTCGGTCAGTTTATCGCTGCAGCTGATAGCTCCCGTGCTGCCGTCCACAATGGAGATTTTCTTCGACAGCGGCGTGTCATCGATCAAAGGCTTTAGGCGATCCACTAGAGGTTTTTCGTATACGACCAAGTCCCGTGAGCCAACGTAGTAGGCTGCGGCCATGGCACCGCCAGAAACCGCAGAAATGACATCCACCTCTTCAAGCAAATCGATATCATTGAATGCCGTCTGCAAGTTCAGCATGGTCGCAGCTGAAAAGTACGCCGATCTCGTGCCCCCGCCGGACAAGGAGAGATACGTCAGGACACGGGGATTGCCGCGTTGTCCATCGACCTTGAATGTAGTTCGCAAAGAAACCGTCTGGGGGCTCTTGTCGATATCTTCTATCGGCTTGTTTGTGTATGGCGTGGTGCATGCGGAAAGAAAGTAAACGGCAAATGCGGGGGCAAAGCGTTCCAGGGCTTTACTCATGGGAGTCCCTCCAAACCGGCTCATTGGTTCGTTTTACGCGTGACTGTATGCCACAGCCACGGCGACAATCCGCTCCGGGTCCATCCGGTATCACGTTTAACAGAGAGAAGACCTCCGATACGGGAGGTCGATAGGAAAACGCGCCCCTCTTGTATTTTGAAACCGTAGTCGAGAAGAAAATCTACGCGCGTCTCAACACCGGGTCAAATAAGCAATCCCTAATACGCGCGAAGACCTGATATTTCCCGTAGGGGTTTACCCGACTGGTTCAGGGGACGCGCTCCATTTGCCAAGGAGCCGGCTTGTCAGTGCCCGTGTCGTTGACGCAACCGATCAACAAAGGCAACGTAAATTTATGGGAGTGTCGGGTTTCCCTGACTTACACTCCATTGACGCTCGCGGAGCACGCGAGTACATTCTGGCGCGTCCGTTTCGCTAGCGTTGGTCGCAGGCCGGGCAACCCGAGCGCGGAATAATTGACTACAAAATTACCGGGGAGCAGTCCATGAATAGGCTGATGCAACTCCTAGCAGTTTTGCTACTGCTCGGCGCGATTCCAGTTCAACGAGCATCGGCTCAGATGACCACCGCGCAAATCGCGAACGACCTCAACAATTATCTCGGCGACAGGATTCGATTCGCGGTCAGGATTCAGGCAAAACTAAAAAAGGATCCAAAGATAGAAGTCTGCGTTCCCCCTCTGACGCGGATGACGGTCCTTGGTTCACAAGACGAAAGCGGCAAGAAAAGTCTAATCGTGAAGATCGCCGACGGGACGGAGGCCTGCGACAGTAAAGGTAAGTCACCGTTGGCAACCGAAGAAGCGTACCTTGTCACGAACGACGACCTGACGGAAAGCGGGCTGGCGAGAACCGGTGCTGCGTACGGGGCTCTGGCGGTACCGTTCAAGTACCAACTAACCGGAAACAAGGACTACACGGCAAACGCCATGCTGGGCGGTTATCTCGGATACCGTTTCGAAACGGCCAACCACATTGGATATACGCTCACCCCAGTTGGATTCATGGGGGCTTCCACAATCAGCGTGCCCACGAACAACGGAGGACAGGCGACCGACCAGAATCTGTCTGGCTTTTCCTACGGGTTTGGCCTGATCGGAACGTTCAAGGGAGCCTTCCAGGCCGGCGTAGTTCTCGGGTGGGACAGGGTCGGCAAGACCGCCGGCTATCAGTACAACGGAAAACCCTGGCTGGCAGTCGAGATCGGCTATTCCTTCCTGCAGTGAGCTGATTCGATTGCTGCGGCCGATTTCACCCGGTGCCGCGAGCGGTTGGGATTACCGGGGAAAAGTCTTGAGCGAAAAACGCACTCAAACATTGAACCTGAAGTGCATCACATCCCCATCCCGAACGACGTAATCCTTCCCCTCCAGCCTCAACTTCCCCGCCTCCTTCGCTCCCTGCTCGCCGTTCCCCGCGACGTAGTCCGCGAATGACGTGACTTCGGCGCGGATGAAGCCGCGCTCGAAATCGGTGTGGATCACGCCAGCGGCCTGCGGCGCCGTCGCGCCCACCGGCACGGTCCAGGCGCGCACTTCCTTCGGCCCGGCGGTGAAATAGGTCTGCAGGCCCAAGAGCGCGTACCCGGCGCGGATCAAGCGGTCCAAGCCGGGCTCTTTCATTCCCATGTCGGCGAGAAAGACCTGCTTGTCCTCGCCCGGGAGATCGGCGATCTGCGCTTCGAGCGCGGCGCAGATGGGCACTACCGGCGCGCCTTCCTTCTTCGCGTAGTCCTCGACCTGAGCAAGCAGAGGGTTACTCTTAAATCCGTGCTCGGCGACGTTGGCGACGTACATCGCCGGCTTCGCCGTCAAAAGGAAGAATGGCTTGAGCACCAATTGCTCTTCCTTCGAGAGCGGCACGTTGCGCGCCGGCCGCGCCTCGTCGAGCGCAGGGCGAACTTTGTCGAGCACGGCGACGATGCGCTGCGCTTCCTTGTCGCCGCCGGTCTTCGCCACTTTGCCGTATCGCGCGTACGCTTTTTCCACTGACGCCAGATCGGCGAGGGCGAGCTCGGTGTCGATGGTCTCGATGTCGGAAACCGGGTCGATCTTGCCCGCAACGTGGACGACGTTCGGGTCTTCGAAGCAACGCACGACGTGCGCGATCGCGTCGCATTCGCGGATGTTGGCGAGGAACTGGTTGCCCAGGCCCTCGCCCTTCGAGGCGCCGGCCACCAGTCCCGCGATATCGACGAACTCGACCGCCGCGGCGATGACCTTCTGCGGCTTGGCTATGGCGGCAATCTTTGCAAGCCGCGGGTCGGGCACCTCGACGACGCCGATGTTGGGGTCGATGGTGCAGAACGGATAGTTCTCCGCCGCGATCCCCGCCTTGGTGAGGGCGTTGAACAACGTTGATTTGCCGACGTTCGGCAGTCCGACAATGCCGCACTTCAACGACATCAGGATTTCGTGTGCAGCTTGAGCATCGCCGCTTCCATGTCGCCGTCGAGCAAGAGGCCCGAGGCTCCCATGCAGCGCTCGAGCGCCGTTTCGATCGCCTCGCGCTCGGCCGAAGGCGGCGGTGTCAGTACATAGCCGACGACGAGGTCCTTGTTCCCCGGGTGGCCGATGCCGATCCGCAGCCGCCAGAACCCGTGCGTACCGAGCTGCGCCGCGATGTCCTTCAGGCCGTTGTGACCGGCGACTCCGCCGCCGAGTTTCAGTTTCGCCGTTCCCGGCGGGAAATCGAGCTCGTCGTGCACGACCAGGATTTCCTGAGGCTGGATCTTGTAGAAGCGCGCGAGCGCTCCGACCGATTTGCCCGAGAGGTTCATGTAAGTCTGCGGCAGCAGCAGCCACAACTCGCCCGAGGCTCGCGCGAGCTTGCCGAGGAGGCCGTGATACTTGGCGACCGTTTTCAGCTCGATGCGCTGCGCGAGAGCAAGGCGCGAGGCGAACCAGAAGCCGACATTGTGCCGGTCCCTCTCGTGCTTCCTCCCGGGGTTTCCCAGGCCGGCGATCAGTTTTAGAGAATGCATGGATGAAAAAGGGCGCGGGGGTTGCCGCGCCCTTTCGCGTAGTGGCAACAGGCGCTACTTCTTGTCGCCTTTGTCTCCCTTGTCGCCTCTGTCGCCCTTGCCGCCTTTGCCGCCCTTCTCCTCCGCAGCCGGAGCGGCCGCTTCCGGCGCCTTCTGCTTGACGGTCGGTACGTCGGCGGCGGCAGGAACGGCTTCCGCTGCTGGCGCGAGGACTCCCTCGACCCCGACCCCGGCAGCCGCGGCGGCCGCGGCGGCCTCCTCTTCCTCGGCGATCGCCGCCTTCGGGATCTGCGCCGAAGCGACGGTCGGATTCTCGGTGCCCCCCAGGGCAAACTCCACGCCCTTGGGCATAGTGAGCTCGCGTATATGAATCGAGTGTCCGATGGCGAGCGCGGACAGGTCCACCTCGATGAATTCGGGCAGGTCCGCAGGCAGGCAGCGGACGTCGATCTCGCTCAGCACGTGGGTGATGAGTCCGCCCTGCTCCTTGATCGCGGGCGACTTCTCCGCGTTGACGAAGTGCAGCGGCACCTTGATGTGGATCTTCTCGTCCGCCGAGACTCTCTGGAAGTCGACGTGCTGCACTTGCAGCTTGAACGGATGCATGTTGACCGCCCGCAGCAGCACTTCCTCCTTCGCGCCGTCCAGGGCGAGCGTCAGGACCGACGCGTGAAACTTCTCGTCGCGCAGCTGGTGGTACAGCGGGTTGTGATCGAGCTCGATGCTGACTGCGGGTTTCTTGCCGCCGTAGACAATCCCGGGGACCTTCCCGCTGTGGCGCAGGCGGCGGCTCGCACCCCTCCCTTGCCCTTTGCGCGCTTGCGCGACGACTTCGAATGCCATGTTGCCTCTCCTCGATTGGGGCGGCGCCCGCGACCAGGCGCCGCCGTTGAAAAATCTACTCGATGAACAGCGAGCTCACCGAATCCTCGTTGCTGATCCGCAGGATCGTTTCCGCGAGCAGCCCCGCGACCGACAGCACGCGGATCTTCTTGCACGTCTGAGCGGCCTTGGACAGCGGGATGGAGTCGGTCACCACCAGCTCGTCGATCTCCGACTCGGCGATGCGCTCCACCGCCCCGCCCGAGAGCACGGGGTGCGTGCAGTACGCGACCACGCGGGTCGCGCCCTCCTGCTTCAGCGCCTGCGCCGCCTTGACCAGCGTATTGGCGGTGTCGACCATGTCGTCCATGATGACGCAGTTGCGTCCCTTCACGTCGCCGATCACGTTCATCACTTCCGACACGTTCGGCTGGGGCCGCCGCTTGTCTATGATCGCGAGGTCCGACTCCAGGCGCTTCGCCATCGCGCGCGCGCGCACCACGCCGCCGACGTCCGGCGACACCACCAGCAGGTTCTCGTACTGGTGCTTCCATACATCCCCCAGCAGCACGGGGGTGGCGTAAATATTGTCCACGGGCACGTCGAAAAATCCCTGTATCTGATCGGCGTGCAGATCCATCGTCAGCACGCGGTCGACCCCTGCCGCCTGCAGCATGTTCGCCGCCACCTTCGCGCTGATCGCCACGCGCGCCGAGCGCGGGCGCCGGTCCTGGCGCGCATACCCGAAATACGGGATCGCCGCCGTCACCCGGGCCGCCGAGGCGCGCTTCAAGGCATCGACGATCAACAGCACTTCCATCAGGCTGTCGTTCGCCGGCGCGCAAGTGGACTGCAAAACGAAACAGTCCTTGCCGCGCACGTTCTCCAACAGCTCGACCATGATCTCCCCGTCGGAGAACTTGCCCACGGTGGCGTGGCCGATCGGGATGTTGAGCCGCCGCACCACCGCGTGCGCGAGCATCGGGTTGGCGTTCCCGGTGAAAACCATCAGGCTTTCGTAGGCCATGCGCTTTAGTCCAGGAGCTGGGGGCTCGACCCAAGCCGCCTTGCTCACAAAAAATCAGCCGCATCGGCGGCTTGCTGTTTCGCTGGCCCCTGATCCCTGGGCCCTCGTCTCGAAATCTGATGGCTGGGGAGGAAGGATTCGAACCCTCGCATGGCGGAATCAAAATCCGCTGCCTTAACCAGCTTGGCGACTCCCCAAGCGCTAAACCTGCTCCAGCAACGCCGCGAGCGGATGACTATCCAGCCCGCGCACGGCGAAGCCGCGCATCTCCGCGGGCATCCTGGACAGGACCGCGCGCGCTTCGCGCTCGGCTGCAAATTCGACGAATACGCAGGCGCCTGAGCCGCTCATGCGCGCATCTCCGAACTGCCTGAGCCATTCGAGATGCGCCGCCACCTCCGCGTGGCGCCGGCACACGACCGATTCCAGGTCGTTCCTTCCGAAACCGGCGGAAAAGCCTGATATTTTGATGGTTTTCGAATTTCGTGTCAATTCAGGCGCGGTGAAAATCGCATGCGTGGCCACGGCAACCGGTGGAACGAGCACGACGTACCATGCCTGCGGCAATGCGAGCGGCGCAAGGCGCTCGCCGATCCCCTCGGCGAAAGCGTTCCCGCCGAAGAGAAAGAACGGAACGTCCGCCCCGAGCGCAAGCGCCATCGCCGCGAGCTTCTCCTTCGGCAGAGCTAGCCCCCACAGGCGGTTCAGGACCGCGAGCGTGGTTGCGCAATCGGAGCTGCCGCCGCCCAGTCCCCCGCCGATCGGAATGTTCTTTTCGATGTCGATGTCGACGCCCCGGTTCGAGCCGCCCTCGGCTTGCAGGAGCCGCGCGGCGCGCACGGCGAGGTCTTCAGCTTCGGTGATGCCGGGCAGGGCCCGCGCGCGCCTCACCTCGGCGTCCGCGCGCGGCGTAAAGCGCAGCCAGTCGCAGCGCTCGATCAGGCGGAACGCGGTCTGCAACAGGTGATAGCCGTCGGGGCGCCGCCCGAGGACGTGCAGGAAGAGATTGAGCTTGGCCGGGGCCGGATAGCGGCGCTCCCACGGATTCAATTTGTCCATTGATCCACGACGAGGACAATTTCGAGATCTTCGCGCTTCAGGCGCATCCGGAAAGGCTTTCCTCCCCGGAACTCCTCGTAGGCGACCTGCCAGCCGTCCTGCCTGAGTTCCAGGCCGTTGTCCACGTCGCCCTGCATCTCCGCCGGCCGGCCTGGGCTCGCCCGCGCCTGCACCCAGTCCGAGAGCCCGGCTAGCGGAAGCCGCCAGCCGAGCGCCTGCTCGGTCAGGCTTTCCGCGTCGGCGGCGCGGTACTCCTTGTTGTCGCCGGTCACCAACCGGAAGCGATCGCGCTCCCGGCTGATCCGCGCGATTCCCTGGCCCAGGGCTGAGGTGATGAGCAGTTCGTCGGCGTCGTCCGAGTGCCGCCAGAATATTCTGCCGGATGCGGCGTCTTTTGCGTGGCGGACCGCGACGCGGCCTGACAGCTCGAAGCCGCCCGGGAGAGGAAGCCCGGCCTCGGGCAGGGACGCACAGGCGGCCAGCAATGCCGCTAGAGCAAAGGCGGGGGCAAACCGAACCACAAGAAATCAGCGCTTGAGGCGCCTGATCGTATTGGCGAGCGTTTCGTTGTCCGGGCTTTCCCGGGTGGCGTCGCCCCAGACGCGCTCCGCCTCGGCGCGCTCGCCCATCGCCCAAAGCACTTCGCCGAGGTGGGCGGCGATTTCCGCGTCGGGCCGCCCGGCGAACGCGCGGCGCAGGTAGCCGAGCGAATCCTTCAGCTTGCCCATCCGGTACAGCACCCATCCCATGCTGTCGATGATGAAGGAATCGTCGGGGGCAAGCTGCAGCGCCTTTTCGATCAGCTCGCGCGCCTCGGGCAGGCGCTGATTGCGGTCGGCGAGGGAATAGCCGAGCGCGTTGTAGGCGTGCGCGTGCTCGGGCCGTATCTCGATCAGCTTGCGAAGGGAAGCCTCGAGAATATCCACGCGCTCGATTTTCTCCGCGAGCATGGCGTAGTCGTAGAGCAGCTCGGGATTGTTCGGAACCCGGTCGAGCGCCTGCCCGACCAGATCGAATGCGGTCTTCGGCTGGTTGGCGTCGCGCAGGAGCTGCGCTTCGGCGAGGATCAGCTGCACGCGCTGCTGGCTGTTCTTCGCGGCCGCCTGCTGCAGGCGCGCCCTTGCCTCGTCGAGCTTGCCCTGTCTGGCGAGCACCTGGGCATAGCGGATCTGCGCCTGCACGTATTGCTCGCCCTCGCCCACTTCACCGTACCAGCGGAGCGCCTCCGGAATATTCTGCCGCTCTTCGGCGACCTGACCGAGATACAGGCGCACTCCGTCCTTGTCGCGGTAGGGGCTTTCGATCAGGCTCCTGAGATATCTCTCGGCGGCGTCGTAGTCCTTGAGCTGCAGCGAAAGCAGCGCCACCGCGAAGGCCATGTCGCTGCTGTCGGGAACGCCGGACATGAGCTTCTGGAACTCGGCGCGAGCCTCGCCGAAGCGTTTTTGCGCAACCAGCAAGCGCGCGTAGGCGAGGCGCGTTTCCCGCGCGGCAGGATATTTTTTCAGATGGCCGGCAAGCAGCGTCTCGGCCTGATCCGTCGAAGCCTTCTGCAGCAGTTGCGCCTCGAGCAGGACCGCCGCCTCCCAGTCCGGCCGCAGCTGTCCGGCCTTGCGGGCCGCCTCGAGCGCCAGGCGTTCGTCGCCCGCGCTGACCGCTGCCCGCGCGACGGCGAAATGCGCCTCGGCGAGCCTGGGGTAGTCCGCGGCGAGACTGCGCACGAGTTTGAGCGCGGCCTGCTTGTCCTGGGTATTGGCAAGCGTGCGGGTCAGCTGCGTGAATCCGTTTGCAGGATCGTTGGCGGAACCGGCCAGCAGCTTCTTGAGATTGGGCAACGCCTCCTCGTAGCGGCCCGCGGCGACCAGCAACCCGGCGAGCGCCTGAAGCGGGCGTGTCGAGCCGGGCTCGGTCTCGTGCCAGAGCGTTGCGGCGTCGATCGCGGCGTTGTTCATTCGCGCGTAGAGCGCAACTTCGGTGGCGCGCCGCGCGATCCGGGGATCGCGCGTGCGTTTCGCGAGATCGACGTACGCCTGCGCGGAGAGGGTGGCGCTGCCGCGCTGGCCGGCGATCTCGGCGAGCAGGAATTCGTACAGCAGGTTTTCGGTCAGCTCCTGCTTGGGAAGTACCGCGCGGTCCTCGGGTTCGGGTGCGGCCGCCTGCGCTTCGCCGGCGGGTGCGTCCGTGTCGGATTCGTCCTGCAGTTCCTCTCCTGCCGCGGGCGGCTGCGGCGGCGGCGCGGCGCATCCGGCAAACACGACGAACGCCATCGCGGCGACGAGGCGCAAAGCGCCGACTCGGACGGGCAACAGGCTGTGTGGACTCGGCATGGAGGCACTTGCTGTCTTGAAGGGCTAGTTTAGGTATATTTCGAAAGGCCGACAAGGACATTGAGCGCCGCTGTGCCAGAGCTGCCCGAAGTCGAGATCACCCGCCGCGGCATCGAGCCTTTCGTGCTCGGCAAGACGATTACGGGCGTCGCTGTGCGCAATCCCAATCTGCGTCAACGCGTACCGCGCAAACTCGCCCGCATCCTGGTCGGTCAGCGGGTGAAACGTCTGGTGCGGCGTGGAAAGTATCTGTTGTTCCAGTGCGACGCCGGCTCGCTCATCGTGCACCTGGGCATGTCGGGGAGCCTGCGTGTGATCGACCCGCGAACGCTCCCCCGCGAGCACGATCATGTGGATCTCGTTTTCGGCGGCATCGCGCTGCGCCTGCGCGACCCGCGCCGCTTCGGCATGGTCCTGTGGAACGACGGCGACGCGTCCCGCCATCCCTTGCTCGAGCGGCTCGGCGTCGAGCCGCTCGGCGAGCATTTCTCGCCCGAGTTCCTCTATCGGACCACGCGCGGCCGCGACGTCGGCATCAAGCAGCTGCTGATGAACGCCAACGTCGTGGTCGGGATCGGGAACATTTACGCGAACGAAAGCCTGTTCAGGGCGGGCATCCATCCGCGCGCGCGTGCGGGACGCCTCTCCCGCGCGCGCTGCGAGCGACTGGTCGCGGCCGTGAGGGACATTCTTCTGGCCGCGATAGCCGCCGGCGGATCGAGCCTGCGCGACTTCGTGCACTCCGATGGCTCCTCGGGGTATTTTCAGCAGCACTACGCCGTCTACGACCGCGGCGCGCTTCCGTGCCGGGTCTGCGGGGCCGCGATCCGGGTGGCGCGGCTGGGCCAGCGTTCGAGCTTCTTCTGCGCGACCTGCCAGAGGTTTTAGTACTTCCTTCGCTTGCCCACTTTCCCCGCGAGCGCGCGTGCCACGCGCGGCTGCACGAACTTGCTCACGTCCCCGCCCAGGATCGCGATTTCGCGCACGATGGTCGCCGAGATGAATTGATGCTGTTCGGCCGGGGTCAGGAACACCGTCTCGACGTCCGGGTACAGATTGCGGTTCATCCCCGCCATCTGGAATTCGTATTCGAAGTCCGACACCGCTCGCAAGCCCCGCAGGATGACCTGGGCCTTCTGGGCGCGAACGAAGTCCATGAGCAATCCGCGGAAGCCCTCGATTCTCACGTTGCGGTAGGGCTTCAGAACGTCGCGCGCGAGGCGCACGCGCTCCTCCAGCGTGAAGAACGGACGCTTGGCCTGGCTGGCGGCGATGCCGACGACGATTTCGTCGAACAGGGCGGCGGCGCGCCTCACCAGATCTTGGTGGCCCAGCGTGATCGGATCAAACGTTCCCGGATACACCGCCTTGATCATCGGCCTCCCTCACCAGAAGGTGAAAATGCACGTTTCCCGCGCGCGCGCGCCTGAAAATAGTCCAGCCGCGGGGCGGTTCGAAGACGGCGTCGCTTTCCCCGTACACCCGCCCCCCTTCGGCGAGAAGCCCGCGCAACAGATCGAGCGCCGCGACCTGCAGGCCCAGACGGTACGGCGGATCGACGAATACGACATCGTATCGGGAGCGCGCGCCGCGGGCGAATTCTAGCGCATCGCCGCGGACCACCGTCAGTCCCGTCGCGCCGAGCTTCGCCGCATTGTCGCGCAACGCGCGCAGCACCGCGGGGTTCTTCTCGACCATGACGACCGAGGCCGCACCGCGCGAAAGCGCCTCGAAGCCGAGCGCGCCGCTGCCCGCAAAAAGGTCCAGGCACGCCATGCCGGTCAGGTCCCGCCCGAGCCAGTTGAACAGCGTTTCGCGAACGCGGTCCGGCGTCGGTCTCAAGTCCGCCGCGTCGGGGAATTCGAGGATGCGGCTGCGCCACAGGCCGCCGATGATCCGGACGGTATTGGGCCTAGTCCGGCGCACCGACGACGACGATCGAGAGCTTTTCGGGATCGATGCGCCGCGCAAAGGCGCTCTTGACCTGCGCGAGGACAAAAAAGGCGGCGCGTGCGGGAACCATTGCGACGAGTGATAAAATCCAACGCTATTCTATAGCGGTTCTCCTGCAAACCCTTCCTCCCCCATGCTCGAACTCTTCTCCGAGAACGCCCGCCGGCAGCGCTCCTGGGCGGTGCGCCTCAAGGACGGGCTCACGAAAACGCGCTCGCGGCTTTCGGGGCTCTTCGGCGGAGGGGCGATCGATCCGGTGCTGTTCGAGACGCTCGAATCCGCGCTGCTGGCAAGTGACGTTGGCGTCGATGCAACGCGGTTCCTGCTCGCGGGACTGCGCGAGCGCGCCCGTGGCCTGCAAACCGCGGGGCAGCTGAAGGCCGAATTGCGGACGATGCTCGTCGAGACGCTCACCCCGCTCGAGCAGACGCTCGATTTCACGGGCAAGAAGCCCTGCATCATCGTGCTCGCGGGGGTCAACGGCTCGGGAAAGACGACTTCGATCGGCAAGCTCGCGAGATACTTCCAAAATCAAGGCCTCTCGGTGCTGCTCGCTGCGGGGGACACCTTTCGCGCCGCAGCGCGCGAGCAGCTCGCTGTTTGGGGCGAGAAGAACGCCGTCGCGGTCGTCGCCCAATCGGGCGGCGACCCGGGAGCAGTCGTGTTCGATGCCATTGCCGCCGCGCGCTCGCGCGGAATCGACGTGGTCATCGCCGACACGGCCGGACGGCTGCCCACGCAGCTGCACCTCATGGAGGAAATCAGCAGGATCAAACGAGTCATCGCCAAGGCGGAACCCGGCGCGCCTCACGAGGCATGGCTCGTGCTCGACGCCAACACGGGCCAGAACGCGCTCGACCAGGTGAAGGCCTTCGACGACGCGCTCGGCCTCACCGGATTGATTCTCACCAAGCTCGACGGGTCGGCCAAGGGCGGCGTGGTGTGCGCCATCGCACTTGCACGATCGCAGCGCCCGCTGCCGCTCAGATTCGTGGGTATCGGCGAAGGGATCGACGATCTGCGCCCATTCGCCGCCGACGAGTTCGTTTCGGCGCTTCTCGATTGACCGCCGGCGTGGCCATCATCTCGCTCCGCCAGGTCAGCAAGCGCTATCCGGGGGGATTCGAGGCGCTCAGGCTGGTCAGCTTCGCCGTCGAGCCCGGGGAGATGCTGTTCCTCACCGGCCACTCCGGTGCCGGCAAGACGACGCTTCTCAAGCTGATCGCCGCCATCGAGCGCGCCAACGGCGGCGCGGTGCTCGTCAACGGCCAGAACGTCTCGGCCTTGCGCCCGGCGGCGATCCCTTATCTGCGGCGCAATCTGGGCCTCGTGTTTCAGGGGCAGAAGCTGCTCTTCGACAGGAGCGTGTTCGACAACGTCATGCTGCCGCTCGTCGTGACCGGGCAGCCCTACCGCGAAGCGGCGCGGCGGGCACGCGCCGCGCTCGACAAGGTCGGGTTGCTTCAGCGCGAAAAGGCCAACCCCGTCACGCTCTCGGGCGGCGAGCAGCAGCGCCTGTGCGTCGCGCGCGCGGTGGTGAACCGGCCGGCGATCCTGCTCGCCGATGAGCCCACCGCCGGCCTGGACGCCGCTTACGCGGATGAAATCATGGAGATGTTCAACGCCTTCAACCAGGTCGGGGTCACCGTGCTGGTTGCCACGCACGATCGACAACTGATCGGCAAGTACCGCAAACGCGTCTTGACGCTCGACCACGGCAAGCTCCAATGAGGGCCTGGCTGCAGCATCATGGCCTGAGCCTCGCGCAGACGCTCGCGCGCCTGGCGCGGTCGCCCTTTGCCACGACGCTCAACGTGCTGGCGATCGGGGTCGCGATCGCGCTCCCTTTCGGGGTCTATTGCATGCTGAGCAATCTTGAGTCCTTCTCCCGCAACGCCTCGGTCGATCCTCAACTCTCGGTATTCCTGGCAAGGGACGCAGCGAAGGCCGATATCGCCGCCGTCGAAGCGCGGCTGAAAAGCGCCGGGGGCGTGAGCGGCGTGCGTTTCGTGTCCCGGGACGCGGCGCTGGTGGAGCTCAATCGCGCCGCCGGGATGGAAGAGGTGATCGCGAGCCTGCCGCAAAATCCGCTGCCGGATGCGTTCGTGGTGACGCTTTCTGCAAGCGATCCGGCGCTGGCAGACCTGCTGGAACTCCAGTTCAAGTCGCTCCCGAAGGTCGCCTACGTTCAGGCGGACTCGGCGTGGGTGAGACGCCTCGATGCGTTGCTGCGCCTGGGGCGGACCGCGGTGGTCCTGCTCTCGGCGCTGCTCGGCCTCGCTCTCGTGGCGGTGACCTTCAACACCATCCGCCTGCAGATCCTCACTCAGCGCGACGAGATCGAGCTGTGCCGCCTGATCGGCGCAACGCACGCCTACATCCGCCGGCCCTTCTTCTATCTCGGGTCGCTGCTCGGCCTGCTCGGAGGGCTCGCCGCCCTGGCGATCGTGCTTTCCGGGCTCACGGTCTTGAACCGCGATCTGGCGCAACTCGCACACTTGTATGGGTCGGACATTCGCCTGAGGTTGCCGAACTCAAACGAAATGATCTCGGCTCTCGCTGCGGCCGTCGCCTTGGGTTGGCTGGGTGCCTACCTATCGGTGAGTAGACACTTACTCGAAGCAGACCGGAACTAGGCCGAGTGAGCCCGCCTGAGGAAGGGAACCGGGTGCCGCCTTTAGCACTCTAAGATGCAGAGTGCTAAAATCGCCGTTCTGGCAACGGCGCCGGAGGAAATAACAGATGACTCGCACAATGACACTGCCCGTACCCGTAGGAAGCCTGGAAAGCTACATCCAGGCCGTGAACCGTTTCCCGATGCTTTCGTTCGAGGAAGAGCGCAATCTCGCGCGCAAATACAGGGCCGAGAACGACGTCGAAGCGGCGCGCCAGCTGGTGCTTTCGCACCTTCGCCTGGTCGTGGCCATCGCCCGCGGCTACATGGGTTACGGACTGCCGCAAGGAGACCTGATCCAGGAGGGCAACATCGGCCTGATGAAGGCGGTCAAGCGCTTCGATCCGGAACGCGGGGTGCGGCTCGTATCGTTCGCGGTCCACTGGATCCGCGCCGAGATCCACGAGTTCGTCCTGCGCAACTGGCGCATGGTGAAGGTCGCCACCACCAAAGCGCAGCGAAAGCTCTTCTTCAACCTTCGCAGCATGAAGCCCTCGCTCGCCCCGTTGACGCAGACCGAGATCGGGTCGATGTCCAGAGAGCTCCGCGTCAAGCCCGAGGAGGTTGCCGAAATGGAGATGCGGCTCGCGGGCCGGGAGATTTCACTGGAACCGGCAAGCGACGAGGACGAGGCGTATGCGCCGATCGCCTATCTGGCCGACCGCTCGCCTGGGCCTTCGGAGATCGCCGAGGCGAAGCAAGACGAAGCTCTGCGGGCGCGCGGTCTGGAGGCCGCGCTGGCGAGCCTCGACGCGCGCAGCCGCCGCATCATCGAAGCGCGCTGGTTGCGGGAAAAGGACTCGGCGACCTTGCACGAGCTTGCCGCCGAGTTCAAGGTCTCTGCCGAGCGCATCCGCCAGATCGAGGCAAAGGCGCTTGCAAAAATGAAAGGCGTAATCGCACCGGCATAAGTAAGCTGCCGGCGGTCCCCATGAAGCCGCGGCGAGCCCGCGGCTTTTTATTTTGCCGCGAACACGACGTAGCGGTTCCGGCCCTGCTGCTTGGCCAGATAAAGCGCCTGGTCCGCGCGCTGGATCAGGTCTTCGGAGGCAGTCTCCTTTTCCAGGATGAGCGAGACGATTCCCTGGCTGAGGGTGACTGTCTGGCGGACGGCCGAGCGCGCGTGCGGGATCGCCAGGCCGTCGATCACGCGAGACACCGCCTGAGCCACATCGACGGCGCCCTCCAGGGCGGTCCCCGGCAGGACCATCGCGAACTCTTCTCCCCCGTAGCGGGCGGCGAGGTCCGCCGGACGCCGGCCCGCTGAGCTGAGCGCCGCCGCCACCCGCCGCAGACAGTCATCGCCCGCCTGGTGGCCGTAGCAGTCGTTGAAGGCCTTGAAGTGATCGACGTCGGAGAGAATCAGCGAAAGCGGTTGCCGCTCGCGCGCGCCGCGCCGCACTTCGCTCATCAAGTAGCTGTCGAAAGAGCGCCGGTTGGCAATTCCGGTCAGCCCGTCCTGCCGTGACAGCTTTTCGAGCTCGCGGTTGGCCGCCGCGAGGTCGCGCGACATCTCGATCTGCTTGGTCCGCATGGATTCGAGTCGCTGCAGCGCCCGGATTTTCGCGTTCAGCACGACGAAGCTCACCGGCTTTACGAGGTAGTCGTCGCCGCCCGCCTCGATCGCGCGATTCAGGTCCTGATCGGCTTCCTTCGAGCTCAGGAAAATGATCGGCACCCACTCGTCGGCGCTGGTCTCGCGCATGTGCCGCGCGGATTCGTATCCGTCCATGACCGGCATCACGACGTCGATGAGCACGAGGCCCGGCCGGTCCTCCCGGTACATCTGCAAGGCTTTCTCACCGTCATTCGCCTCGACCACCGTGTGGCCCATGCGCTCGAGCAGGCTCCTGAGCGCAACGCGGATCGTGGGGGAATCGTCGACGACGAGGATTTTCATATTCTCAGCCGGACGCGTTCAACAGGATTCGGACATCGGCCGCGAGGTTGGCGGCGTTGCCGTGGCGCACGAACAGGCGCAGCCGCCCCTGCGGATCGAACACAAAGCTGCCCGCGGTGTGATCCACGGTATAGCCGTCCGGCGTTTTTCCAGGCGACTTCTGATAGAACACCCTGAAGTCTTTCGCGACCTTGGCGGTCGCCGCGGAATCGCCGCGGAGCCCGAGAAAACCGGGGTCGAACGCCGGGACGTAGTTCGCGAGAAGTTTTTGCGTGTCGCGCTCCGGGTCGACCGTGACGAATAGCACCTGCAGCCGTTTCCCGTCCTCGCCGAGCTGCTCCTTCACGGCTTTCAGCTCGGCCAGCGTCGTCGGGCACACGTCGGGGCAACGGGTGTAGCCGAAGAACATCACCACCGCCTTGCCGCGGAAATCGCCAAGCGTGCGCGTCTTGCCCGTGTGGTCGGTGAGCGCAAAATCCTTGCCGTAATCGGCGCCCGTGATATCCGTGTTCTTGAACGAGGCGCCCGACCCGCCGCAGCCGGCAAGCGCGAATGCGGCAAAGACGAGCCCGACCCATGTCCGCACGGCAGCGCTCACGCGAAAAGATAATGATCGACGAGCAGCGCGGCGAAGAGCGCCGCGAGGTACGCGATCGAATAGCGGAAGGTGCGCCGCGCGAGCGCATCGCTGTAGCTCACGTAAAGGCGCGCTGCGTAACCCAGGAATATTCCGTTCAAGACGACTGCGGCACCGAGATAGATCCAGCCGCTCATCCCGTAGGCGAAAGGGAGCAGCGCCGAGGCGAACAGAATCAGCGTGTAGAGCAGCACGTACAGCCGAGTGAAGCGGTGCCCGTGCGTGACCGGCAGCATCGGCAGCCCGGCCTTGGCGAAATCTTCGGTGCGATAGAGCGCGAGCGCCCAGAAATGCGGCGGGGTCCACGCGAAAATGATAAGGAACAGAAGCAGCGCCTCGGGGGCGACTTCGCCCGTGACGGCGGCCCAGCCGAGCACCGGCGGCATCGCCCCGGAGGCTCCGCCGATCACGATGTTCTGCGGGGTCATGGGCTTGAGCAGGACCGTGTAGACCACGGCGTACCCGATGAACGTGCCGAAGGTGAGCCACATGGTGAGCGGATTGACCAGGGCGTACAGCATCAACAGCCCGGTGCCGCCGACTGCGCCGGCGAACGCAAGCGTCTGAAGCGACGTGAGCTCCCCGCGGGGCAAGGGCCTCGCCCGAGTGCGCGTCATGACCGCGTCGATTTTCTGCTCGACCAGGCAGTTCACCGCCGCCGCCGCGCCTGCCACGAGCCAGATGCCGATGGTCGCGGCGAGCAGGAGCTTCGGCGGCACCATGCCCGGAACGGCGAGGAACATGCCGATGACCGCGCAGAACACGATCAACGACACCACGCGCGGCTTGGTGAGGCTCAGGAACTGGCGCAGGCGGAAGCGCTCGGCGGTCGAAGCCATTTGCATAGCGGAAATTTTATCACGCTCGCCTTGCGGCTCTAGCCGACGCGCGACGCCCCGAGCAGCCGCGCGAGGTCTTTCACCATCCGTTGTGCATCGGGATCGCTCGGGAATCGCAGCATCAGGTTGCCCAGCGGATCCAGGAGATAGATGTGATAGTAGGGGCTCCGCGCTGCGGGGAATTCCGCAAGGAGCGGGCCGGGCGCGCGCGCGACGCGCAGGCCCTCGTGGTCGCGCAACAGCGCTGCATCGGGGGGCGCGGCATCGGTGAGGAGCCACATTCGCTCGATTCGCTCCGCGTCCTTGCCCTGCGCGAGGCGCGCCTGGCGCATGTAAAGGAGTTTTTTCCCGCAACCTTCGGCGCAGGCGCCGGAATCGATCTGCAGCAGCACCCATCTGCCGCGCAACTGCGAGAGCCGGAACGGGCTGCCGTCCAAGCGCCGCAGTTCGGGGTCGGAGATGGCGCGGGCTTCGATCAGCTCGCCGTAATTCAGCCGCGACTGCGGCTGCCATACGAAGTAGGCGAGCCAGGCGGCGAGCGTGGGCGCGGCGCAAAGCGCAAGGATGACAAACGCGATGCGCCTGCCGCGATGCCGGTCCTCAGTCGCGCCCGGAATCGGGACGGAATACTCGTCCACTGATGCGGATCCCCGTCATGATTTCACAAGGAGTACACTCGGCGCAGAGGGTTCCCGCCGCCGCGCCGTGAAAATCGTCGTCATCCTCTTGTTCGTCGCGATTCTGGCGAGCCTGGGCTCGGCACTGTTTTTTCTGGTGACGGACAGCGGCCAATCCAAGCGCACCGTGGAGGCGCTCGCGCTGCGCGTCGGATTGTCGCTGGCGCTGTTCCTGCTGCTTATCGCCGGTTACTACTTCGGCCTCATACCCGGCAAGATCGAGTAACGGGGGTCTTCTCCACCTACAGCCAATATACGAATATGAAAAGCCCGAGCCACACGACATCGACGAAGTGCCAGTACCACGCGACCGCTTCGAACGCGAAATGGCTTTCGGGCTTGAAGTGGCCGGCGAGACAGCGGGCGAGAATCACGCTCAGCATGAGTGCGCCGAGGGTCACGTGGAATCCGTGGAAGCCGGTGAGCATGAAGAACGTCGATCCGTAGACGCCGGTCGAGAGCTTCAGGTTGAGATCGGAATAAGCATGGCCGTATTCATAGGCTTGGAAGCAAAGGAAGGTGATGCCGAGCGCTACCGTGAGGAACATGAAGAGCGCGAGCTGTGCGCGCTTCCCCTCCTTCAGCGCCCAGTGGGCGATCGTGACCGTCACGCCCGATGAGAGGAGCAGCAGCGTATTGATCGCCGGGATGCCCCAGGCGGCCATCGGCGTAAACGGATCCTTGAAATTCGGCCCGGCCGAAGGCCACTGCGCCGCGAAATCCGGCCAGAGCAGCTTGTTGTCGATGCTGCCCAGATCGGGCACCGCGAGTAGCCGCGCATAGTAGAGCGCGCCGAAGAACGCGCCGAAGAACATCACCTCCGAGAAGATGAACCAGCTCATGCCCCAGCGGAACGACACGTCCTCCCAACGGCCGTACCTGCCGCCCTCGGACTCGCGGATCACGTCGCCGAACCAGCGCACCATCATGAAGGCGAGGATGGCGAGCCCGAGCAGCACGATGTAGCGCCCGGGCTCCCAGCCGTTGAGCCAGCTTGCGGCGCCGCTCGCCATGCACAGCAGCGCCGCCGAGCCGAAGATCATCCAGTGGGACGGCTGCGGAACGTAGTAGTGCTGAGCGCGATCGCTCATCTTGCTCTCCTCTCCTTACGCGGCCATGCCGACGATGAGCTTCACCAGCAGGACCAAGCTCAATACGAAAATCGCGGCTCCTATGAGGCCGGCGATGATCACCTGCGCAGCTTTCAGCTGCGTCACATCCGACTCGTGCTCCGCGCGCCTCCTGATGCCGAGAAACGACCAGAACACCGCTTTCGCGACCTGCAGCGGCGACGCGGACTTCGGCGTTTGCTCGCCGGCCATTGCCGTCATCCCCCGCCCCCGCGCGCCCCGTTCACCTCGAAGAAGGTGTAGGACAGGGTGACTGTATTGAGCTCGGGCGGCAGCTTCGGATCGATCACGAACACCACCGGCATCCTGCGCATTTCGCCCGGAGCGAGCGTCTGTTGCCGGAAGCAGAAGCATTCCATCTTCCTGAAATAGAGCGCCGCCTGTTGCGGGCTGTAGCTCGGAACGGCTTGTCCCGTCACGGGCCGCTCGAGCGTGTTCCTGACCTCGTACACGACTTGCGTCACCTCGCCGGGGTGCACCGACACGCTGGCCTGAAGCGGTTTGAAGGTCCAGGGCAGGCGTTGCGTGTTGGCGTCGAATTCGACCGAGATCTCGCGCGTGGGATCCACCTGAGTGTTCTGCGCCGCTAGAGCGTCCGGCTGAAATACGTTCCGGATGCCCGTCACCTCGCAGATCTTCTCGTACAACGGAACGAGCGCGAAGCCGAATCCGAACATCACGGCCACGACCACCAACAGTTTTTTCATCAGTTTGCGGTTGGCCTGCCCGCGATTCTCGGTCTGCTGTGTCATTTGAGCACGACGTACTTGAGCATGATGCCCACGAAGAAGACGAGCGCGATCGAGCCGAGCACCCACGCGGTCCTGCGATTGTTCCGCCGCTGCTCGCGTTCGGGCGTCATCTCACCACCGGTTGTTCGTGGAAGCTGTGGTAGGGAGCGGGGCTCGGCAGGTGCGTCCACTCGAGCGTGTCGGCGCCTTCCCAGGGCCGCTGGCCGGCCGTTTCGCCCCGCCCGAGCACCGTCACCTTCAGGATGATCCACAGGAACAGGAGCTGCGTCAGCCCGAAGCCGAACGCGCCGATCGAGGCGATCTCGTTGAACTGCGTGAACTGCAGCGCGTAGTCGGGGATCCTGCGCGGCATGCCGGCGAGGCCGAGGAAGTGCATCGGGAAGAAAGTGACGTTGAAGAAGATCATCGACAGCCAGAAGTGCCATTTGCCGAGCGTCTCGTCGTACATGCGGCCGGTCCACTTCGGCACCCAGAAATAGAATCCGGCGAACAGTGAAAACAGCGACCCGGCGACCAGCACGTAGTGGAAATGCGCCACGACGTAATAGGTATCCTGCAGCTGGATGTCGATCGGCATGATCGCGAGGATGAGGCCGGTGAACCCGCCCATGGTAAACACGAAGATGAAGCCCACGGCGAACAGCATCGGCGTCTCGAAGCTCATCGAGCCGCGCCACATGGTGGTGAGCCAGTTGAACACCTTGACCCCGGTGGGCACCGCGATCAGCACGGTCGCGTACATGAAGAACAGGATCCCAGCCGTGGGCATGCCGACGGTGAACATGTGGTGCGCCCAGACGATGAACGAGAGGATCGCGATCGACGCGGTCGCATACACCATCGAGGAATAGCCGAACAGGGGCTTCCTCGAGAACGCCGGAATCACCTGGCTGATGATGCCGAAGCCCGGGAGGATCATGATGTAGACCTCGGGGTGGCCGAAGAACCAGAAGATGTGCTGGAACATCACCGGGTCGCCGCCGCCCGCCGCGTTGAAGAAGGAGGTGCCGAAGTGGCGGTCGGTCAGCAGCATTGTGATGGCGCCCGCCAGCACCGGCATCACCGCGATGAGGAGGTAGGCTGTGATCAACCACGTCCACACGAAAAGCGGCATCCGTATGAGCGTCATCCCCGGGGCGCGCATGTTGAGGATCGTGGTGATGATGTTGATCGAGCCCATGATCGAGGAGGCGCCCATGATGTGGAGCGCGAAGATCGCGAGGTCCATCCCCGGCCCCATCTGAGTCGAGAGCGGCGCGTAGATCGTCCAGCCGGCGGCGGTCGCGCCGCCCGGTGCGAAGAACGATCCCACCAGCAGCAGCGCGCCCACCGGCAGCAGCCAGAAGCTCCAGTTGTTCAGGCGCGCAAAGGCCATGTCGGGAGCGCCGATCATCATCGGCACCTGCCAGTTGGCGAATCCGACGAAGGCCGGCATGATCGCGCCGAACACCATGATGAGCCCGTGCATCGTGGTGAGCTGGTTGAAAAACTCCGGTTGCCAGAACTGCAGCCCCGGCTGGAACAGCTCGGCGCGGATGCCGAGCGCGAGCATGCCGCCGACCAGAAACATGGTGAAACTGAACCACAGATAAAGCGTGCCGATGTCCTTGTGGTTGGTCGTGGTGATCCAGCGCATGATCCCCCGGTAGGGGCCGTGCGCTTGTTCGTCGTGGGTGTGGGCGTGGCCGTCATCGATGACTGCGCTCATTGGCTGCTCCTGGAATCTGGCAAGGTCACTTCCGCGCCGACTTGATCTCGCTCGGCTGAATGACTTCGCCGGTCCTGTTCCCCCAGTTGTTGCGGGTGAAGGTGATGACCGCGGCGACGTCGGTGTCGGAGAGCTGCTTGCCGAACGGCGCCATCGCCGTGCCCCGCTTGCCGTTCAGCACGATCTCCATTTGTCGCCCCCTCGGGCCGTTGACGAGCTGGGAGCCGTCAAGCGCCGGGAACGTTCCCTTGACCCCCTGCCCGTTCGCCTGATGGCAGGCGACGCAGTTCGCCGCGTAGACCTTCTCGCCGCGCGCTTTCAGGTCGGCGAGATTCCATTTCTTGTTCGGATCGTCTGCCGCGGCAGCGATTCTCTTTTTCTGCTCGCCGACCCACGCGGTGTACTTTTCGGCCGAGAGGACCTCGACCACGATCGGCATGAACCCGTGGTCCTTTCCGCAAAGCTCCGCGCACTGGCCGCGGTAGATGCCTTCCTTTTCCGCCCTGAACCAGCTATCGCGCACGAAGCCGGGAATCGCGTCCTGCTTCACGCCGAACGCCGGGACCATCCAGGCGTGTATGACGTCGTTCGCGGTGATGAGCACGCGCACCTTCTTCCCCACGGGCACGACCATGTTGTTGTCCACTTCGAGGAGATAATGCTCGCCCTTGGGCGCGTTGCCCGTGATCTGGGCCTGCGGGGTGGAGAGATTCGAAAGGAATGATATGCCCTCACCCTCGCCCTTCAAGTAGTCGTAGCCCCATTTCCACTGATAGCCGGTTACCTTGATGGTGATGTCGGGGCTGGCGGTGTCTTTGAGGTTCAGGATCGACTTGGTCGCCGGCCAGGCCACGGCGATCAGGATCACGAACGGGATGATGGCCCAGATGATCTCGACGGTGACGTTCTCGTGGAAATGCTCGGCCTTGTGGCCGACGGACTTGCGGTGAGCGTAGATCGAATAGAACATCACGCCAAACACGCCGACGAAGATCACCAGGATGATCGCCATCATGACGAGGTGCAGGTCGTAGATTTCGCCGGCGACGCGCGTCACCGGGGTCGGCAGGTTCCACTGATACGCCGCCTCCGCGGCCCCGGAAAGCAGCAGGAACGCAGCGCCGGTTCCGTTGACCATCCTGTTCGTCATCATGTCCTCGTATTAGCACACTCCCGCACCCCGGGCAAACCGCGGCGGGAGTGAAAGCGCGGATTTCAGCGCGATTTTTTCGCGTCCAATTCTACTTTTATGATCTGCCTACCGTCGACGGTCGTGCGCAGCTCGCCTTTCCAAGCGTGTCCGTAGATCACCTCGATTGTCGCCGGCAGCCTGCCTTCCTTGCGTATGCGCTCATAGGAGGCAAGCATGCGCTCCCAGGCGCGGCGTCCCATGAGGCCGCGCTGTCGATCGCGCGCCGCGCAGGTCCCGCCGGAGGCTTTCAGGTCGCGCAGGAGCGCCGGGACCTCGGAGTAGGTCAGCGTGATGACTTCCATATCCATGACAGGCGCGGCAAATCCGCTCGCGACCAGCATGTCGCCGAGGTCGTGCATGTCGATGAAGGAATGCACGTGGCGCGCGGCCGAGCCCGCGCCGAAGGCCGCTTTGAGCTCCTTCAGCGTGTCGGGCCCGTAGCTCGAGAACATCAGCAGCCCGCCGGCGATGAGCACGCGGTGAACCTCGCGCAGCGCCGCGAGCGGATCGCCCGCCCAGGCAAGCGCAAGATTCGACCACACCATGTCCACGCTGGCGGCGCGAAGCGGCAGCCGCGCGAAATCCGCGCACAGATAAAAGCGCCCTGAGCTGGACGCAAAGCGCCGGGCGCGCTCGAAAAGGGATTCTTCCCGTTTCGCCTCGCTGAGCACGCCGGGCGCAAAGTCCATGCCCAGAAGATCCGCCTCGGGATAGCGCCGGCGCAGCAGTTTCAGGCCGTGTCCCACGCCGCAGCCGGAGTCGAGCACGCGATGCGGGCGGCAGCGGATGTAATCGAGCCGCTCGAACATGCGCCGCTCGACCTCCCGCTGGAGCACCGCGGCGTCGCCGCCCGCCGCTGCGGCGCGCTCGAAGGCGCGCCGCACCTGTGCCGAGTCCAGTCCGAATGCCTGTGCGCTCATCTGGAGTGGACAACAAGTTCGCAATACATTATATAAGGCCGTAGTTTACAATTCATCGCCTGCGAAATTCTGTCCAATCAACCGGGGCCACCGCTATGGTCGTAGCAATCGTATTGGTTTCATTGGTCGTTGGCTCGGTCCTGTTTCACTTCCTGAGCCCGTGGTATTTCACGCCGATCGCCTCCAACTGGAGCGCGATGGACGACACGATCAGCATCACGTTCTGGGTCACGGGGTTTGTCTTCGTCGCCATCAATTTGTTCATGGCCTATGCCGTGATCCGCTACCGTTACCGGAAGGGCAAGCGGGCGCAGTACGAACCCGAGAACAAGAAGCTGGAGGCGTGGCTCACCGGATTGACCACGGTGGGCGTCGCCGCCATGCTGGCCCCCGGCTTGTTCGTATGGGCGAAATTCGTCGAGGTCCCGGCCGACGCGGCGGTATTCGAGGCCGTGGGCAAGCAGTGGAGCTGGGGCTTTCGCTTCCCCGGAAAGGACGGCGTGATGGGCACCGTCGATGCCCGGCACGTCAGCGATAAAAACCCGTTTGGCATGAATCCCGACGATCCCAACGGGCAGGACGACGTCTTGATCTCAAGCCCGGAGCTGCATCTCCCCGTCGGCAGGCCGGTCAAGGCGCTGCTCCGCTCGATAGACGTCCTGCACGACTTCGCTGTGCCGCAGTTCCGGGCGAAGATGGATCTGGTGCCGGGCTTGGTCACCTATATCTGGTTCACCCCCACCCGGACCGGAAAATTCGATCTCCTCTGCAACGAATTATGCGGCACCGGGCACTTTGTCATGCGTGGCAGCGTCGTGGTGGAGGAAGAGGCCGCTTTTCAGGCGTGGTTAAGCAGCCATCCGACCTTCGCGCAAACCTCAGCTCAAGCAGCCGGCGATGCTGCCGCGGGCGGGCCGCTCTATGCAGTGTGTGCTGCCTGTCATGGCTTGCAAGCGGAGGGGAATCCCGCGCTGAACGCGCCGAAATTGAGCGGACAGGGAGACTGGTACCTGAAACGGCAACTGAAAAATTTCAAGAACGGTGCCCGGGGCACGCACGAAAAAGACATTTTCGGTAAAATGATGGCACCGATGGCGGCGACGCTGAGTGATGACGCCGCAATAGACAACGTCGTCGCTTACATCAAGACGCTGCCGGACAATCCTGCCCCGGCCACGACGAAGGGGGATGCGAGGAACGGTCAAAGGCCTTATGTGACCTGCGGAACTTGTCACGGTGCTGATGGGCGGGGCATGCAGGCAACCAATGCACCCCGGCTCAAGGGCATGAGCGACTGGTATATGTTCACTCAATTGAGAAATTTCAAACAGGGCGTCCGCGGCGCCCATCCCAAAGACTTGTACGGTCCGCAGATGGCGTTGATGGCCGCAATTCTGGCCGATGACCAGGCAACCCATGACGTCGTTGCCTACATCAATACCTTGCGATGACCGGCCTGCTCGGGCGCCATGCTGTTATTATTATGGTGATGAGACTTGAAGCGAATCGAGCATAGTGAAGAATCAGCGAAGAGGAAACACTGATGTCTTACGTCGCGCATGATGAATCGGCTTTCGCGCCGCCTGCCGAAGTCGAGGAGGTAGAGCTCTACCACCCGAAAACTTGGGTGGGGAAGTACGTCTGGAGCCAGGACGCCAAAGTCATCGCCGTCCAGTACGCGATGACCGCGATCGGGATCGGGTTGGTGGCCTTGGTGTTGTCGTGGCTGATGCGGCTGCAACTGGGGTACCCGAACAGCTTCTCCTTTATCAACCCAAGCAACTACCTTCAGTTTGTCACCATGCACGGCATGATCATGGTGATCTACCTTCTCACGGCGCTGTTCCTGGGGGGATTTGGCAACTACCTCATCCCGCTGATGGTCGGCGCCCGCGACATGGTTTTCCCCTACGTCAACATGGTGAGTTACTGGGTCTATCTGTTCGCCGTGCTGTTGCTGGTCGCGAGCTTCTTCGTGACCGGCGGGCCCACGGGCGCCGGCTGGACCCTGTACCCGCCCCAGGCGATCTCCCAGGGCACTCCGGGAGCGAGCTGGGGAATTATCTTGATGCTCGTTTCCCTGGCTTTCTTCATCATCGGATTCACCATGGGCGGTTTGAACTACGTGGTGACGGTGTTGCAGGCGCGCACGCGAGGGATGACGATGATGCGGCTGCCCTTGACGGTATGGGGCATTTTCATGGCCACCATTCTGGCGCTCTTGGCCTTTCCCGCCTTGTTCGTCAGCGCCATCATGATGACCCTGGACCTGACGCTGGGGACGAGTTTCTTCATGCCCGCGATCGTCTCGATGGGACAGCAGGGTGGACACACGGGAGGCAATCCCTTGCTGTTTCAGCACCTGTTCTGGTTTTTCGGCCATCCCGAGGTCTACATCGTCGCCCTGCCGGCCTTCGGCATCGTCTCCGAC
>WNFV01001984.1_pt1 | contig 32486 bp, 30 predicted proteins | sample 5400101 | NCBI WGS metagenome assembly WNFV01 (sample SAMN13153361, study PRJNA577476) | soil metagenome | isolation source: 115 cm soil or saprolite under grassland replicate 1 | place: USA:California | collected 2016-06-15 | reverse complement strand
GGAGCTCCGGCCCAAGAAGCTCATCGTCTTCAGCCGCGACGAGCTGAAGCAGCACGAGATGCGGCAGCAATTCCCGGACACCGGTGATTCGCCGGTCCGCTATTTCCTCGGTGACGTGCGGGATCGCGAGCGGCTGTACCGGGCGTTCTACGGTGTCGATGTCGTCGTACACGCGGCGGCCTTGAAGCAGGTGCCCGCCTGTGAGTACAACCCGTTCGAAGCGATTCTCACGAACGTGATGGGCGCGAAGAATGTCATCGACGCCGCGATCGACTGCGGCGTCAAGCGGGTGATGGCGCTCAGCACCGACAAAGCCGTAAACCCGATCAATCTCTACGGGGCGACGAAGCTCTGCGCGGAGAAGCTGTTCGTCGACGGCAACCAGTACGCAGGCTCCCGGGAGACGCGGTTCGCGTGCGCCCGCTATGGCAACGTCGTCGCCAGCCGCGGCAGCGTGATCCCCGTCTTCCTCGAGCAGCGCCGCAACGGACGCATCACGATCACGGATCCCGCCATGACCCGTTTCTGGATCACCCTCGAAAAGGGCGTGCGCTTCGTGGTTGGGTGCATCGAGGAGATGCACGGGGGTGAGATCTTCGTGCCGAAGCTCCCGTCCATGACGATCCTCGAGCTGTCGCGAACCCTCGCGCCTGACTGCGAGGTCGACGTGATCGGTAGCCGGCCAGGCGAGAAGACGCACGAGATCCTCGTGTCCGAGGACGAGGCGCGCTACACACTCGAGCTCGACGATAAGTTCGTGATCCTGCCGGTCGGCCCGGAACGGGCGTCGACGCGCTGGACGGGTAGCCGCCCGCTCCGCCCCGGCTTTCGCTACGCGAGCGACACGAACCCCCAGCAGCTCACGCCCGAAGCGTTGACCGAGCTGCTCGGACCCCTGGGATGACGGCCCAGACCTCGCTCGCGATCGAGGGAGGCCGGCCCGTCCGTGACTCGATGCTGCCGTACGGGCGGCACTGCGTGGACGAGGCCGACATCGAAGCGGTGGTGTCGGTGCTCCGCTCCGACTGGCTCACGACCGGTCCGACCGTCGACGAGTTCGAGGCCGCGTTCGCCAAGGCCGTCGGCGTGCGGCACGCAGTCGCCGTGAGTAGCGGGACGGCCGCGCTCCACGCCGCCGCGTTCGCCGCCGGCATCGACCCCGGCGACGAGGTGATCACCACCCCGCTGACCTTCGCGGCCACCGCGAACTGCGTGCGCTATCTTGGGGGGACGGTCGTGTTCGCCGACGTGCGGCCGGACACGCTCAACCTGGATCCCGCGAAGGTCGAGGCGTGCATCACACGGCGGACGAAAGCGGTCATAACGGTCGACTATGCCGGCGAGCCGTCGGACCTGGATGAACTGGATGTGCTCGCCTCGCGCCACGGCTTCACTCTCATCGAGGACGCTTCGCACGCCCTCGGAGCGACGTACCGGGGCCGTCCGGTAGGGTCCCTCGCGCGGTTGACCACGTTCAGCCTGCATCCGGTGAAGCACATCACGACCGGGGAGGGCGGCCTGGTGACGACGGACGATCCGACCCTCGCCTCGCGCCTCCGCATCTTCCGCAACCACGGCATCACGCGCGAGCACCAGCGACGCGAGGACTGGCACTACGACATGGTGGAGCTCGGCTACAACTATCGCCTGAGCGACATCCAATCCGCGCTCGGGCTCTCGCAGCTGGAGCGGCTCACGGAGCAGATCGTCCGACGGCGAGAAATCGCCGCACGGTATACGCGCGCCTTCGCCGCGCTACCCGAGATCGGGCCTCCCGTCGTGCTCACCGACCGCGAGTCGGCGTGGCACCTCTACGTTGTTCGCCTGCGGCTCGAAGGTCTCCGCGCCGGTCGCACCGAGGTCTTCCGCGCGCTGCGGGCCGAGAACATCGGCGTCAACGTCCACTACATCCCGGTTCCCTGGCATCCCTACTACGAGCGCCTCGGCTTCCGGCGTGGCGGCTGGCCCGTGGCCGAGGATGCGTACGAGCGAATCCTCAGCCTGCCGATTTTCCCGGCGATGACGGACGCGGACGTCGAGGACGTCGTCCACGCCGTGGAGAAGGTGCTCCACCACTTCCGGCGATGACAGCCACGCCGCGTGTCGCTTTCCGCGCCGACGCGGGGCCCGACATCGGGCTCGGCCACGCCCGCCGCTGCCTGACGCTCGCGGGAGCGCTGCGAGAGCTGGGCGTCGAGAGTCTCTTTGTCGTCGCTGGTGACCGGCGCGCGCGTGAGTGGTTCGAGAGCTCGGACTTCGAGGTCGTGCCGGTCGATCCGGCGCGTGACCTCGCCGGCACGCTCGAGCACTGTCGCACGCACCAGGTGCGCGTGATCGTCGTGGACTCGCCGTTGCTCGGGACCGCCTACCTGACGGCGCTCAGGGGCGCCGGCCTGCGCGTCGCCGTCATCGACGATCTCGCCGACCACGAGCTGCCGGTGGACCTCGTCGTCAACGCGAGCGCCGGCGCGGAGCGGCTCCGGTATCGCGGCGCCCCGAGCACGCGGTTCTTGCTCGGCCCCCGCTACGCGCTCCTCCGGCCACAGTTCAGCCAGGCGGGTGTCCGGAGCGTCGCCGACCGGGTTCGGCGGATCCTCGTCACGGTCGGCGGCGGCGACCCGGGAGACCTCACCTCGCGCCTGGTCGGTTGGACCTCGCGTGCCCTCGGTGCGGTCGAGCAGGACGTGGTGATCGGACCCTTCTCGGCACGGAGCGAGGCGCTGCGGGCGTCGGCCGACGAGGCGGGCGGCCGCGCGGTGATTCACGAGGACCCAAAGGATCTCGCGGCGCTCATGCTGGCCGCGGACGTGGCGCTCTGCGCCGGTGGCCAGACGACGTACGAGCTCGCGGCGACCGGCACGCCGGCGCTCGCGATCCGTCTCGCCGAAAACCAAACACCGAGTCTGACCGCGCTTGCGGAGGCGGGGACACTCGCCTGGATCGGCGACGCAGGCGACGCCGACCTCGAAGCGAAAATCGTGGCCGGGCTCGCCGGGCTCTTCGCCGATCGGACGTGCCGCGAGCGGATGAACCGCAAGGGACGTGCGCTCGTCGACGGCCGTGGTGCCGTTCGCGTGGCGCACGCCGTCGTCGAACTCTGGGGGGCGAGATGACACGGATCAGGATCGGAGACCGGTGGGTCGGTCACGGCGAGCCCGTCTACATCGTCGCCGAGGCCGGGAGCAATCACAACGGCAGCCTCGAGCAGGCGCTCAGGCTGATCGATGCGGCGGCCGACGCACGGGCCGACGCGGTGAAGTTCCAGCAGTTCAAGGCGGCGAAGCTCTACCCGAGATCCGCGGGGGCGAGCGACTACCTGAACACGCCGCGCTCGATCTACGACATCATCCGCGAGATGGAGGCGCCGGATGAGTGGGTACCGCATCTCGCCGGCCACTGTCGCCGACGTGGACTCGCATTCCTGTCCTCGCCGTTCGACGAGGAGTCAGCCGACCTGCTCGACCCCTGGGTGCCGGCGTTCAAGGTGGCGTCGTACGAGATGACCCATGCGCCGTTGCTGCGGCACATCGCCCGCAAGGGCAAGCCGATGATCGTGTCCACCGGTGGCGCGGTCCTCGACGAGGTCCTGCACTCGGTGGAGATCATTCGAGCGGAGGGCAACGATCAAGTCGTGCTGCTCCAGTGCACGGCGAAGTACCCGACGCCACTCGACGCCGTCAATGCGCGCGCGCTCGTTGCCTTGAGGGACGCGACGGGATTGCCGACAGGGCTCTCGGATCATTCCCGTGATCCCGTCATCGCGCCCGTTGTCGCCGTCGCTCTTGGCGCCTGCCTGATCGAGAAGCACTTCACGTTGTCGAACCGCCTCCCTGGTCCTGACCATGCGTTCGCCGTCGAGCCGCTGGAGCTTCGAACGCTTGTCCAGCGCGTCCGCGAGGCCGAGCAGGCGCTTGGCCACGGTCGGAAGGAAACGCTCCCCGAGGAGGAAGAGCTGCGCACCTTCGGCCGCCGCAGCATCTTCGCGAGACGTGATATCCGCGCAGGCGAGTGCTTGAGCGCCGACAGCGTGGCAGTGCTCCGGTGCGGCAAGCTCGGCTTCGGACTTCTGCCTGAGGCTCTCGAGCGCGTGCTCGGGCGGACCGCGGCGCGCCCGATCGCCGCCGACGCTCTGATCCGGCTGGAGAATCTCCAGTGATCGAGGGCGGAGCTCGGCGACCCGGTGCTGGAGGCGATGGATGGCGTCGATAGCATCGTGTGGCAGCGGTCTACGAAGCCGCGCGTGACGACCAACGCCGAGTTCTGGGAGGCGCGCGCGCTCCTCGGCCCCGTGGCTGGCACGCGCGACCTGATCGCCAAGCAGCTGGAGGTCGAGTTCCTCTCCGACTACATCGCCGACGGTATGCGCGTCCTCGACGCTGGCTGCGGGAACGGGATCGCGGCGGTGGAGCTGGCGCGCCGGGCCCAGTGCGAGGTCGTTGGGTTCGACCGCTCGCCGGCCATGGTTGCGGCGGCCCAACAGCTGCTTTCCGATGCGGCCGTCCGCATCGCGAGCACGGTCACGTTCCGGATCGGCGACGTCCTCGATCCACCACGCGACCTCGGCCTCTTCGACCTGGTGTTCACCGAGCGCACGCTCATCAACCTGGCCGACTGGCCGACGCAACGCCGTGCGATCGGCACGCTCGGCGCCCACCTCAAGCCCGGCGGGCTCTACGTCATGGTCGAGAACAGCCAGGACGCGCTCGACCGGCTGAACTCGGTGCGCGTGCGCGTCGGGCTCGCGGCGATCGTCTCGCCCCCGCACAATCGATACTTGCGCGAGGACGAAGTGGCCACGCTGCGGCTGCCTGGCCTGAGCCTCACGGGCGTCCGCTACTTTACCAGCACGTACTATTTCCTGTCGCGGGTGGTGAACGCGGCGCTCGCGGCGGAGAGGGACGAGGAGCCGGCGTACGATTCGCCGATCAACCGGCTGGCGTTGCGGCTGCCCGGTGACCTGGTGCCGAACCTCGGGCAGGGCGTGGCCTGGGTGTGGAAGCGACCGGCATGAGCGGGAGCAAAGCCGACATGCCCCATGGTCTTCCTCCGTGGCGTTTCGTCGTCATGGGTTGTGGATCGATCGGGAAGCGGCACATCAGCAACATGAAGGCGATGAACGCCGGCGAGATTCTCGCGTGGGATCTTCGCGAGGACCGGCGTCGTGAGGCGAGAACACGGTTCGATGTGGAATCGATGGCCACTCTCGAAGACGCGTGGAAGCGCGCGCCGAATGTCGCGGTGATCGCCACACCCACGAGCACACACGTCCCGCTGGCCCTTCAAGCCGCAAAGCGTGGCTGCCATCTGTTCATAGAGAAGCCCGTTTCCGACCGAATGGAGGGGCTCACCGAACTTCTGGATGTCGTGACGGATCAGGGTCTGGTTACCCTGGTCGGCTGCAACATGCGCTTTCACCCCGGGCTGATGAAGGTCAAGCGCCTGCTGGAGGAGAAAGCCGTCGGACGCGTCGTGGGCGCGCGCGTCGAGGTCGGGTCCTACCTCCCGGACTGGCATCCCTGGGAGGACTATCGCGAGACCTACAGCGCGCTGGCACGCCTCGGAGGCGGGGTGATCTTGGATGCGGTCCACGAGCTGGACTACATCCGCTGGATGCTCGGTGACGTCCGAGCCGTCGCCTGCTTCGCCGGGAAACAGAGTGGGCTCGACATCGAGACCGAGGACACGGCCGCGATCCTCCTCCGCTTCGCGGAAGGCGCGATCGGCGAGGTGCACCTCGACTATGTCCAGCGCGAGTACAGCCGGACGTGCCAGATCATCGGCGACGAGGGGACCATCCGCTGGGATTATGGCGCGGGCGAGGTGCGCCTGTACTCCGGCACGACCCGCCAGCGGGACGTGTTCCGCGACCCCCCCGGGTGGGAGCCGAACTCGATGTATGTGGACGAACTGCGGCACTTCGTACGGTGTCTCGCCGGCGAGGAGCGGGCGGCTCTGGATGTGTTCGAGGGTCGCCGTGTCCTCGAGGTGGCGCTCGCGGCGAAGGAAGCTGCGGCGACGGGTCGAGTCGTCGAGCTCGAAGGAAGGCCCGGACGGTGACGACCCCTGTCGTCGCGATTATTCAGGCGCGGATGGAGTCGACCAGATTCCCCGGCAAGGTGATGGCCGAGATCCAGGGACGCCCCATGATCCGGCACGTCGTCGATCGGCTTCGGCGGACCACGTCGGTGGACCTGGTGGTCGTGGCGATCTCGGACCGCGAGGCCGACGACGTGCTCGCCGACTACTGCGCCACGCACGCCATCGAATGCTTCCGCGGCAGCGCCGAGGACGTCCTGGACCGGTTCTATCAGGCCGCCATGCGGTACGGCGCCGGGACGGTGACGCGGATCACCGGAGACTGCCCGCTGGTTGATCCGCGAGTGGTGGACCGGGTCGTGGAGACATTCCACCGGACGGACTATCAATACGTCGCCAACACGCTGCGCTGCACGTACCCGGATGGCTTGGACGTGGAGGTGTTTTCCGTCGACGCCCTGGCGCAAGCCTGGCGTGACGCTCGCCTTCCCGCGGAGCGCGAGCATGTGACGCCCTACATCCGGACCTCGGGCCGCTTCCGGGTGCACAACGTCGAGAACGACATGGACCTCTCTGCTCGGGACCTGCGCTGGACGGTCGATCGTCTCGCCGACCTGGAATTCGTCCGGGCAGTCTACGCCCGACTGGGGTCGGAAGGCCAACCGCCCTTCGGGATGGCCGAGATCCTGGAGCTCATCGAAAAGGAGCCGTCCCTGCTCGAAGCGAACCGGGGGATCGTGCGCAATGAGGGTTACTACATGACGCTGGCGAAGGAACCCCAGCTTCCGGCGCAACCGAGGCGGCTCGACCGCTCGTACGAGCTCAAGGCGCGCGCCGAACGACTCATTCCGTCGTGCACCCAGACGTTCAGCAAGGGGCCGACCCAGTTCGTCCAGGGGGCGGCGCCCGTGTTTCTCGCCCGCGGCGAGGGCAGCCACGTGTGGGACGTGGACGGCAACGAGTACATCGACTATCCGATGGCGCTGGGCGCGATCATCCTGGGGCACAACGAGCCGGCCGTGACCGACGCCGTCACGCGCCAGCTCGCAGAGGGCACGAGCTTCTCGCTCGCGCATCCGTTGGAAGTCGAAGTCGCCGAGATCCTCGTGGATCTCATCCCGTGCGCCGAGATGGTGCGCTTCGGCAAGAACGGCTCCGACGCCACCTCGGGAGCCGTTCGGTTGGCCCGGGCTTATACCGAGCGTGACATCATCGCGTGCTGCGGCTACCACGGATGGCAAGACTGGTACATCGGGACTACCACTCGCAGCAAAGGCGTTCCGCAGGCCGTGCGGGAGCTGACAGTGCCGTTCGAGTACAACGACATCGAGAGCCTCGAGCGGATTTTCGCGAGGCATCGTGACCGTGTCGCGGCAGTCATCATGGAACCGGTTGGGGTTCTCGAGCCCCGCCCGGGCTTCCTGCAGTCGGTGCAGTCGCTGGCCCGGGCGGAAGGCGCCCTGCTGATCTTCGACGAGGTGCTGAGCGGATTTCGCTTCGCCCTGGGCGGCGCTCAGGAATATTTCGGGGTCACGCCCGACCTCGCGTGCTTCGGCAAGGCCATGGCGAACGGATATCCGATCTCGGCCGTGCTGGGGCGGCGGCCCCTCATGGAACTCTTCGACGAGGTGTTCTTCTCGTTCACCTATGGCGGCGACACCGTCGCCCTGGCCGCGACCGTCGCGACGATCAACGAGATGCGCAAGCACAACGTCCTCGGCCACCTCTGGGCGCAGGGGCAGAAGCTGAAGGACGGCTTCAACGTCCTGGCCGAAGAATTCGGTCTCCGGCGCCACGCGGAGTGTGTCGGCCTGGCGCCGCGCACGGTCATGGCGTTCAAGGACCACGGCACGAACGGCGCGCTGGTACTCAAGAGCCTGTTCCAGCAGGAATGTCTCAAGCGCGGCGTGCTGTTTTCGGGGGGCCAAAACCTCTGCTACCGCCATAGCGACGCGGACGTCGAGCAGACGCTTCGGGTGTACCGGGCGGCGTTCGGCGTCCTGGCTGAGGCAGTCAAGGCCGGTGATGTGGTCCAGCGGCTCGAGGGCGAGCCCGTCAAGCCGGTCTTCCGGCAACCGTGAGGCGCCGCAGGGAAAAAGCGCCGACAGTGAGGACTCGAGCATGAAGCACCGCAGCGGAAACGAGGGCGCGACGAGAGCACCCCTTCGGCCGGAGTTCGCACGGATGGTGCAACCCGTCGGGACCTCACGATGACGCAGGACCGCGTCTTCGCGGCCGGGAAGGGATCGCTGGTTCGCACGGAACCGGTCGGCGGCACCGGAGCGCGGCGACTATCATCACCTGCCCGGCGCCGCCGTGTGGACCTACAAGCAGGAGTACGTTGAGATCTTTCACGCCACGCGGCTCTACGAGCGCGGTGCGCTCGTCACTTACGAGGCGGGCAGCTGAGCGTGGGCCATCGATGTCGATCCCGCGCATCGGTGCGCTGTGAAATTCGAGAGGAGGGGACCCCTACTATGCCGGAAAAGTTTCAGGTAATCGTTCCGCCGCCGATCATCGACGACCGAGGGGAAATCAGGAGGCTCGTGGAGGCGAACTTCGGCAGTGCTCTTCAGATCACGTCGGTCAAAGGGTCGATCCGCGGTAACCACTACCACAAGACGGATTTCCACTATAGCTGGCTAGAGCGGGGCGGTCTCGTTTACTACTACCGGCCGGCCGGCGGCACCGCGGCCCCGGAACGGTGGGTCGTCAGACCCGGCCAGATCTTCTACACGCCGCCCATGTACGAGCACGCGATGCTCTTTACCGAGGACTCCGTGATACTGGTCTTCGCCCGCAATACCCGAGAGATGGCCGACTACGAGGAGGACACCGAGCGCATCCCGTCCCTCGTAACTCCGGACCGTGCCTGATGGGGGAGCTCATCCGCAGCAGGGAAGACTGTCGCGTGTGCGGTTCCCGCCGGATCCGGCAGGTGCTATCGCTAGGGAAGACCCCGCTGGCTAACGAGTTCGTGAGGCGAGAAGAAGTGGGAAAACCGCAGGACCGCTTTCCGCTCGACGTGAATCAATGTGAGGCCTGTGGCCACGTGCAGCTGGCGGACGTCGTGGATCCTGAGCGCCTATTCCGGAACTACGTGTACGTCTCCTCCACCGCGTCATCCTTTGTGGAGCACTTCCGCCGCTACGCAGAAGAAGTGATTCAGCGGGCTCAACTGCAGCCGGGCTCGAAGGTGCTGGAGATTGGCAGCAACGATGGGACGTTCCTTCGATGGTTCCGGGAGGCGGGCATGACCGTCTTGGGAGTCGACCCGGCGGAGGCTATCGCCGCCGAAGCTAGCCGACAGGGGATCCGTATGGTCCCGGAGTTCTTCGATCTGGCGCTCGCACGCCGGCTCCGAGAGCAGGGCTGGGAGGTATCCGTTGTGGCGGCCAACAACGTGTTCGCGCACGTGGACGATTTGCACGACCTGCTGGAGGGGGTCGCCTGCCTGCTGCGGCCGGATGGGCTGTTCGTCTTCGAGGCCTCCTATCTGCTGGACGTGGTGGGAAAGGGTCTGTTCGATACCGTGTACCACGAGCATCTCAGCTATCACTCGGTGAAGCCGCTCGTGGGGCTCTTTGAACGGCATGGGATGGAATTAATCGACGTGGTCCGAGTGGAGACGCACGGTGGATCCATCCGAGGGCTCGCAAAGAAACGAGGAGCGGCCTGGCGGCGGCAGAGTCGGGTTGAGGAACTCATTGCCCTGGAGCAAGCATGTGAGCTTTACGATGTCGCCACCTACACGCGATTCGCAGAGCGAAACCAGGGCCTTAAAGAAAAGCTCGCAGGCCTGTTGTTCGAACTCAAGGCCAACGGGAAGCAAGTCGCCGGATACGGAGCCCCGGCCAAGGCAACGACGCTCATGTTTCACTTTGGGATCGGCTCGGAGGCGCTCGATTATATCGTGGACGACAGCCCGTGGAAGCAGGGCCTGTATACACCCGGGCATCACATTCCGATCGTAGACTCCTCGTACCTTTACGATGAGGGGAAGCGACCCGACTACCTGCTGATTCTCGCCTGGAATTTTGCGGGCGGGATCATTGAGCGGCACCGAGCATTTCGGGAGTCCGGGGGACGCTTCATCGTGCCTCTCCCTGAAGTTGAGATCCGGTAAGGTCATGAACCACTGCCTGGAAACCGACATTCGGGAAATCGCGAACAGACTCGGGAACGAGGCGCAGCTGTTCGCCGGCTCCACGGTCTTGCTCGCGGGAGGTCACGGCTTTATCGGATGCTACTTCATCTCTCTGTTCAAGTACTTGAACGAGCACGTGCTACGTCCGCCTTGCCGATTGATCGCGGTCGACAACCACATCACGAGCCACCGAGAAGACCTGGACTCTTCGGACCGTGATGGCTACCGATTCATCAGCCATGAGGTCATTGAGCCGCTGGAACTTGACGAGCCGCTAGACTACGTGATCCACGCCGCCAGCATCGCGAGTCCCTACTACTACCGTAAATACCCCCTGCAGACGCTAGAGGTCGCGACCACCGGGACCAAGAACCTACTTGAGCTCGGGCTCCGCTACCGCCTCAAAGGGTTTCTCTTCATGAGCTCCAGCGAAATCTATGGTGATCCGGACGAGAAGCATGTGCCGACACCGGAATCCTACCGCGGCAATGTCTCCTGCCTGGGCCCTCGGGCCTGCTATGACGAGTCCAAGCGCCTCGGCGAAACGCTGTGCAGCATTTTCCACGAACTTCACGGCATCCCGACGAAGATCACCCGCCCGTTTAATGTTTACGGGCCCGGCATGCAGGAGACCGATTACCGCGTGCTGGCGAACTTCGCGAGCGAAATCGTGGCCGGGAAGCCACTCCAAGTGTACGGCAGTGGCAGGCAGACACGGACCTTCTGCTACGTGACGGACGCCGTACTCGGCTTCGTGAAGGTCCTCCTGAACGGATCTCCGGGGGAGGCGTACAACATCGGGGCGCCGGCGCCCGAGATCTCCATCTTGGATCTTGTGGCCGCGTTGGAGCGGGTGCTTGGACGACCACTACCGGTGAAAGTGATGGAATATCCAGACTCGTACCCGACCGATGAGCCCCAGCGCCGCTGTCCGGACATCCGAAAGGCGGCCCTCCAGTTGAATTACCAGCCTGTCGTGGGGCTCGAAGAAGGCCTTCGACGGTTTACGAGTTGGGCCCTGAAGCACTATAGAGGCTTCCGGTTCTGAGTCATGGGGGGACCGTTCCGATTCGGGCTCATCGGCGTCGGTCGCTGGGGCAAAGTTTACATTCGCACGGTCCTGTCCCTGGGCGACCGATGCCGGGTGTCCCACATAGGGACGAGCAGCACGGCGAACGCCTCCCTACTCCCTTATCCAGTGACCGTGACGGGCGATTGGCGGGTGGTAGTCCGGTCAGACTGTGACGGGGTGATAATCGCCACGCCGCCTCACACCCATGCGGAGATCCTCGAGGCTTGCCTCCAGGCCGGCAAGCCGGTCATCGTGGAGAAGCCCCTCTGCCTGGACGTGCGAACTGCGGAGCGTGTGCATGTCCGGGCCGAGGCGGCCGGCGTGCCGGTTCTCGTCAACCATACGCTTCTGTTCGATCCCGGATATCAGCGGCTCAAGGAAGTTCTTCGGACGGGAGGAGAGGCTATCCGCGTGATCCTCTCCGAGGGAGCCGCTCTCGGGCCCTTTCGAGCGGACACGCCTGCTCTGTGGGACTGGTGTGCCCATGACTTCAGCCTCTGCCTGGATCTTTTGCGAGAAGTCCCATTGGAAGTCGCCGCTCTCGGGGGCCCAGTAAATTTGCGGGGTCAGCCTGACCTCGTCAGTATCCGGCTGGGATTTCCAAACGGAGCCTGCGCATGGATTCAGTCCGGCCGCCTGTCTCCCGAGCGGCGACGGAATCTGAACGTGTTCACGGACCAGCACCTCTATATGCTCGACATGGCGAGACACGGGTCTTCGGAGAGGCTGACCGTGTGCTCTTTTCCGTTCAGTAGCCGGTACGAAGCGCCGGCAGCGGCTGTCGGAGACAGGCGCGCGATCGTGGTGTTCTCTGACCGCTCGCCAATGATGAACGTCATCACGTACTTCCTGGACGTTCTAGACGGCGCCAATCGGCACCTTCTCGGGACCGCCCTCGGCCTGGAGGTCGTCAAGTTGCTGGCCAGCTGCGCCGGTGTCCTGAAGTGACGGAGAAGGAACACATGGAGCCGGACCGACCTGCCCCCTGGATCGACGTCGATCCGTCTCGTCCGAACGAAACGATAGACGCCTACTACGCCGATCTGAAGGCAGCCACCCTCCGGGCCGCGGACTGTGGTGACGCAGAAGCCTGTCTCCAGAGTCTCTGGGAGTGCTGGATGTTCATGAACCGGTTCCGGAACTGCGACCTCCGGCACTACTTCGATCCGGAGCTACAGCGGTGCGTGACGCAGGTGAATCCTCGGCGTTTCGACACGTCGCATCTGCTCAAGCCGAAGCGGGAGTTTCGCATCGCCTATGTCCTGCCTTCTTTCGCCGATACCGGGGGAGCGTCGGTGGCCCACCGGTTCATCCTTGAAGACGCCTCTGCGGTGGACGGGATCAGCTTCCAGCAGTACGTGCTGGTGACGAATATCGGGAATCAGACGAATTTGGAACGAACGACGGGATACCAGTACCTTCGGGATCACGTTCGGCTGGAAAAATTCGAGGTCATGCCGCCCAGTCCATCCTGGGTCGCGAAAGGGAAGTACCTCGAGGCATGGCTCCACGAACAAGGGATCGACTTCGCCGTTGTCGAAGTCGATCCGGTCTCACTTTATGCCATGGCTTCGAGGCCTGTTCTCTTGAGCGCCACCCTGTCCCAGGACTCTCACACCTTCACCGTCGGGCCAGGGTTCTGCGATTTCACCTTTCTGGTGACTCGGGACCAGCTCTTCAAATACACGTTTGCTGGGGAGGCGCCCGAGCAAGCCATGAAACTGCTCCTTTTACCGCTCCATGCCCAGGAGTACATCGACGCGACCGTCCCCATCCCGCGCCGGGATCTAGGCATTCCCGAGGATGCTGTAGTGTCGGCCACGACGAACATCTGGAAAAGCTGTTTCGGGGACGGAGAGGCGCTCTTGCGCGGCATTGCCGTGCTCGCCCGGCGCCACCCTCGCTACCATCACGTCTTCGCCGGCACGTCGCGGGCCCTCGATACGGTGGACTACTTCCTGAGCCGGCATCCGGATCTCCGGGGGCGAATCCACTACGGCGGCGTGATTCAAAACCTGTACCGGCTGCTCAAGACGATCGACTTCTTTGTGAACTCATGTCCAATCTCAGGGGGCTCCGACATCGAGGCGGCAGCGGTGGGGGTTCCCACCATCGAGTTCCTAACCAACCGGAACTTAACCTTGCACGAGTGCGAGTTCCTCCAGAGCCTGGAGTGCCAGGTGAACTCCCTGGAGGACTTCATTCGGCTCGGGAACCGCTTTATCATTGACGCCGAGTACCGGACAGATTTGGGACGGTACCTCCAAGCCAAGGTGCGGCGGGAGCTGGATAAGCGGCGCATTCTGCACGGCCGGCTCTACGCGGCCTTCATCCAGGAGTTCCAGCGCCAGCTGGAAGGCCGACCGCTCGCGCCGGCGTTGGAGCTGGACCAGACGATCCACTACGAGAAGCTCATGGGTCTCTTCGCAAAGTTGCCGAGAGACCGGTGGTCCGCGGAGAATCGGCGGAGGCTGCTCGATTACTGCATCGACCGCTTCAGGGAAAGGCCGTTCGCGTGGATAAAGTGTTACGAGGAAGCGATCTTGGCCAGAGACCGGACGTGGTTTGAGGACGTGAATCGCCGCATCGTTGGAACGGATCTCGACAAGGACGCACGTATTCACATCATGCAGGCGCTCAGCCACCGTGCGTTTGGCGACATGGCTGGAGCCGTCAGGCGGGCGACGACTGGCGCGGAGCTGAGCACCCACGATTCCATGCCGAGGCGCGTCCTCGCTCGGTTGCTGCTGGAGAGCGGCCGCCGGACCGAGGCTCTTGAGGTCCTGCGCGCGTGCCGGCTGGTGTCAGTTGGGCCTGACCGTGTGGCCGAGGAGAACCTGCTCGAACAAGCGACGCAGCTGGACCTGGATGCCTTACCGATCTTCTACTCTTACTGAGAGCGACCATGGGCGAGCTCAAAGACATATCACCGAGATCATCCGAGGCGGAGCTGAAGAACTGGAAGCGCTTGGTCGGACTGTTCGAGAAATCGCCAATCGCCCGAGATGAGCTCTTGGCCAACCTGGGGCTGTATATGCCGCGGCAGGTGATCATGCGGCTGCTGTTTTTCCACGAGCTGTACCAGCAGATCATCAGCACACCGGGCGTTGTCATGGAGTTCGGCTGCCGGTGGGGAGTGAACCTGTCGTACCTCGTCGCGCTTCGGGGGATTTATGAGCCGTACAACCACAACCGGCGGATCATCGGATTCGACACGTTCAGTGGCCTCAAGGGCAGATCGGACAAGGACGGCAATTCGCCCCTCGCAGTAGATGGGAAGTACGCGACGGCCTCCGGATACCAGCACCACCTGAAGATGGTGCTCGACTGTCTCGAAGCCTTCTGCCCGCTCGCCCACATCCAAAAGTTCGAGATCGTGCCGGGCGACGTACGAGAGGCCCTGCCCGCATATCTCCGAAAGAATCCGCAGACGATCGTGTCACTGGCCTATTTCGACATGGACCTCTATGAGCCCACGAAGGCGGCACTGGAGCTGATCCTTCCGCATGCCGTTAAAGGAACGATCATAGGGTTTGACGAACTGAATTGGTCGGAAATGCCCGGTCCAACCTTGGCGCTGAAAGAGATCCTCGGGATGAGGTATCCACTGAAACGCAGTCCCCTCCAACCGATTCCCGGATACGTCGTCGTCCAGTGATCACCATGGCCACCGCGGCGGCTCGACGCCTCAAGGACATGGGGAGTTGGCTGGAGATTCGACGGAGCCGGCGGAGCCGCCCCCGGGCTAACGAGATTTTCGCCAGGATCAGCCGCCAGCCGGGGGCGCCGGTCGAAGGGAACGTGCTCTGCGAGGCGCTCTGGGACAACGCATACCATTGGCTTCGGCTAGCGATGTTTCGGAATGCCGTCGCGGAGATATACGGCGGCGGGCTAATCGGAGTGTTTCCGAACGATGCGGTGGGAGCGTACTACTCCCTCGATGAGCTGCTCGAATCCATGCGCGCGCTACCGCTGACCGGAGAAGAGGTCCTGCCGACTTCCGCGAAATCCCCTTATCTCCAGGCGGCCGAGAGACTGCTGGGCCCGATCAAGGGCCCGAGACAGATTCTCGAGTTGGAGCTCCCGAAGGGATTCCCGGCCTACAGCTTCTACGACGGGGTTCTGAAGAGCCAACAACTCGGCTCGGTGGACTGTAGCGACCCGAACGTGCGCCACTATCTGGGCCTTCTTCTCCAATACCTCGATTTCTACGACGAGCTGCTGGATCGCCGAGCCGTCCAGGCCGTCGTCGTTAGCCACGGCTCCCACCTCCGGTACACGAGCCTCATATGGGCAGCCCTACGGCGGAAAGTCCCGGTCTTTGTCATCAACTATGTGAACGAGAGCATCACGATTCGCAAACTAGCTTCTCTGGCTGATTACGCGATGCCGGTAGAGTTTCCCACAGTGTCTCAGCGAGACGCGTTGTCCCCGGAGATGCGCCAGCGCCTGATCGCCACTGGGCGAGAGTACTTGAAGCTCCTGCGTAGCGGCCAGGCCGGGCAGATCAACGTGGTGGACGGATATTTGGGGGATAGGGAGCGGTACAGGGATCGCCGCAGGCTCCAGGAGCTCCTCGGGGTTAACCCGGCCAGACCCAACGCCGTGATTATGACCAGCTGCTGGCCAGATTTCCCGCACATGTACGGGCGATCCTATTACACGGATTTCCAGGATTGGCTTGAGCTGACCCTGGAAGCCATCGCCGACATCAAGGACTGTAACTGGATCCTGAAACCTCATCCCGCCGAGCGGTTCTACGGGGACAAGGTCACCCTCGCTAAGCTGGTCCATGGACGTCTCTCGGCGGGGGTTTTTCTGTGGCCAGAGGGGGTATCCGGCAACGCGCTGGACGCGTTCGCTGACGTAATCGTGACGTGTATCGGGACGGCCGGGATCGAACATCCCGCTATGGGGAAGACCGTGCTTGGCGCCAGCTCCAGTCCGTATGAGCCATGGGGATTCTGCCACCACACCTTGACGGCCGAGGAATACAGGGGTGCTCTCAAGAAGATCGTGCACCTCGAACCCCCTGACGCGAGGCAGCAGGAAGATGCGCAGGTTTACGCGGCGCTGACCTACACGAGTCCGCTCGAAACGAGAGGAAGGAACGGGGAATACATCTACCCGTGGGGAGCACTCGGTTACCGCCTCTGGCCTGGACTCCCAGATTTTGCTCAGCGCAACTCCGAGTGCCTCCAGTACGAGATCCGCATGATGCGTCGGTGGCTGGAATCGGGAACCCACAGCTACAACGTGTTCAAGGGCCTGAACCCGGATCTCTGGGGAAAATAACGTGTGGCCATGCGCTCACGAGAGAACGTCCATGGAGGAGTTGCCGCAGAGACAGCTAGCCGGGGCATCGGTCTCGAGGAACCGTCCGTACACCGAGATTTGAATGCTTCGCGGATCAGCAGGGAGAGCATAACGCTCATGCAGTCGAGTCAGGACGACATCTTCGCGGCGTTCGAAGCGGATCGATGGTTTGAGCGAAATCGGCGCGCATTGGAACGGATCGACCCGTCAAAGGACTTTCCATTGAGGTTGATGGAGCTCTACGGTCTCCGTCCGCGGAGAGTCCTCGAGGTAGGAGCGGCCAATGGGTACCGGTTGGCTTTCATCCATCAGAACTATGGCTGCAAAGTGGTCGCCGTTGAGCCGTCTCTGAGTGCGGTCCGGGACGGGAAGGTGCAGTTCCCGGAAGTAGCGTTTGTGAACGCGCTGGCCCATGCGATCCCGCTGAAGGAATCGTTCGACCTCATTATCGTTAACAACGTGTTTCATTGGGTCGACCGGGCACATCTGCTCCGTTCGGTGGCCGAGATCGATCGGCTTCAGGAGGACGGCGGGTTCCTCATCATCGGTGACTTCTACCCCTCGACCCTCGTAAGGATCAGGTACCACCATCTGACCGATCGGGTTGTCTATACCTACAAGCAGAACTACGCAGCGACGTTTCTCGCCTCCGGGCTGTACCACGAAGTGGGCCTCGTGACGGGGGATCACTCGTCCAAAGCGATGAGGGGGGACGTCGAGGAGATGGGACGGTTGAGCGCTTGGCTCCTTAGGAAGATGCTGAAAGAGCACTATGTCGAGGTATCGAGTGATCGGTGAGACGGGGGCAGGGCTGTTCCGGGGGGTGCGGAGATCGCTCGTGGCTTCTAGAGGACGATACGGTCTGGGTGCCGATATCGGATCGATCTTGAGAGCCGCCGGCATTACAACTCAGGGTGAGCCGTCCGGATGAGGTCACCTGTCGAGGTTGCCGATGGTCTGCCATTCGTTCCGACGATCCGGTCGGGCCTCAGCCTTCTTTCGCCGAAGGAGGTACGCCGGGCCATCTGGTTGATAGTGGCGACGCTGATCGAGAGCTTCGTCGACGTTCTGTCGGTCGCCGCCGTCCTGCCCTTCGTGAACGTCGTCGTGCAACCGGAGGCGATCAACACAAACCGGTTCATGCAGCGGTTCTATGAATGGAGCGGAACCGCGTCGACGTCTCGGTTCATCTCTCTGGTGGGATTTGGCGTCATCGTCCTCATGGTCCTGGGAGCCGCTGGCAACTGGTGCTTACTGTATCTGGAGAATCGGTATGCGGCATTGTGCCAGAACCGGCTCGCCAAGGACCTGCTCGACCGGTGCATGCGGGCGCCGTACTCCTGGTTCCTCACCCGCAACTCGCTCATGCTCTCCCGGTTGGTCTACGACGACGTGGTGTTCTGGAGCCGGGGGTTGATCCAACGCCTCATCATGATGGTGAATCAAGTGTTCGTCGTAGCGATGGCCGTGGTGCTGGTCCTCACTTTTTCGGTGGGGACGGGAATCCTGGCTGCCACCACGGCGGGCCTCGTGGGCTACACGGCCTTCGCGCTGACGCGTCCCGTGCTGATGCGTCTGGCTGCCACCAAGCGCGCGGCCATGGATACGATGACGCTGACGGCGAACGAGGCGCTAGCCGGGATCAAGGACATCAAGCTGAAATCACGAGAGGCCTACTTTAGCGATTTATTCCGGGCTGCGAATGCCACGGTCACCGGCGCGCACGCTGGCCTAAACGTGTGGCAGGAGACACCTTTGCTTGTCATGGGGCTGCTGGCCCAGCTCACCTTTGTGGCGCTGGCGCTCCTTTTCTGGAATATGGGGCTCGAAAGTGGGCAGATCGCGACCCAAATCGCACTGCTGGTCGTCGTGACGACGAAAGTGGTCCCCACCGTCGGCCGGCTGTCGGTGTCCGTGAGCGGGTTGCTCAGTTCTCTGCCACACGTGAAGGTGATTCAAGACATGCTCAGCAGTATCGAAGCCGAGACCCAGCGGGTGGTGCGACAGGAGGGACGGGGCAAGCTTGTCGACAACTGGCGCTGGACCGGGTTCGAGCGGGTGGGCTATCGGTATCCTGATTCGTCGACATGGGCGCTGCGAGAGGTGACGATCGTGCTCGAGCGCAACGGCTCGTACGGGATCGTCGGTCCCTCCGCGGCGGGTAAGAGCACGTTGGTGGACCTCTTGGTAGGACTTCTGGCGCCGGTTGAGGGCGTGGTGTGCGTCGATGAGGATTCCTTGGAGAAGCTCGACTTGAAGTCGTGGCAGCGCCGTATCGGCTACGTGCCCCAGATGCCGTTTCTGGTGGATGCCTCGTTGCGGGCGAACGTAGCCTTCGGTGTCTCTCTCAATGGGGTAGACGACGATCGAGTGATCGAGTGTCTGCGCCTTGCCAACCTCGCCGACCTTCCGGCTGGGCTGGAGCACGGACTCGACACCCGACTGGGAGAGCGCGGCCTCCGAATATCCGGAGGGCAGCGGCAGCGGATCGCTATCGCGCGTGCGCTGTACAACCGGCCGGAGATTCTCGTTCTGGACGAGGCGATGAGCGCGCTCGATACGATCACCGAGGGCGAGATTCTGACAGCGCTTGGAAACCTGCGCGGTCAGGTCACGCTGGTGGTCATCGCCCATCGACTCTCCACCGTCGTCCCCTGTGACCAGATCTTCGTGCTCGAGAACGGGCGACTGGTGGGGCAGGGCACTTATGCCGAGCTTCAGCGCAACCACGAACTGTTCCAGCGGATGGCGGCGGTGCGCGTATGAGCCGCGAGCGCGGCGTGGAGGTCGACCCCCGCCTGATTGCCGGGTCGCACCGCTGCTTGATCGTCGGCGAAGTCGCCCAAACCCACAACGAAATCTGGGCTCACCGACACCTTCATCGATGCCAAGCCGCACACCGTATGGCTATTGGGCTTGTGTCAATGCGTGAGGACTCCCGGTGGCCAAAATAACGATCTTCGTCGACCACGACATCATCGTGCGCCACTTCGTGCTTAACAGGGTGCTCGCCCCCCTGGAGAAGGAGCACGAGGTGGTGTACGTGTTCCCGGAGCATCACCGGCGTGTCACCGTCGATCCCCGAAGTCTTCCGATCCCGTACCACCGTGCGGTGGCGGTCTCAGACGACCGGGCGTATCTCTACCGGCGTCTTTACCACGCCACCGTCCTCAGGCGCCTGCGGCGAACCCGTGACAAGGGGCCGATCTTTCGATTCTGGAAGGAGACGCTCGGGGTGCGGGGCTTCTGGGAGAGCTGGTGCTATTCGTGGCCGATCACACATGCCTGGTACCGACGGCAGATGCTGGCCCGGATCGGAGAGAGCGCACCGCTGAACGCGCTCCTGGCGGAAGAGAAACCGGAGGTGATCCTGCACCCGACGGTGTTGGAGGGACTGTTCGTCGCAGATCTTGTCCGCTGGGGTCAGGCCCACGGCGTCCCCACGATCTATCTCATGAATTCGTGGGACAACCCAGCCATCAAGGCGATGACTGTCGGGGTACCCGACCGGCTCGTCGTATGGGGTGAGCACTCGAAGCGTCTTGCCCACGAGCGGCTCGGCATTCCGATCGAAAGGGTCGTTGCATTCGGCGCGGCGCAGTTCGGTGTGTACCGGGAGCCGCCGCGGGAGGCGCCGGCTCGCTATCGCGAGCGTCTCGGGGTGCCAGCTGGGGTGCGTCTCCTGCTCTACGCTGGGTCGAGCAAGGGGTTGAACGAGACCGATCACCTGTGCATCCTGGAGCGCGCCATCGAGGCTGGCGAGCTACCGAACTGCCGCGTGCTCTACCGGCCTCATCCGTGGCGCGACTCGCTGAAGGGGGAAGCGGATTTCTTCGCGCTCCGCTGGAAACACGTGATCATGGCGCCGGACATGGCCGAGTATTACCGCCGTCGGCGGGCGGGCGAAAAAGGTATCTATATGGCAGATTACGCGGAGACCCACGTAACGCTGAGCGCAATCGACGCCGTCATCTCACCGCTTTCGACGATCCTCCTGGAGGCGGCTATGCACGGAAAGCCGATCGCGGCCTATCTCCCCGACGAGGACGTGCGGAATAACATCGCTGTTTTAAGCATGGCCAAGACGGTCCACTTCCGCGAGTTCTTCGAGCGTGTGGACTGCGTGCTATGCGAGCGGCCGGAGGATCTGATCCGTGACTGCCGCCAGCTCCTGCAAGTCGCCAGCCGGTCCTCCAGCAGTGAGCAACTCAAGCGCCAGTGCGAGTTCTTCGTGGAGCCAGCTGACCGATCGTACGCGGAGCTTCTAGGCGACCTCGTTCGGGGCGTGCTGTGATCCGTCGCGTCGGCGACGCTCGAGAGGGCCTGAGCGCAGGCACCGTGTTCTCGCGGTACTCCGAACCCATGGCCGGCGACCGTATTTACGACATGGTCGGGATGGCGTGGCAGTACCTGCCGCAAGCCGGAATCGATATCGTGACGAACGGTGACTATGTCAAGCCCGACGGGCTCGCGACCGTGGGTGCTCAGGTCGCCTGAGACCATGACCACGCTACGCATCGGTGCGCACTGCATCGGCGAGAACCATCCCTGTTTCGTCATCGGGGAGGTGGCGCAGTCCCACGATGGCAGCCTCGGCCAGGCGCACGCGTTCATCGACGCCATCGCGAACGCCGGGGCGGACGCTGTCAAGTTCCAGACGCACATCGCGGCGGCGGAGAGCACGCCCGCCGAGCCGTGGCGCGTCAAATTCAGCCCGCAAGACGCGACCCGCTATGACTACTGGCGCCGGATGGAGTTCTCGGAGGAGCAGTGGCGCGGTCTCAAGAAGCACGCCGAGGACCAAGGCCTCGTCTTCTTGAGCTCGCCGTTCTCCGGCGAGGCGGTGGAGCTGCTGGAGCGGATCGGCATGGTGGCGTGGAAGGTCGCCTCGGGCGAGGTGTCGAACGCGCCGCTCCTCGAGCGGCTTCTCGCTACCAAACGGCCGCTCTTGCTCTCGAGCGGGATGAGCCCCCTGGCGGAGCTCGACGCGACCGTCGCCCGCGCGGAGGCGGCGCAGGTGCCGATCGCAGTGCTCCAGTGCACGACGGCGTACCCGTGCCCTCCGGAGCGCGTAGGCCTGAACCTCCTTCCCTTCTTCCGCGAGCGGTACCGGTGTCCGGTCGGGCTGTCCGATCATTCGGGAACGATCTTCGCGGGGCTCGCCGCCGCCGCGCTCGGCTGTGACGTGCTGGAGGTGCACGTCACGTTGAGCCGCGAGATGTTCGGCCCCGACGTGCCAGCGTCTGTCACGACGGCCGAGCTGCGCCAGCTGGTGGAGGGGGTGCGCTTCGTCGAGCGCATGCGCGCGAACCCGGTGGACAAGGACGCGGCCGCCGGGGACGTGGCGGCGATGCGACAGCTCTTCACCAAGAGCGTCGTCGCCCGAGTCGACCTGGCCGCGGGGACCGTGCTCCACCTGGAGCACCTGTCGTTCAAGAAGCCGGGCACAGGCATTCCCTCCGAGCGCATCGAGAGCGTGCTCGGCCGGCCGCTCCGGCGCGCCGTCGCGAGAGACCAACTGCTCACCTGGGAGGATCTGGATGGCGGGGCGTAAGGCCAGGCGCAAGATCTGCGTCGTCGTGAACAGCCGCGCGAACTACGGCCGGATCAAGTCGGTCCTGAAGGCCGTCCAGGCGCATCCCGACCTCGAGCTCCAGCTGATCATCGGCGCGTCCGCGCTGCTCTACCGGTTCGGCAATGTCCGGCAGATCATCGAGGCGGACGGCTTCACGCCCAACGCCACCGTCTACACGATCGTGGAGGGCGAAACGCCCACGACGATGGCGAAGTCGACGGGGTTGGCCATCATCGAGCTGGCGACGCTGTTCGAGAACCTCAGGCCCGACGTCGTCCTCACCGTCGCCGACCGCTTCGAGACCATCGCGACCGCGATCGCCGCCAGCTACATGAACATTGCGGTGGCCCACACGCAGGGCGGCGAGGTCACGGGCTCCATCGACGAGAGCGTCCGTCACGCGGTCACGAAGCTCTCGCACCTCCACTTCCCGGCGACGTCGCGGGCCGCCCAAAACTTGATAAACATGGGCGAGAGCCCGGCGAGCGTCCACTGCCTGGGCTGCCCGTCGATTGACGCGATCGCGCACCTCGATCTCACGCTGCCGCCGGACATCTTCACGCGCTACCTTGGGGTCGGCGCCGCAATCGCCCCCGGCGAACCGTACCTCGTGGTGCTACAGCACCCGGTGACGACGGAGTACGGGCGCGGCCTCGATCAGATCAACGAAACGCTGAAAGCGGTGACGGTGCTCGACGTGCAGACCGTGTGGCTCTGGCCAAATGTGGACGCCGGCTCGGACGACATCTCCAAGGGCCTGCGCATGTGGCGTGAGACCTACAACCCGAAAAAGCTCCACTACTACCGGAACTTTTCGGTTGAGGACTGGGCGCGGCTGATTCACAGCGCCACGTGCGTGATCGGCAACTCGAGCTCCGCGCTCCGAGAGGGCGCGTTCCTCGGTGTGCCGGCGGTGAACGTCGGCACGCGGCAGCAGGGCCGGGAGCACGGATCGAACGTCGTCCACGTCGGCTATGTGGATGATGAGATCGAGGCGGCTGCGCGACGCCAGATCGCGCACGGACGCTACGAGCGCTCGATGCTGTTCGGCGACGGCTTCGCGGGCAAGCGGATCGCCGATGTCCTCGCGTCCGCCGAGATCAGCATCCAGAAGCGTCTGGCTTATGCCTAACGAACCGTCGCTCGCGCTCGTGCCGGCCCGCGCGGGCAGCAAGGGGGTGCCGGACAAGAACCTGCGCCGGATCGACGGCGTCAGCCTCACGACGCTGGCTATCCGCTGCGCGCTCGCCGCCGGCCTCTTCGAGCGGATCGTGGTCTCGACGGACGGCGGGGAAATCGCTGCCGAGGGCAGGCAGGCCGGCGCGGAGGTCATCGTGCGGCCGGCCGAGCTCGCTTCCGATGTGGCCGACGTGGCGGACGTGATCACACATGCCCTCGATGTGCTCGTCGAGCGTGGCTTCACGCCGGCCGTCGTCGCGCTTCTGGAGCCGAGCTCGCCCCTGCGCACGCCGGACATGGTCAGGGCGGCCGTGGCGGCGCTCGACGCCGCCGACGCGGTCTTCACGGTGTCCGAGGTGCCGCGGCGCTTCCACGGGCTCAAGCAGTTTCACGTCGACGAAGACGGCTATGCGCGACGTGTCCTTCGCGACGTACCCATGCCCGTTCGCCGGCAGGACCTGGGACCGACCTACGTGCAGAACGGCGCCGTCTACGTCTTCCGCACCTCCATGTTCCGCGCGCATCGCTCGGTGTTCGGCCCCAAGCCGCGCGCGCTGACGGTGACGACGCCCCTGGTGAACATCGATACGCTCGAGGACCTCACGGAGGCCGAGCGTCTGCTCAGGAACCGTGGCCACGCCGGGTTCTGAGCCGACCGGGTCGCACGCCGAGGGCGTGGCGCCAACGTTCGCGAAGTATCGCGAGCGGCGCGCGTACCACTGGCGGGAGGCGTCGCTCCATCCGATCGACGGCTGGCCGTACACGCGCGCCCGCATGGCGTGGGTGGCCCGCCAGTGCGCTTCGAGCCGGACCGTCCTGGAAATCGGCTGCGGCGACGGAGCGCTGCTGGCCCGTTTGGCGCAGGGCGGGACGACCGTCGCGGGCGTCGACGTGGACGAGACGGCCATCGAGCTGGCTACGCGGATGTTCGCGCGCCAGGGCCTGCGGGGCGAGTTCTTCACGGATCTCCGCGCCGTCGAGCACCGGCGCTTCGACGCGGTCGTCCTGGCCGAGGTCATCGAGCATCTCGACGACGCCGAGGCCATGCTCGCGCGGCTCGTCGACCTGCTCTCGGCCCAGGGCCGCCTCGTGCTCACGACGCCGATTCGGCTGCTCGAGCGCCCGCTCGACCTCCATCACCGGCACGAGTTCTGGCCCGACGAGCTGCGGGCGCTCGTGGGCCGCTACTTCGAGCGCGTCGACTCGGTGCGGATGCATCCCGCCTGGCTCATCGATCTCATGTGCCTCGGCGTCGGACGGATCCGTCCCGTCGCCGTCCTCGCCAACGTGGTGCGGCTGTGCACGGGCATCGAACTCCTCGATCGGCTCGGCAGCCCGCTGTCCATCTTCTGGACCCAGGGGATCGTCGCCACCAGTCCCTGGCGTGCGCGGCGCGGGTGATCGCCCCGATGGTACGAGTTCTCGACGTCGACGGCACGATCGGGACGGCGTCGACGGCCGACGTGATCTGGGTCTACCGCCGCCGGCGCCGGCGGTGGCTCGAGGAGTGGCAGCGGGGCGAAGGCTCGAGCGAGTTCTTTTACGGGCTCCTGTCCCTGCGCGACCGCTATCGAGTGGGCTTCGTCGAGGACGAGGGCCGCGCACCCTTCGCGCGCGCGTGGTACCCGTTCGAGCGGCTGATCGCGCGGCGCCTCGGTATGGGCTTCGCGCTCGACCTCGCGCTCCGGAACCTCGCCGGCCTGAACCGCGCCCGGATCGTCATCTCGACCGTCGACGCCTGCGGTCTGCCGCTCGCGTTTCTCAAGGCGGCGGGCCTGCTGAAGACCCCCCTCATCTACATCAGCCAGGGGCTGAGCGATCGCGTCGCGACGTACGGGGCCGATCGATGGCTGACGCGGCGGTACCGCCGATTCCTCCTCGGCGCGGAGGAATTGCTGACGCTGAGCGCTGGCGCGCAGACGTCACTCGCGGCCTGGCTCCGCGTTCCCTCGGGCCGGGTGCGCGTCCTCCCGTTCGGCGCCGACTGCGACTTCTGGAGGAACACGGCGCCGCCGGAGCGACGCGCCGGGCCGATCGTGAGCGTCGGCTCCGATGCCGGCCGCGACTACGGGACACTGCTGGCGGCCGTCGACGACCTGCCGCTCCACATCGTCACCACCCTGCCCGTGGCCGTCGACGGACGGGCGAACGTCACCACCAGCACGACCCACACGTCGACCGAGCTGCGCGACATCTACTCGGGCTCACGATTCCTGGTGCTCCCGCTCCACGACCGCAGTCAGCCGTCCGGACAGAGCACCGCGCTCCAGGCGATGGCGTGCGGCACGCCGACCGTCCTCACGCGAACGCGCGGCTGGTGGGGTGAAACGCACTTGCGAGACGGCGAGAACTGCGTGCTGGTCCCGCCGGGTCGGGTCGATGCGCTCCGCGACGCGATCCGACGCCTGTGGGACGACCCCCAGTACTGCGCGGCGATGGGCGCCCGCGCGCGCCAGACCGTCGTCGAGCACTTCGCCGAGCGTCGCATGGCGAGCATCCTCGACGGGCTGGTCTCGGCGCACTTGTGATGCTCTCGCCGATCAAGCAGGCGTTCCGTCGCTGGGCCCCGCGCCCCCGGGTCGCGGCCGCCGCCCGAGCGCCACTCGCCTCGGTCGCCATCAACATGCGACCGACCTCGTCGTCGTGGGGCGGCGGCAACCAGTGGCTCGCCCAGATGGTGCGCTACCTGTCGACACGAGGCTACGCGGTGCGCTTCGACCTCGGGGGGCGCGCGGACGTCATCGTCATCGTCGACCCGCGCGTGGGCGGCCTGATCGAGTTCGGTCTCGAAGAGATCGTCTCGTACCGGCAGCGGTACCCCGGCGTCGACTGCGTCCACCGGGTCAACGAGTGCGACGCGCGGAAGGGCACCAACATCGTCGATCGCCTCCTCGCCGAGGTTAACCGGGCCGCCGATTTCACCGTGTTCGTCTCCGAGTGGCTCCGCGAGTATCACGCGAGCCGCTGGTTCGACCGGGGCCGGCCGCACGCCGTCGTCGCCAACGGGGCCGATCCCGCGATTTTTCATCCCTTCGGCGCGGACGCGTGGGCGCCGGGCAAGGTGCTCAGGCTCGTCACCCATCACTGGTCGGACAACTGGAACAAGGGCTTCGACGTGTACCAGGAGGTGGATCGTCTCATCGCGGCCGGCCGGCTCCCCGACACGGAGCTCTGGGTCATCGGGCGCTGGCCGAAGGAGATCCGGTGGCGGACGGCCCGGACCTACGGCCCGACCGCGGGCGAAGACCTCGGGGCGCTGCTCCGGCGCTGCCACGTGTACTTGACCGCCTCTCGATTCGACCCCGGGCCGATGCATCCGATCGAGGGCGTGCAATGCGGGCTGCCGGTCGTCTATCACGAGGACGGCGGAGGCGCGGTGGAGCTCGGACGCCGTTACGGGGTTGCGTTCCGTGACGACGTGCGGAGCGCGATCGTCGAGGCCCGCGAGCGGTACGGCGAGCTCCGCGCCAAGGTGCTCGACGATCCTCCGTCCGGGGACCGGATGTGCGTGGAGTATGGCCGGCTCCTTCAGCGCCTGTGCGCGCTGAACGGGACGAGCCGGCCGTGATCATGCGGGTGCTGCGCAGTGTCAAGCGTCGGCTCCTTGGCGGGCCGCCGGCGGGGGACTATCGCGCCTACCTGTTCGAGGAGCTGGTCGACTATCTCGGCGGGCGCCGTCCCGCGCGGGTCCTCGAGATCGGGCCGAAGGACGGGCAGGACACGCAGCGGCTCCTCGGTCTCGATCCCGAGCGACTGACCCTTCTCGACTTGCCGCGCCTCGAGGCCTCGAATCGCGCGTGGCTTTCCAGCATTGACTCGTCGCGGATCGAGTACCTCTCCGCGAACGTCATGTACAGTACGCTGGTGAGCGCCCTCGAGCCGTTCGACGTCGTATGGTGCACGGGCGTGCTCTACCACAACCCCGAGCAGCTCCGCATGGTGCGACGTCTCTTCGACCTCCTGAAACCCGGTGGAATCCTCGTGCTCGAGTCGGCGACGACGCGGCGGCGGCGCCTGCGCGGGGCGAACTGCGTCGAGGTGCTGTATCCGCCATCCGAGAAGGCGAAGCGGAAGTATCACGTGAGCATGAACATCCACATCTACCCTCCGCGCGGGCCATCGAGTCCTGGCTGACGATGGTGGGGCTCGAGCGGGTCGCGCGCGCGCGCTGTCATCGCCGCGTCTCCCGCGCGCTCGCGCTCGCCCGCGCCGCGTATCTGGCCACGCGCCCGCTGGCGGCACGGCCGGCGCTCTACTACGCGCTGGCGGGGGACGACGGCTACGAGCTCGGGAAGGCGCTGTGAGTCCGTGCTCATGCAGGATCTGCGGCGGCGAGGAGCACGTCGTGCTCTATCACGGGCCCGTCCGCGCCGGCGGGTTCGGCGCCGTTACCGCCGAGCCACGAACGGTGTGGCGGTGCGTCGCGTGCGGCGCCGCTCATCTGCCTGCTGCGAGCGTGGATTATGAGTCGTCCGAGTATCGTCGGCTCGTGGACGGTAGCGACCGGGCCGAGGACTTTCATCGTCTGCACGACGCCGAGCAGGCTGAAAAGCTCCGCGCGCTCGGGACCGCGAGCCTGCGCGACACCGTGCTCGTGGACGTAGGGTGCGGCGCCGGCTCGTTCCTCGATCTCGTCAAGGGCTTTTGTCGGGCGACCATCGGAATCGAGCCGACCCCCTCGCTGCGCGCGGCCGTGGCGGCGAAGGGGCATCTGGCCTTCCCCTACTGCGCCGACGTCCCCGACGCGTGGGTCGGGTCGGCCGACGTCGTCGTGGCATTCAGCCTGCTGGAGCACGTCGAGGATCCGCTCGCGCTCCTGCGCGACATCCGCCGATTGCTTAAGCCGCGCGGGCGTCTGCTCATCAGCACGCCCAATCGGCGGGATTGGCTGCTCGAGATCCTGCCGGAGGAGTATGCGGCGTTCTTCTACCGCGTCGTGCACTTCTGGTACTTCGACGCCGAGGCCGTCGAGCGGCTGATGCAAGCCGCTGGCTTCACCGACATCGCGGTTTCGTACCATCATCGCTTCGACCTGTCGAACGCGATCCTCTGGCTCCGCGACAAGCGGCCGACCGGGATCGGCAAGTTACCCGTCGCCGGCGGCGCTTCCGAGGTTTTTCGCGGGCTGCTGGAATCGAGCGGCCGGGCGGATTACCTCTACGGCGCCGGCGTGAAGGGTTGAGCGCCGTGGCGAAGGTCGCCGTCTTCATCGACTACGACATCGTCCTGCGCCACTTCTTGCTGAGCGGGGGCCTGCCGGCGCTCGAGGCGGAGCACGAGGTGGTGTGGGTTTTTCCCACCCGCCATTGTCGCGTGACGACCGACCCCGCCACCCTGCCTCTCGGGCGATACCGGCCCGTCACTGGCGGCTGCGTCAGAGGGGCGGATCACGGTCGCGTGGTGGAGGCGGCGATAGCCGACCTCGGGTCCGCACCGTTGTCCGGCATTAGACGGGAGGCTTGACATGCGTCCGCTCGCAATTGCCAGAGCGCTCTACCGGCGGCTGCGCCCGGCGCGGGACCACTGGACGCACTTCCTCTCGATCCTCGACCGTCGAACGCTCGAGCACGATCCCGGTCTGGATGCCGGCGCCAAGCGTGCGCTCTTCAAGCGGAACGTCGATCTGGTGGAGCTCGAGCCGCACGCGTACTGCAACCGCACGTGCTCGTTCTGTCCCAACGCGACCATCGACCGCCTCACGGTCAAGACGACACTGGATCGCGGCCTGTACGAGTCGATCCTCGACGAGCTGGCGTCGATCGGCTACGACCGCGTCCTCCGGTTCGCCCGCTACTCGGAGCCGATGGCCCACGACCACATCTACGACATGGTCGCGCTGGCGCGCCGGCGGCTTCCCGGCGCGACGATCGACATCGTGACCAACGGCGACTACCTCAATCCGAAGGCGGTGGCGCGGCTGCGCGCGGCCGGTCTTTCGGTGCTCCGCGTGAGCGTGTACATGCGCCGCGGTGTCAACTGGAGCGTGGAGGCGGCGCGCGACGAGATCACGCGGCTGGGTCGGCGTATCCAGCTGGCGCCCACGTGGGACGCGCCGACCGCCACGACGGTGGGGGCGAGCTTTCCCACTTCCGGCCTGCCGATCGTCGCCTTCTCGCACAACTTCGACGAAACCGGCTACGACCGCGGCCAGCTCATCGAGCAGCTGATCCCCCGCGACTGGGTGCGGCGCTCGCCGTGCTTCCTGGTCTTCTCGAATTTCACCGTCGACTTCAACGGCACGGTGATGCCCTGCTGCAATCTCCGGAGCGATCATCCCAAGCACAAGGCCTTCGCGGTCGGCGATCTCGCGCGGCGCGAGAGCATCTTCGACGTCTATGCCGGCGCGGAATTCACGGCGTGGCGACGGAGCCTGGTCACCGTCGGCGACAAAGCGGACCCGTGTCGCACGTGCCGGCAGAAGGCGCTGGAGGGGCCGGCGCTCGAGCAGCTCGGCCGCGCGGTCGACGCGAGGCTACGCGAGATCGGCGTGGACGTCTCGTGACGCGACCAGTGCTGACCTACTCCGGCCCCGCCGAGGCGGCGGAGGTCGTCCGCGAGGTCGCCGGCACGCGCTTCGAGATCCGAACGGTCCCGCCCGAGGCCGAGGCGGTGGCCTCCGGGCTCAAGAGCGCCAGCGCCTTCCTCGACGCGTCCATGAAGGTCCGCTTGACGGAAGCGATGATCGCCGCCGCCCCAGAGCTCCGCCTGGTGGTGACGGCGACGACCGGAGCCGATCACATCGACGCCGATGCGCTCGCGCGCCGTGGAATTCCACTCCTGACCCTCAAGGGCCAGCGCGAGGTGCTGAGCGACCTGACCCCGGCCGCCGAGCACTCGTGGCTGCTCCTCATGGCCTGCGCCCGCCGGCTCCTCAGCGCGCACAACCACGTTCTCGCCGGCCACTGGAACCGCACCGACTTCCCGGGGACGATGCTGAAGGGGAGGTCGCTCGGGATCATCGGCTGCGGCCGGCTCGGGCGCTGGATGGCGCGCTATGGCGCAGCGTTCGGCATGCGCTACCGTGGGTACGACCCGTACCTCGAGGCGTGGCCGGCCGGGATCGAGCGGGTCGAGCTGGGCGAGCTTCTCGCGATCTCCGACTTCATCAGCCTTCACGTCCATCTGACGCCGGATAACGCCGGCCTGCTCGGTCGCGCGGAGTTCTCGCAGATGAAGCGCGGCTGCGTCTTCGTCAACACCTCGCGCGGCGAGCTGATCGACGAGGCCGCGCTGCTGGACGGTCTGGAGAGTGGACGCATCGGCGCCGCGGGGCTGGACGTGCTCACGGGCGAGCCCGATGTGGCGGAGCACCCGCTGCGGCGGTACGCGCTCGCGCGGGACAACCTCGTCATCACCCCGCACATCGCCGGCTACAGTCCCGATGCGGTCCGCGTGGTCGTTCGCTTCTCGGCGGGCCGCATCGTCGACTTCTTCGGCACCACGCGATGAGCGAGCGCGTCACCCAGCTCGCCCAGGCCCTCGGCGCCGAGGGCGTGCGGGCGCTGTTCGGGATCCCCGGCAGCGGCCTCTCCCTCGAGCTGATCACGGCGCTAGAACGGCAGGGCGTGCCGTTCTACGCGACCTCGCACGAGGGCTCGGGAGTGATCATGGCCGGCGCCTACGCGCGCCGGAGCGGCACGCTGGGGTGCGCGATCTCCATCAAGGGGCCCGGGCTCGCCAACATGCTGGGCGGACTGCTCGTCAACTGCTACGAGCAGCTCCCCACGCTCAGCGTGGCCGAGGCGTTCGGGCCGATGGTCGCCACCTCCCGGATGCACAAGCGACTGGATCACGAGACCGCCACCCGCGCGTTCACGAAGGCCTATGCGACGCTCGGCGATCCACGCGCCACCGTGGCGGCCCTCGCCGGAATCGCGAGGGCGGAGATCCCCGGTCCGGTCCACCTCGATCTATTCGACGAGGACGCGGGAGTGACTCGGGTGCGGGTTGCCCCCGATTCTCCCGGCGCGGACGGCGAGGGGAAGTGGTCGGAGCTGCGCGGTCTGCTGGCGCGCTCGAACCGACCGGTCGTCATCGCCGGCGCACTCGCGGGGCGCCGATCGTGGGGGGCGCACCTGGCGGATCTCCGGATCCCCGTCTTCACGACGCTCGCGGCCAAGGGCGTCCTGGACGAGACGGCGCCGTTTGCGGCGGGCGTCTTCACCGGCGACGGCCGGGCGCTCTCGCCGGAAGCACGCATTCTCCCCGCGGCTGATCTCGTGGTCGGTCTCGCTCTGCGAAACCTGGAGGTCCTCAGCGCGAAGCCATTTCCGTGCGAGCTCGCGATCGTGGACGTCGTCGCCGGCCATACGGCGGATGGCTTCGCGCCTGCGTGCCTCTGGCGCGCCGGCGTCGACGAGAGCTTTCACGACGTTCTGGAGGCGCTGAGCGACAAGGAATGGGGACGCGAGCAGGTGCTCGAGGCGACCGCCGGCGTTCGCCGCCACCTTGCCGGAGAGGACTGGCTGCCAGGGGCCCTGTACCGGCAGCTCGAGCAAGAGCTTCCGGCGATCGGCTGCCTGGTCGTCGACACCGGCTACTTCTGTACCGTGGCGGAGCACGTGTGGCGAGCAAGGTCGGCCGCCGCGTTTCTCTGTAGCGCCAACGGCCGCTCGATGGGCACCGCGCTCCCGAGCGCGATCGCCGCGGCGCTCGCCGACCGCACGGCTCCGACAGTGTGCGTCGTGGGTGACGGCGGCGCGGCGATGTACGCCGCCGATCTGAAGCTCGCCGTCGCCGAAGCCCTCCCCGTCCTCTTTCTCCTGCTCTCGGACGGGCGCTACGGCAGCGTCGCCGGCGCGACCTCGGTCGTCGGCGCGAGCCGTCGGGCGACGACGATCGCGCGGCCCTCGTGGTTCAGGGCGGTCGAGGCGCTCGACTGTCCAGCCGAGCAGGTGAAGGACGAAGCCGCCTTCGTCACCGCCCTCCGGTGTTGGGACTGGCGGAGCGGCCCGCTGTTCCTGGAAGCTGTGTTCGATGCGGAGCGCTACGCGACGATGCTCAGGGAGGTTCGCTGAGCCGATGCGCGTCTGCACCCCGCACTGCGGGCTCGATCCGGAGGCGCGGCTCGGCGGCGAGGTCTACGAGCGCGAGATCCTCCGCGCGCTGGCGGACCGCGGCATGGTCTTCGACATCCTGCTCGCCCGGCACAAGCGCCTGCC
>WNFV01003738.1_pt1 | contig 32492 bp, 31 predicted proteins | sample 5400101 | NCBI WGS metagenome assembly WNFV01 (sample SAMN13153361, study PRJNA577476) | soil metagenome | isolation source: 115 cm soil or saprolite under grassland replicate 1 | place: USA:California | collected 2016-06-15 | reverse complement strand
CGGTGCTCGCGAGAGATGCGGCATCCTGCCGCAGCATCGCCGCGGCGGCGTCGCCCGCGGGCGCAGCGGCCGCGGCGGCCGCGCGCGCCCTGCGCGCCGCGGCGGGCGTGAGCCCGCGCTCGAGCAGCGCCACGCGCTCGTGCACTTTCCCGAGCGACTCCGAAAGCTCCGCGACCTTCGCTTCGAGCTCGGCCACGCGATCGGACATGTGGGAAGCAAATCACAGTCCGTGCGACAAAAGGTACCAGTCACCCGGGCACCCTTGAGTCTGCGTCTCAGTCCTACCGTGAGCGGCGGGCGGGCGGCCGGCTGTCAGCGACGGTGCGCCCGAATCCCCCTCGCCCCCGCGAAGCGCGGGTTGGGGTGAGGGGGTGGTCGAGCTCGCGGCGGCCGGCCGGCGGTCAGCGACGGTGCCGCTGCACGAACGCGGCGTGAAATTCGCCGATGCGCCGGACCATCGTCTCGATCTCGTCGAGCGGAGGCAGGATGGTCGTGCGGAAGTGCGCCGTCCCGGGCAGCTGCCCGAACCCCGTGCCGTCCACGACGCAGATGCCCGTCTCCTCGAGGAGCGCGAGGCAGTACTCGAAGTCGGTCACGCCCGGCGGCAGGTCGATCCGGGGGAACGCGTACATGGCACCGGTGACCTCGTTGCAGCGGATGCCCGGGACCTGGTCGAGCCCCCTGCCGACGACGGCCGCCTTCTTCCTCAGCGCCTCGAGCACCTCGCGCTTCTCGCGCTCCCACAGGGCGCGCGAGGGCCCGCCCTCGGGCGGGGGCGAGACGAGCAGGTAGGTCACGATCTGTCCGACCGAGTTCGCGCAGAGCGCGATCGACTGGAGCTTCGTGATCTCGTCCTGCACCGCGCCCGGCACGTTCCGGCACTCGAGATAGCCGCCGCGGTGGCCGCACTCGCCGAGGTAGCCCTTCGACACCGAGTGGAAGCTGAAGAGCGACACGTTCTTCAGCTTCATCCGCTCGAGCACCTTCGCGAACGAGACGAACCGGTCCTCCGGGCGCCAGACGTTGTCCTGGTAGACCTCGTCCGCGAGCACGGACAGCCCGTGCTCGTTCGCGAAGGCGAGCACCATCTCGACGTTCGCCTCGTCGAGGACCGCACCCGAGGGGTTCCCGGGGTTGATGACGCAGATCGCGCGGGGGCGGATGCCCTTGCGCCGCGCGTCCGCGATCGACCGGTCGAGGATCTCGCGCGAGAGCTTCCAGCCGTTGGCCTCGTCGAGGTGGTAGCCGACCTGCGCGCCCCCGTAGAGCGTGATCGTCGCAGAGTAGAGGGGGTACTGCGGGATCGAGACCATGATCCCGTCGCGCTCGTCCGCGACGAGGAGCCGGAGCACCGCCTGCACGCCCTTGCTCGCGCCGTCGGTGAGGAAGATCGCGTCCGGGTCGGCGGCGATGCCGTCGCGCGCCGAGATGAAGCGCGCCACCGCCTCGCGGACGAACCGGTAGCCCTTCGATTCGGTGTAAGCGCCGAGCCCGTGCTTCGTCTCGCGCGCGATGAGCGCGGCGGCGTCGAGGGCGTCCTGCGGGAACGTGCCGGCCGGCACGACGCGGGCGAGCTCGCCGTACTCGGCGAGCGCGAGCATCTGGCGCACCCACGTCAGCGGGCGCTGCCCGAGCGACTGCGGGTTCCCGATGTTGCAGTAGATGATGCGGCGGCCCTGCCGCTCGAGCTCCTGGGCGCGCGCCACGATGGGCCCGCGGACGGCGTACTCGCACTCGCGCACCGCGCGGCCGATCTCTTCATGGCGAATCACGGACGGTCTCCTCGCGAAAGGCGCGCCATGTTACCAGACCTCCCGCCGCGCCGTGTCGCCCGGTGCGCCGCTCAGCGCGCGGGCGCGCGGCGCGACGCGACCGCGGCCGCCAGGGTCGCCGCCGCCGCGGCCGCCGCGAGCGCGCGGCGGTGCATCCGCAGCCACAGCTCGACGCTGCCCCGCCGCGCGATCCCGCCGAAGATGCCGCGCGAGCCGCGATCGCCGGGCAGCGGTGCGTCCACGTTGTCCTCGGTGGGCTTCGGCGCGAGATCGGTCATCTGCGCGCTCCACGCCGTTCGCGCGAGGTACCGGTCGAGGAGGCCGGGCATCACCCGCTGCCCCACGATGGCCTTCATCGTGGACCAGCCAATCCAGAGCTCGCGCGGCGCCCGCTCGGCCGCCCACAGGATCCCCTCGGCGATGGTCTCCGGCTGGTAGACGGGGGGCACCGGCCGCGCGTGCGCGTCGAGCCGGTTCCGGACGACCTCGAACTGCGGCGTGTTGACGGCAGGGAGCTGCACCATCGCGACCTTCACCCGGCTGCGGTCGTGCAGGAGCTCGCAGCGGAGCGAGTCGGTGAAGCCGCGGATGGCCGCCTTCGAGGCGCAGTAGGCGCTCTGGAGCGGGATCGAGCGGTACGCGAGCGCCGAGCCAACCTGGACGACGACGCCCGCGTCGCGCGCCCGCATGTGCCGGAGCGCGGCGAGCGTCCCGTGCACCGTGCCGAGGTAGTTCACCTCGGTGACCCGGCGGTACTCTTCGGCGCGCATCTCCGCGACCGGCGAGAAGACCGACACCATCGCGTCGTTCACCCACACGTCGATGCCGCCGAACCGGCGCGCCACCTCGTCGGCGGCGCGGTCCACCGCCGCCGCGTCCGCGAGATCGAGCGGGAGGACGAGCGCCTCGCCGCCAGCCGCTTGGATCTCCGACGCCGCGTTCTCGAGCGCATCGCCCGTCCGCGCGATGAGCCCGACCCGCGCCCGCTCCTTCCCGAACGCCCGCGCGATCGCGCGGCCGATCCCCGCGGAGGCGCCCGTCACGACGACCGACTTCCCCTCGAACCGACTCGCCCTCGCCACCTCGCTCCCTCCCGGCACGCGCCGTCGCCCCCCGGGAATGTGGGTCGCGAGTCGTCGGGCCGCGCGCGAGCGCGCTCACGGTGTGCCGGTCCGCCACGCCGGAGGCGCGCACGGCAGGCTCGGAAGTCCCTGATCTAACGGAGGTTCTGGCGCTCGCCTCCTGGTCCGCGAAATGCAAATCTGGTGGGCATGAAGACCCGCACGCTCATCGCGCTCCTCGTCGCCCCCGCCCTGCTGCTCGGCGGCTGCGTCACGACCACGACCCGGTCGCAGACCTGGGGCGACGCATACGCCGCGGGATGGGCGAGGTACGGGCGTGTCGAGTCGATCCGCGAGACCGTCCAGACGCAGCAGGGTGATCCGGCCGCGGGCGCGGTCGCGGGCGCGATCATCGGCGGGCTGCTCTTCGGGGGGCGTTCGCCGGCGCACACGATGGCGGGCGCGATCGGCGGCGCAATGGTCGGCGCGGCGGCGAGCCAGGGCCAGGCCGAGGACCGGACGTACGAGGTCTTCGTCCGCTTCGACGACGGCGCGCTCGAGACATTCGTCTACCGGAACGTCCTCCCGTTCCGCGCCGGGGACGGCGTCGCGCTGACGGCGCAGGGCCTCTCGCACCAGTAGCGCGTGGCGCGGGCGGCGCCCTCCACGCCAGGCCATGGATGTGGCGTTGCGGCGGCGCGCGCTCGCCGTAGAACTCGGTCATGAGCACCGAACGCACCATCGCGGAGGTCGTCGCGCCGACGCCCGTCGTCGAGGGAGCCGGGGTGCGGCTGCGCCGCAGCATCGCCACCCGCCACCTCGATTACCTGGACCCCTTCCTCCTGTTCGATCACTTCGGCTCGGACGATCCAGACGACTACGTCGCCGGGTTCCCGGTCCACCCGCACCGCGGGATCGAGACGGTCACGTACATGCTCGGCGGCAGCGTCGCCCACAAGGACAGCCTCGGGAACTCCGGCGTCATCGGCGCGGGCGACGTGCAGTGGATGACCGCCGGGAGCGGCATCCTGCACGAGGAGATGCCGAAGGTCGGGCCGTGGCGGCTCGACGGGTTCCAGGTCTGGGTGAACCTGCCGGCGAAGCTCAAGATGACGCGCCCGCGTTACCAGGACGTCGCCGCCGCGAAGATCCCACTGAGGATGCGCCCGGACGGGATCGAGATCCGGGTGGTCGCCGGCGAGGTCGACGGCGTGCGCACACCGCGCTCGCGTACGTCTTCGCGGGCGAGGTCTCGTTCGGCGACGCCGCGGACGCGGGCCACGGCAAGGTCGCGGCGACACGGCTCGTCGTCCTCGGCGACGGGGACGTCGTCCGGGCCCGGACCGGGGAGAAGCCGGGACGCTTCCTCCTCCTCTCCGGGAAGCCGCTCGGGGAGCCCGTCGCGCGCTACGGTCCGTTCGTCATGAACACGGCGGAGGAGATCCAGCAGACGCTCCGCGAGCTGCGCGACGGGAGCTTCATCCGCCGCTGAGCCGGCGCACCGGCGAGCAGGCGGCGGCGCTACGTGGTCCGCGGCGCGGAGCGCGTGTCCGGCCCCACCTCGCGCTGCGTGATGCGCGCGTTCCGGTCCTCGTGCAGGAACTCGATGGGGTCCTCGACGGTGACGACGTGCTTGCGTGTCGTCTGGTTGATCTGGCCGACCATCGCGGCGAGCGTCGAGGTCTTGCCGGAGCCGGTGACGAGGATGAGGCCGCGCTCCTCGCCGGCGATCCGCTTCACGACCGGCGGGAGCCCGAGCTGGTCGAGGGTCGGGACGTTGAACGGGATCGCGCGCAGGATCGCGGCGAGGTTCCCCTTCTGCCGGAACACCGAGGCGCGGAACCGGCTCACGCCCTCGAGCGCATACGAGGTGTCCACCTCGTGGAGGCGCGCGAGGTCGCCGTCCCAGCCGGCCGCGCCGAGGATGTCGCGCGCGACGCGCGGCGGGCGCGGCCCTCCGCGCGGCCGGCACGCGCCCGGCGGCCCCCGTGTTCAGGGGACGCGTCGGGGCGGAGGTCGGCGTCGGGCCGGTGCGCCTCCAGGTGACGACGCAGCAGCTCGGGGCCGCGGAGGAGTGACCCGCCCGGAGCGCGCCGCCGCCTTGATCCCGAGGATGACGGCGTGGCGCACGCCGCCCCCACCGCCGCGCGCCGCGACCGTCTCCTCGCGGACCTCGAGCCCGACGCGCTCGAGCCGCTCCCGATAGCGCTCGTCCGGCCCCGCCGACCAGACTGCGAGCACGCCGCCCGCGCGCAGGGCGTCGGAGCAGGCGCGGACGCCGCGGACGCCGTAGAGCGACGCGTTCGCGGCGTGCGCGAGCGCGGCGGGGCCGTTGTCCACGTCGAGCAGGATCGCGTCGTACGCGCCCTTCGCCTCGGCGATGCGCGCGCCGACGTCGCCCTGCTGCAGCCTGACGCGGGGATCCTCGAGCGGCCGGCCCGCGAGGTCCGCGAGCGGGCCGCGGTTCCAGGCGACGAGCCCCGGCACGAGCTCGACGACGATCGCGCGCGCGTCCTTGGGGAGCCGATCGAGCGTGGCGCGGAGCGTGAACCCGAGCCCGAGCCCGCCGACGAGCACCGCGCGCGGCGCGGTCACCTTCCGGAGCGCGATCGCGGCGAGCGCCTCCTCGGACCCGTGCACCCGGCTCGACATGAGGACGCGCCCCGCGACCCGGACCACCCACTCGTCGTCGCGGCGGGCGAGGACGAGCTCGGTCCCGTCGGGCCCGCGGGTCCGGTCGACGATCTCCCAGGGTTTCACGGCCCCTCTCCTCGCTGCCGGACCATCCGGTCCATGAGCACCTCGAGCGCGCGCTCCGGGTCGTCGCACAGCCCGGAGTGGACGGGCGACACCTGGATGACGGTGGAGCGTGGGGCGACGAGCCAGTGGAACCGCTCCCGCAGCGTGAGCCGGCCGATGGGGCCGCTCCCCTCGCCGCCCGCGGCGATGCGCGGGATCGCGGCGAGGTGCTCCTCGATCGTGGCGAGGTCCGCGCCCGGGGACAGCGCGTGCACCCGCGCCGCGTCGAGCTCGACCCGCGCGCCGAGGAAGTCGCGCTCGAGGCAGAACAGGATCACGCCCGCGTTCACGAACTCCTCCCGCTCGACGCGCGGGACGACGCGGATGATCGCGTAGTCAAACGACCGCTGCGCGGGCACGTTCCGCCTCCTCGACGAAGCGCGGGGCCGCGGCGAGCCTGCGCTCGAGCTCGCGCGCGTACGCCGCGCGGTGATCGGCCGCCGTCGCGAAGCGCCGCTCGCCCGCGAGCCACTCCTCCGGCACCTCCGCGACCGCGCCCTCGATGGCGGCGCCGACCCGCGGCCCGAGCGCGGCGCCGGCCGCGGCGAGCGCCGCCGCCCAGGGCAGGAGCACGTGATCCCTCACCGGCGCGATCGGCGCGCGCGCGGGGTCGAGCGCGTCCCACGCGTGGTGGAACACGAGCGACGCGCCGTGGTCGATGAGCCAGAGCCGGCGGTGCCACATGAGGAGGTTCGGGTTCCGCGGCGTCCGGTCCACGTTGCCGACGACCGCGTCGAGCCAGACCACCGCCGACGCCTCGTCCGCTGCGGGCGCGGGCCCGGCGGCGGGATCGAAGGTGATGCTGCCCGGGAGGTAGTCCACACCGAGGTTCAGCCCGACGCTCGCCTTCAGCAGGTCGCGGATCTCATCGTGCGGCTCGTTGCGCGCGAGCGGCGCGGCGATCTCGATCGTCACGAGCTCCGGCACCCGGAGGCCGGCGGCGCGCGCGAGCGCGCCGGCGATGACCTCGGCGACGAGCGCCTTCGGCCCCTGGCCCGCACCGCGGAACTTCGCGACGTACAGGCCCAAGTCGTCCGCCTCGACGATGGCGGGGAGCGACCCGCCCTCGCGGAGCGGCGTGACGTAGCGGGTCGCGGTGACGGTCCTCATCCGGCGCCAAGGTAACGCGCCGCCCGCCCCCGGACGAGCCGATTCCTTTTCCCGTCGAGGAAATGGCCCCGGCCGTCGGTGCGGCCGGGGCCCTCGGGATGACCTCTCGTCTACAGCGGAAGCTTCGGCGCCGTGGTCGGCGGATCGGTCGGCGGATCGTCGCATTGCTCGCAGACGGGGGGGTCGCCCGGACAGAGGCACTGCCCCGGCGGACACTTCAGCTCGCACTGAGCCAGGCCATGCACCTGGATGTTGCCGTTCTCGACCCCGGCCGTCGGGATCGACTGCGTGTCCGTGAACGAGATCGTGTCGTTGGCGGGCTCGCCGCCGTCCGTCACGACCGCGGTGAACCGGCCGTCGCCCTCGATGACCCCGGAGAAGGTCGCCGTGAGGACCCCGTCCTCGCGGGTGCAGCCCAGAATCGTGTCCACTGCGCCCCGAATATCCACCACCAGCCCGCCCTCGTTGGCCGGGACCGCCTGGAACTGGATGTGCCCCTTCGCGGCGATTCCCGCGCCCTCGAACCCCGGCCCGGCCGCCGGGCCGGACTCCGGAATGGCCTCCGCCGCGAACTGCACCCGCTGCGTTCCCAGGAAGATCTGCCCGCCGCCGTTCACCTTGCACTCGGCGCAAACGGCGTTCTCTCCCTTGTGCTCGTCCATCTCCGCCTGGCTCGCCGTCCCGACCGACCCACCGCACCCGGCCACGACGAGCGCCGCGGCCAACCACCCCATCGTATTCCGCATGGTCCCCCCTCGGGCGCCTGCACACCGTCCGGGAGGACGGCGGTGGCGCGTCGAAACGGACGCTGGGTACTGCGCCCAGCGAGCGGCCACGGGACGTGGGGGTGAGGCCCGTCTCAGGGGACGTGCGGGCTACCAGGGCGTCGGCCGGTAGTCCTTGAAGAACAGGCCGGCCGCGTGCCTCCCGGTGTGGAACCCGTCGAGAATCGGGGCCACGATCCGGGCGGCCCCGTCCACGACGTCGAGGGGCGGCGAGAAGGCGTGCTCCTCGACCTTGCGCTCCGCGAGGTGCGCCGGGTCCTCGTCGGTGACCCAGCCGGTGTCCACCGCGTTCAGGAAGATGCCGTCCCGCGCGCAGTCGGGCGCGCTCGTCCGGACGATCATGTTGAGCGCGGCCTTCGCCATGTTGGTGTGCGGGTGGCGATCGGTCTTGTGCTCCCGGTAGAACTGCCCCTCCATCGCGGAGACGAGGACGACGTGCTTCGCGGGATCGCGGCTCGTCGCGGTCCCGGGCGGCGCGTCGCGGTGCCGGAGCATGAGCCCCTTGAGCCGCGCCGTCATGACGAACGGCGCGGTCGCGTTCACGAGCAGCACCTCGAGCAGCTCGAGGGTCGGCACCTCTGCGAGCCGGAGCCGCCACGAGTTGTGCGTCCGGAGGTCCACCTGCTGGAGGTCCTGGTCGAGGACGCCGTGCGGGAAGAGCTCGAGCGCGGTCTTCCCGGGGAGGAGGAGGTCGGCGTCGCTCGCGGCCTGCGACAGGAGCGCGGGGCTCGCCACCCCGGCGGCGGGCCGGTGATCGCGGAGCGCGCCGCGGAGCTCCTCGTACTCGCGCAGGAGCGGGCGCTGCGGCTCCGGCACGGACGAGAGCGGCCCCTCCTCACCGTGCACGAGGTGGGCGTAGAACCCGGGCGGCCGGCGCACGGTCTGGCAGGCGTTGTGGATCTGGAAGTCGAGCCGCGGCAGCGTCGCGTCGAGCTTCTGGCAGAGCAGCTCGACGGAGGGGGTGTGGCGCAGGTCGATCCCGTAGACCGTGAGCCGGTCCCGCCAGTCTGCGAAGTCGGGCTCGCGAGCGTAGCGGGCCGCGGCGTCGCGCGGGAAGCGGGTGAGCACCACGACGCGGCAGCCCGCGCGCAGGAGGAGGATCGCGGCCTGATAGCCGATCTTCACGCGCGCGCCGGTGACGAGCGCGACGCGGCCGCGGAGGTCCGCGGTCGCCGTGCGGCGCGCCTGGTTCTCCTCCGCGCAGGCGCGGCAGAGCTGATCGTAGAACGGGTGGAGCCGCCGGTACTCGACCTTGCACACGTAGCACTTGCGGGGCTCGGCGAGCTCCGGGCCGTCGCCCTCCGCCGGGGCAGCCGCTGGCGGCGGGGCGTCGTGCGGCGGGAGCTCGGGCCACCACCGGGACGCGTCCTCGCCTCCGCGCGGCAGCGCGGGGAGCGGCGTCCGGAACACGGCGGCGCCGCGGAGCCGCTGGATGCCGGTCCCCTTCCGCAAGGCGCCGTCCTGCTCCTTTCGCGCGACGCGCTCGCCCTTGCGGAGCGCCTTGCGGAGCTTCTTCCGCTGGCGCCCGTCCGGGCGCGCCACCTCGCCCGCGAGCTTCTGGAGCGCCTCGCGCGTCGCGGCGTCCACGCGCGAGAGCGCGCCTCGATCCTGCGCGACCCGGGCGAGCACCGCGAGCGCGCGGTCCACGTCGGCGGGATCGAGGAGCGCTTGGGCGTCCTCCTGCTCGGCCGGCGTCGCGCGCTTGCGGGTCACGGGGCCACGTCGTAGCCGAAACCCGCCCCGGGTTCCAGGGCGCGGGGCCGGACGGGTCTCCCGCGACGCGCGGGCGCGCTTCCTCGGCGAGCGGGCGCGCGCCGACCGGCGTCCGCAGCGCCGCGGCGACCGCGGCCCGCGCGTCCGCGAGCACCGGCATCTCGGGCTTGCGGACCACGGTCACTTCGAGGTCGTCCGGCAGCTCGATGGGGAGCGTTCCGCGACCGTAGGACAGGTCGATCCGCACGGCGTATTCTTGTGCGGTACGGGGCCGGCGCCATCCGGCTGCGCCGCCAGCCCGTGCCGCGACGCCCCAGGAGGGATTCTCATGGATCCGAAGGACCTGCTCGTGCACCTCGACTCGAGCCCACGCGTCGCCGAGCGGCTGGGCATCGCCGTCGCGCTCGCGCGCCGGTTCGGCGCGCGCCTCACCGGTCTCTTCGCGGAGAGCGCCACGCTCGGCTCGAGCCTCCTCGGACGCCGCGCTCCCGAGAACGTCGCGAGGGCTGCCGCGGACGCGCGCGCGAAGTTCGAGGCGGCGTGCGCCGGGGTCCCCTCGCGGTTCTGGCAGCTCGAGCCCACCGAGTACTCCGAGCTCGTCGGCTGGGTGGCCGTCTGTTGCCGCCAGGTGGACCTCGTGATCCTCGGGCAGCGGCAAGGCGACGACGCCCCCGTCCCGGAGGGGCTCGTCGAGGAGGTGATCGCGGGGTCCGGGAGGCCCGTGCTGATCGTGCCCTCCGCCGGGCGGTTCTCCGACGTGGGGAAGCGGGTCGTCGTGGCGTGGACCGGGAGTCGCGAGGCGACCCGCGCGCTCCACGACGCGCTGCCGCTCCTGCGCGGTGCCGAGAGCGTCACGGTGCTCTCGCTGCAGCTGCCGAACGAGGGCACCGCGCAGGGCGGCCTCCCACCGCTCGACATCCTCGAGCACCTGCGCGCGCACGGCGTCGAGGCGCGCTACGATCGCTGGCTCGTGAGCGATCTCGCGGCCGTCGACGCGGTGCTGAACCGCGCGTCGGACGAGGCGGCGGACCTCACCGTCATCGGCGCGTACGGGCTACTCGGCGGCCCGCGCCTCAGGCCGCCCGAGACGACGCGGAAGATCCTCGAGACGATGACGACGCCGGTCCTCCTGTCCTGCTGAGCCCCGAGCCCCGGCGCGCCCCCGCCGGACGGCTCACCGGAAGTCGGTGAGCTTCTTCCGCCGCGCACCGAGCCTCGGCTCGCGCTTCGCCTGGCACGGAGGGCAGAGCGCCGCGTACGGAACGAGCGCGAGCCGCTTCGACGCGATCTCCTCCTCGCACTCCTCGCACAGGCCGAAGTCGTCGGGGCTCTCGGAAAGCTTCCGGAGCGCCCGGTCGATCTGCTGGACGAGCGCGGTCTTCCCCTCGTTCCGCTTCGAGGCGAGGACCTGCAGCATCTCCGAGAGCGCCTGCGCGTCCTCGTCCGCGACGCCGGTCGTCGCCGCGTCGCGCCGGTTCGGCTCGATCCGCGCGGGACCGGCGCTCAGCGCCTCGGCGCGGAGCCGCTCGAGCGCCTCACGGTGGGCGAGCCGCTGCTTCGGGGTCATGCTCCCCCTCGTACCGGAAACCGGCTCCCCGTTCCAGCGGCGCGAGGGGCGCCGCGTCCCACGCGGACCGCCCCTCGCCCCACCCGAAGCCCGCTCAGCGAACGCCCGCGCGCCACCCCGGCGGGGGTTCGCAGTACGACGCCTCCGTACGGAAGGGCGACGCCGTCTCGCGGCGCCGCGCGTCGTCGCGACGCGCCCACCGGTCGCCGTCCACGTCGATGCCGAGGGCGAGGAGCCCCGGCCGGTCGTCGTAGCGAAGCGTCAGGATCGCGTCGGGCCGCGCGCTGGCGCGCTCGAACGAGACCCTCTCGACGTGCGACTCGTGCTGCTCGCCGAACTCGGTGCCGAGGCCGGGCCGCAGCGCGCGACGCGAGGGCGCCGCGGCCGAGGCCTCGCCGGGAGAGGACGGCGCGGCGGACGGCGGTGGAGGCTGCGCGACGCCCGCCTGCGGGCCGGGCGCCTCCGCTGCGCCGGCGCTGTCCTGCGAGCGGTCGCGCAGGTTCGACCCGTTCGGCGTCGGATACGGGTACGGATACGGGTACGGAGGCGGCGGCGGGACGAAGACGCGCTCCGCGAACACCGCGATCCCGACGACGCCGACGTCGCGCGCGTCGCCCTTCCGCGCCGCGTACGACCTCGGCACGCTCGAGAACCGGAACGCGGCGATCGACTCCTGGCTCGTGCGGAAGCCGTCGATCGTCACCTCGCCGTACGGGGCCACGATGTAGCCGCGCCTCGCGAACGACGCGGGGCGGCCGTCCACGACGTCGCGTCCGTCCACCGACGCGACGACCTCCACACGGCGGCTCGACTGGTTGCGGAAGCGGAGCAGGTAGCGCTCCCCGAGCGCGCCGAGGACGTACGTGCGGCCTCGGTGATCGAACGTCGGCAGGGATCGACCGGACTCGTCCACCGCCTCCACGGAGTAGGCGCCCCAGCGCGCCGGGACCTCCTGCGCGGGGACGAGGCGCGGCGAGGAGGCGACGAGGGTGGCGGCGAGGACGGCGAACGGGATCGGGCGCATGGAATCTCCTGTCCCCCGGTCGAACGCACGGCCGCCGAAAAGGATCTATCTGAACGGGGCGACGCTCGCGTCGCTTCGCTCCCGCTCGCCACGCAGGCGACGATCCGCTGGAACTCGCGGGGCCGTCCCGCTCGTGCTCGAGGTCGGCCCGCTCGGGCTCCGCGGAAAGGAGCGGTTCGAGCTGCTCGTCGTGACGCCGCGCTGGCTGCAGGCCCGCCACGGCCGGCGCGGCGCCGTACCCGGGCGCGGGAAGCTCATCGTCTTCGAGTGGAATCTCGAGCGGCTGAAGGCGTACCTCGCGCGCGAGGTGGAGCGGTGCAGCGGCCGGACGTGGCCGGAGGTGGCGCGCAAGGTCGGGCAGCTCGCCGAGTGGGAGGGCGAGGGCGGCGAGGTGATCGGGCTCGGCTGACGGCGCTTCAGCGCTCGCGACCTCGCGCTCCCGCGGGGAGGATCCGCGCCCAGCGCGCGAGCGTCGCGCGCTCGGCGTCGGAGAGGCGCGCGGCGGGGTGGACGAGGGCGTACAGGAATGGGGGCATGTCGCCCTCCGAGACCTCCTCCGCGATCTTCGCGCCCATCCGGTCGGGGCGCCGCGCCGGCTCGCGCCGCGAGAAGTTGAGCTCCTGCCGCCCCTCGTTCACGTCGTGGACGGTGAGCCACGACAGCGGAGCGACGAAGGTGTGCCAGGCCCAGACCGTCTCGTTCGAGTGGCAGTCCCAGCAGGCGCGCCGCAGCAAGGCCGCCACCTCGGGTGGGACGGTCAGCTCGGTCTCGACGGGCGGGTTCGTGTGCGCGGGCCGGACGACCTGCGCCGCGAGGAGCGCGATGGGCACGACGAGGAGCCAGCGGGCCTTCGTCATCGATCGTCCTCCTTCACCCGCGGTGCGCGACGCCGGGCGCACCATCCCGGCGGAGGAGCCTGTCACGCGCCCCGCGACGCGGCAAGCGGTCGGGACCTCCCGGGCGGGACGTCCGCGCGGGCGCGTCGCGCGGAGGCCCGCGCCGGGGCTCGTGATACAACACCTCGCTCCGGAGGCGACGCATGAGCGGCGACACGAAGGCGATCAGGGTCGGCATTCTCGGGCTCGGCAACATCGGGGCCGGCACCGTGGAGATCCTGCGGAAGAACGGCGCGCTCATCGAGCGCCGGCTCGGCGTTCCGTTCGTGCTGACGCGGGCGGCCGACCGCGACGCGTCGCGCGCGCAGCATCTCGGCCTCGCGCCCGGCGTGTTCACGACCGACGCGAACGAGGTGGTGAGCGACCCGGAGGTCCAGGTCGTCATCGAGCTGATCGGCGGCATCGAGCCGGCCCGCACCCTCATCCTCGCCGCGATGGAGAACGGGAAGCACGTCGTCACCGCGAACAAGGCGCTCCTGTCGACCCACTGGGAGGAGCTCGTCTCGAAGGCGGAGCAGAAGCGGGTCTCGCTCGGCTTCGAGGGAAGCGTCGCCGGCGGCATCCCGCTCATCCACACGATCCGCCGCGGCCTCGTCGCGAACCGGGTCCAGCGCGTCACCGGGATCATCAACGGCACCTGCAACTACATCCTCACGCGCATGGCGCGCGAGCGGAAGCCGTTCGCGGAGATCCTCGCGGACGCGCAGGCGCACGGCTTCGCCGAGGCGAACCCCGCGCTCGACGTGGATGGGATCGACGCGGCCCAGAAGCTCGCCATCCTCGTCGACCTCTGCTTCGACCTGACGGTCGGGCCGGACGCCATAGCCCGCACCGGCATCACCGAGGTGACCCCCCTCGACCTCGCGACCGCCGAGGAGCTGGGCTTCCGGATGAAGCTCCTCTGCTCGGCGTCGAGCGACGGCGGGCAGGTCGAGGCGTGGGTTCACCCGGCGCTCGTGCCGCTGTCGCACCCGCTCGCCGCGGTGGACGGGGTGTTCAACGCCGTCTACCTCGAGGACGACAACCTCGGCCCGTCGCTCTACTTCGGCCGCGGCGCAGGCGCCCTCCCGACCGGGTCCGCCATCGTCGCCGACCTCGTCTCAGCCGGCCGCGACATCCTCTCGGGCGCGGTCTCGCGCATGCCCGCGAGCGGCGCGCGCATCCGCAGCGGCGAGAAGAGCCGGCTCCGGCCGGCGGGCGAGGCGCGCAGCGAGTTCTATCTGCGCGTGACGGCGCTCGATCGCCCTGGCGTCCTCTCGGCGGTCACCGGCGCCCTCGGACGCCACGGCGTGTCGATCGAGTCGATCGTCCAGCGCGGTCGCGCTGGCGGCGAGGACCAGGCGGTGCCGATCCTCATCGTCACGCACGAGGCGACCTACGAGGAGATGCGCGCCGCGCTCGCCGAGGTGGACGCGCTCCCTGCCGTGAAGAAGGGGAGCTTCCTCGCGCGGATGATCCCCGGCCCCGCGTCGCCGTAGCGGAGCGCTCTCATGATCCGTCAAATTCCGGGGTCATGAACGAGCTCGTTCAAAAACGAGGGCCCGCCGTGTGCGGGCCCTCGACGATTCTAACGGGTGCGCCGCCGGCCCTATACGCCGCGCAGTCTCACCGTCTTGCCGTCGAAGCGAGCGATGACCTCGAGCTCGCCTCCGAGGGCTTCGATGTAGCGGCGAAGCGTCGAGAGAAGGTGATCGTCGCGACGCTCGATGCGGGACAGCTCGGGCTGGTTCATCTTGGTAGCGCTCGCGAGCTCGGTCTGCGTCTTGCCAGCGAGCTTTCGGAGCTCCTGGAGATTCATCTCCAGGATCTCCTTCGGAACGTACTTGTCGGCGTCAGCGAGCTCGTCCGCGGTGAAGTACTTCTTCGAACCAGCTCGCCGCGCGCGAGGTCTACGGCGACGCGTGGATGGACAGGTTCACGGGGGGAGGAACCGCAGGGGAATCGGTCGCGGTATGGTCGGTTTCGCGGCGCACCCGCGTCCGGCGCTCCTCAGCGGACGCGAGAGATCGCGCATTCGGGAGGAAGGCGGAGCGCTACGGGATCGGCTCGCCGAGCGCTCCGTCGGCGTAGCGCGCGAGCGTCCGTCGCCAGAGCGTGCGCCCGCGCTCGGCGTCGACCGCGGTGAGCACCACCTCGGAGCCGTTTCGGTGCGTCCACCACACCCGCCCCGCGACGACGGACACGTCGAACGGCGCCTCGAGCGTCGCGATGCGCGCGCCGCCGTCGATCGCGTGCACGTCGACGAGCCGCTGGTCGCGCGCGCGGCGGAGCGCGACGTGGCGCCGGTCGAGCGTCGCCCAGATCGCGTCGGTCTCCGCGCGGATCTCGACGGACGTCGCGCGCGCGCCGGTGGCGGCGCTCCACTGGTGAACGGTCACCGCCCCGGGCGCCCACCCGAAGCCGACGAGCACGTCGCCCGCGACGAGGACGCCCTCGACGTTCGGTGGCGGCCCGCCGAGCACGACCGTCTCGTCCGCGGCGCGGGCATGGAAGCGCACGAGGGCTCCCGCCCCTCGCGGCGGCTGCGCGGTGAGCGGCGGCGCCGGCAGCCGCCCGCCGGGCGCGACCTCCGCCGCGCCCGAGCGCGTGTCGATCGCCGTGACGGCGTGCGCCTCGGGTCCGGGGATGAGCCCCATGCCGCCGAGCGTGACCTGCTTCGCGTCGAGGCCGACCTCGAGCCGCGCGCCCGCGAGGCGCGCCGCGACGGAGACCGTCGTCACCACCCGCCCGCCGCCGTCCGCGAGGCCGGCCCACGCGGGGAGCGCACCGGGCGGGAGCGGCCACGCGCTCGCGCGCACGCCGGTGCGGGGCTCGACCGCGAGGACGCGCAGCGCGCCGGGACGGGGCTCCTCGAGCACGTACGCGATCCCGCGCGCGACGAGCAGCGCGCGCGCCGGAGCCGCCGAGGTCCAGAGCGAGGCGCCCGTCGCCGCGTCCACCGCCTCGACCGCGCCCTCGGGCGTGCGGACGAGGACGAACGTCCCGTCGGCAGCGGCGACGCCGCCGGGGATGCGGACCGGCAGGACGGGAGTGGGCCCGGCGGGCGCCGCGGACGCGGATGCGGATGCGGATGCGGATGCGAGCGCAAGAGCGACGGCCCCGAGCGAGCCGGCGAGCGCGGAGCGGAAGCTCATCCGCCGAGCGTCGCATGACGGCCCGTGCGGCGCCACGGCCGAGCGCCTACGGATGCGCGCGCTTCGGCGCCGCGACGGTTGCGAGATTCAGCTTCAGCTTGAGCTCGCCGCGCGCGTAGGCGCCGCTCGCCACCTGGTAGTAGCCGATCGTCTCGTCGAGGACCCGGCGAGTACGGTCGTCGAGCGGCCGCTCCTCTCCCGTCGCCGCGTCCACGATCCGGAAGCGCCGGTTCGGCTTCAGCTCGACGACGAGCCCGTCCTGGTACAGGCCGACCGTCTGGTAGTTGGCCATGAGCGCGCGCGGATGGGCGGCGCCGTCGCGCAGGATGTCGTTGCCGAAGAAGCGCGAGCGGTAGCCGAACCCGAGCAGCCCGAGGATCGTCGGCGCGACGTCGATCTGCGACGCCACCGTGTCGATCCGCGCCGGCGCGACGTGGCGCGGGGACCAGACGATCATGGGGATGTGGTAGTTCTCGAGCGGCAGATCGGTGCGACCGCGCCCGCGGTGCGTGTGATCCGCGACGACGACGAAGAGGGTGTCGTCGAACCAGGGGCGCTTGCGCGCCTCCTCGATGAAGTGACCGATCGCCCAGTCCGTGTACTTCACGCCGCCGTCCCGGCCCGTCTTGGACGGGATGTCGATCCGCCCCGGCGGGTAGGTGAACGGCCGGTGGTTCGAGGTCGTCATCACGTGCGCGAAGAAGCGGGTGCCGGCGGCGTGGCGCCTGTCGAGCTCGCGCAGCGTGAGCTCGAAGAGATCCTCGTCCGCGACCCCCCAGATGTTCTCGTAGTGAATCTGCTCCGGCCTGAGCACGGTCCGATCGACGACGGTGTAGCCGTTGCCGCCGAAGAAGGCGTTCATGTTGTCGAAGTAGCCGTAGCCGCCGTACACGAACAGCGGCTCGTACCCCTTCTCGCGGAACACCTCCCCGACGGTGAACAGCCCGCCGTTGTCGGGGCGCTTCACGATCGAATGGCCGGGCGTCGGCGGGACGGAGAGCGAGATCGCTTCGAGGCCGCGGACGGTCCGCGTCCCCGTCGCGTACAGCTTCGTGAAGACGAGCCCCTCCCGCGCGAGCTGGTCGAGGTTCGGCGTGAGCCCCCGATCGTTGCCGAAGGCCCCGAGGAACTCCGCGGAGAGGCTCTCCACGCAGACGAGGACCACGTTGAGCCGCCGCTCCGGGCGGCTCGCCTTCACCTCGCGCTCGAACGGCCGGAGCGGACCGCCGTCCGGCGGTGGGGCGAGGTCCATCGCGAGCGCCGCGGCGGCGCGGTCGGCGGGGAGCGTCGAGTAGAAGCGGTCGTAGTCGATCTCGTTGCGCCAGAACGCGTGCCCGAAGTCGAAGTACCCGTTGCCGGCGAGCTCGTTGAGCCGCCCATCGGACGAGAACTCCTGGAAGCGCGCGTCGAGCGCGCCGTATGCGCCGAGCGCAAGGACGAGCCAGGCGCCCACTGCGGCGCGCCGGATCCCGACCGCCTCCGGCGCCGCGAGCGCCCGCCGGACACCGTAAACGAGGAGGAGCCAGACGACGAGCGTGACCGCGCCGATCCCGGCGAAGAGGAGCCGGAGGTCGTAGGACTCGCGGATGTTCCCGATCACCTCGCTCGTGTAGACGAGGTAGTCCACCGCGATGAAGTTGAAGCGCGACGTGAACTCGTTCCAGAAGACGAGCTCCGCCGTGCCGACGAACGCGAAGAGCGCCGAGAGCGGCAGGAGCACGGCGGCGAGCGCGTGCCTGAGCCCGCCCTCGAACCGCGCCGGCCACGCCCAGAGGAGCAGCGCCAGCGGCGCGAGGAAGAAGGACGCGACGCCCGCGTCGAACCCGAGGCCGATGAGGAGCGCCGGGACGATCCGCCACGGCGCGAGCAGCGACGGATCGCGCTCGTAGAGCGCGAGGGCGAGCCGCACGAGCAGATTGAACAGCACGAACGCCGCGAGCACGACCCGCAGCACCCGAAGCCGCCCCGGAAAGAGCACCCGGTCGACCGCGGCGATCCACGTCTTCACCATCACCTCTCCTGCGCTCACGCCCGCGACAGCGCGGACGATCCGTACGGTCGATCCTGCGCCGGACCGGCGCGGGGGGGACAGCCTGACAAAAGGAGGGCCCGACCTCAAGGAGGGGGCCCGGTTGCGGCACCGGGAATCGCGCTGCTAGGTTGCCGCCTCCCGCGCGGCCCCGGTCGGTGGCGGGTCCACCCGAGGCGGGCCGTGCCCGCGGAGCGGCCGCTGGAACCCGTCATCAGCTCGTTCGTGCTCGTCGCCCTCTCCGAGATGGGCGACAAGACCCAGCTCCTCGCGTTCTCGCTCGCGACGCGGTACCGCCGTCCGTGGGTGGTGATGGCCGGGATCCTGGTCGCGACGATCCTGAACCACGCGCTCGCGTCGAGCGCCGGCTCGTGGGTGTCGGCCCACGTCCCGCCGCGCGTGATGGCGGGCGTGCTCGCGGCGACGTTCATCGGATTCGGCGTGTGGACGCTCAAGCCGGACACGCTCGAGGGCAACGCGCGGCTCGACCGCTTCGGCCCGTTCCTCACGACCACGATCCTCTTCTTCCTCGCGGAGATGGCGGACAAGACGCAGCTCGCGACCGTGGCGCTCGCGGCGCGCTACCAGGCCATCGTCCTCGTGACGCTCGGGACGACGCTCGGGATGCTCGCGACGGACGGCCTCGCCGTCTTCGTCGGGGAGCGGCTCGCGCAGCGTGTGCCGATGCACTGGATCCGCCGGGCGGCGGCCGGGCTCTTCTTCGCTTTCGGCGCCGCGTCGCTCCTGCACGTCCTCGCCACCTGAGCGGCGGGCCCGCGCCAGGCCGCTCAGCCGAAGACGCCGTCGCCGGGCGCGGGCGCCGAGGGGTCGAGGCGGGCGTGGACGTCGAGCAGCGTCCGGACCGCCGCCCGGCCCGCGTCGCCGAGGTCGATCGAGAACTCGTTCACGTACAGGTCGATGTGCCGGCGCATCACCGTCTCGTCCATCTCCTGGGCGTGGCGCCGCACCCAGCCGCTCACCGCCGGCCGTCGCGCGAGCGCGTGCTCGACGCTCGCGCGCACGAGACGATCTACCTCCCGCCGGACCGCCGGGGCGAGGGTGCGCCGCGCCACGATCCCTCCGAGCGGGATCGGCGCGCCCGTGGTCCGCTCCCAGAACTCGCCGAGATCCTGGATCTTCGCGAGCCCCTTCGCGGCGTAGGTGAAGCGCCCCTCGTGGATGATGACGCCGGCGTCCACTGCGCCCGAGAGGACCGCGCCCTCGATCTCCGAGAAGACCGTGAACCGCTTGTGCGCCGCGCCGGGGTACGCGAGCGAGAAGAGGAGGTGCGCGGTGGTCTCGCGCCCCGGGATCGCGACCGACATGGTCTCGGCGCGGAATGGGGCGAGGCCGGGGCGCGCGACGAGGAGCGGGCCGACGCCGCGGCCGAGCGCGCCGCCCGAGCCGAGCACGACGTAGGCGGCGGCGATCGCCGGCAGGACACCGTAGCTCACCTTCGAGACGTCGAGCCGCCCCTCGAGCGCCCACTCGTTGAGCGTCTGCACGTCCTCGAGGACGACCTCGAAGGTCAGGTCGCCCGTGTCGAGCGCGCCGTTCGCGAGCGCGTCGAAGATGAACGTGTCGTTCGGGCACGGGGAGATGCCGAGCGTGAGCTTCATGCGTGCCGAGACATCATACCGCGCACCTCGCGCCCTCGCGCATGGAGGCCAGCGGAGGCGGCGGAGCAGCGGCGTTCGCGATAGGCTCTTGCGGATGAGCGAGTCGGTGCTCCAGGACCTCACCCACACGATCCAGCTCGCCGTCGCGCCGGTGTTCCTCCTCACCGCGCTCGGGACGACGCTCGCCGTCCTCACGACGCGGCTCGACCGCATCGTCGACCGCGCGCGCCGCGTCGAGGCGCGGCTCCGGGACGAGTCCGGCGCGCTGCGGGAGGGGTCGGTCCGGGAGCTGCGCTCGCTCGAGGGACGCGTCCGGCTCATCCACTGGGCGCTCACGCTCGGCACGAGCGCGGCGCTCCTCGTCTGCCTCCTCATCGCCGTCGCGTTCCTCGGGTACCTGTTCGGCGCGCGCGTGGGCCCGGCGATGGCGATCCTCTTCATCGCCGCGATGGCCGCCTACGTCGGCGCGCTCGTCTGCTTCCTGCGCGAGGTGTTCATCGCGATCGCGACCCTGCAGTTCGGGCTGCCACCCGAGGTCCGGCGCGGCGGCTCCTCTTCCGGGTCCGCGACGGCGAGCTGACGGCGGCGCCCCCCGCACGACAGGGTGCGCGCCGCGGATCCTGCGGTAGCATCCGCCTCCATGCTCCGCCTCCTCCTCGTCCTCGCCGTCGCCCTCCCCTCCTCCGCGGCACTCGCCCAGAACAGGAAGTCCGGACCGTCGGCGAAGGGGGACGTCTACGCCGTGTTCGTCACCTCGCGCGGCCGGATCGGCGTGAAGCTCCTCGCCACCGAGGCGCCGAACGCGGTGAAGAACTTCGTCGAGCTCGCGAACGGCGAGAAGCCCTGGACGGACCCGAAGTCGATGCAGCCGGTGAAGGAGAAGCTCTACGACGGCACGCTCTTCCACCGCGTCATCCCCGGGTTCATGATCCAGGGAGGGGATCCGCTCACGCGCGGCGAGCCCATCGGCCGGAGGTTCGCGGGGTTCGGCACGGGTGGCCCGGGGTACCGGTTCGACGACGAGCTGCAGCCAAGCGCGTCCCCGTTCGCGTCCCCGTGCCAGCTCGCGATGGCGAACATGGGGCCGAACACGAACGGCTCGCAGTTCTTCATCACCGAGGTCCCGACGCCGCACCTGAATCCGCGACCGTGCGCAGAGTCGCGCTCCGGCACCTGCGGCTACGTCCACGTCGGCCAGGGCGTCTGCGGGTGCGAGCACGTCTCGGAGATCGCACACGCCGGCAACGGGCAGACCCGGCTCGAGAAGGTCGAGATCACGGCGAAGCCGCCGACGTGCCGGTGACCGCGGCGCGCGCGGGCCGCTACGGCGTTCGGACCCAGAGCGACCAGGTCGTCCCGACGACGCCGTCCTCCCACCAGACGCGGCCGCTCGGATCCACCGCGACGTTCTTCTTCGTCGAGATGTGGAACGTGAGCTGCTGCTGGGTCTGCTCGACCGCGTTGTAGAGGTAGATCTGGTCGCCGCCCGGGGATCCGGCGGTGACGTACGCGACCCAGTTTCCGGCGATGTCGAACTGCGACCCGTCGAGGAGCTGGGACGCGAGGGCCACCTCGGTGTCGTCGGCGGTGGCGAGGTCGCCATCCGGTCCTGCGTCCACGAGGAGCAACGACCCCGGCAACGCGCCGAGGACGACGCGCCGTCCGGACACCTTGAGGTACTGGACCGGGATCACGGTCCCGGCGCCGGGGGCGCCCGGCGGGTGGAGGAGCGCGACCGCGGCGGGCGCGCCCGCGCCGCGGAAGAGGTTCCCGGCGCCCTTCCCTTTCACGCACGCCTGGTACCCGACCCCGAAGCTCCCGCTCCCGCAGAAGTAGACCGCCTGTCGATCGGTGAGGCCGAGGCCGTACGGATAGTCGATGCCGGTCGCGAGCGTCACCGCGACCTGTCCGGCCGTGAGCGGCTGGCCCGCCGTGGCGGGCTCGATGGCGGTCACTGTCGTCGTGGGCGTCCCCCACGGGCGGTTCGCCGCGAGCACCGTCTCGCCGAGCACGACCGAGTGCATCGGGAAGTACGAGCTGAAGATCAGCTGCGCCGTGGACGAGCCGGTGAAGAAGCAGCCGGACGGGGCCGCGCCCGTGGTGTCGCGCGTCCCGAGCCACAGCCCGCCGCCGTCGTACACGACGTAGTCGCCGCCGGCGGAGAACCAGTTCGGGGTCGTGCCCGGGCCGGAGTCCCGCCCGGTCGCGCAGCGGGCGACGAGCGGCATCCCGCCGCCGAACGGGTTCGACCCGCCGAAGAAGACCGAGCCGGAGGCGGCGGTGACGAGCGCGCCCGAGGTGTCGTAACCCGACGGCACGTCCTCCCAGCGGACGTTCGTGAGGTCGAGCGCGAAGACGTCGCTCCCCTCTTCGTACACGAAGAGGCCCGCCGAGAGCGCGGCGTACCGCCGCCGGACCTTGGACGGCTTGAGCTGGCCATACAGGTCGTCCGCCGTGCCGAACTTCCCGTCTGGTCCTGCGTCCCAGTGGAGGAGGGCGCCAATCCCCGCGTCCGCGACGACGAGGTGGTTTCCCTCGATCGCGATCGACGCGGTGTTCGTACCGACGAAGCCCTGCGGCAGCGGCTTCGTCACGGTCACGTCGCCCGCGCCGTAGCGCCCGGCCGTCGGGAAGCGGACCACGACCTTGCCGAGCGACGTGTCGGTGTACGCGAGCTTCGAGCCGTCCGGCGAGAGCGCCGCGAGCGACACCGAGGAGTACGGGAGATCGAAGATGGTGAAGCCCGAGGCGAAGCTCGCGGAAGAGGAGAGCACGCGCTCCACCATCTGGCCGCCGGTCGCCGTCCCGGCCACCATCGCGCGGACGTACGATCCCGCCAGCTGGACGTCCCACACGTAGCCCGAGAAGGTCCCGAGCGAGGTCGTCGCGTCGTCCGGATCGCCGAGCACGCCGTTCGCGCCGGGCTCGCGCACGAGGACGGTCCACGCGCCCGACGAGCCGCCGACGTACGCGACCCGCTCGCCGGAGGCGCCGAGCAGGTACATCGGCGGGTAGATCCCCGTGCTCGTGGTGGTGTCGACGCCGCAGAAGGCGGCGCCCGTCGCGGACCTGCGCAGCTTGAGCTCGCCGCTCGCGAGGTAGGCGAGCAGCGACTTCGAGCCGAGCACGCCGTTGCTGCCACCCGCGACCGTGCAGGTCGTGTCCGTCGAGTCGAACCGCCGGTTGGCACCCAGATCGACGAGCACCTGTCCGACGCCGCTGCGCGTGTAGCTGACGAGATTCCCGGCGAGCGAGGGCAGGAACTCCGACGACGAGGTCGCGGCGATCACCCCCGCGGTCGTCTCGGTCGCGACCTCCTGGGACAGCCCGTTCGACGCGGTCCCGGCGAGGTCCACCGATCGGACGGCGATCCAGTTGTGGCTCGCGGTCGCGAGCGGCACGCGCAGGCCGGTGAACGTCGTACCGTCGCAGCGCACCCTCGCGTCGGTGCACCCGCAGTCCGCTGCGCAGGGGTTGTAGGCGTCGTTCGGGTGACAGGCCGCGGCGGTGCAGAGCGCCTGGAACCCGCCGCCGCCGTCCACCTCGATCCAGCCGATCCCCTTCCACGCGCCTCCCCAGGCCGCGTCGGTCGGCGCGGTGGCGAGGAACAGATCCACCCACTCCGCCCGGACCGTCACGGCGGCGGGATCGTAGCTCGGACGGAAGACCGGCGCGGTCGGCGCCGAGACCTCGCTCATGATGGTCGTCGCCGCGACCGAGCTCGTGCGCCCGGCCTTGTCCACCGCGCGGGCCCACAGGCAGGTGCGCTGGTTCGCGGCGAGCAGCACCGGGTAGCTCTGCGCGACCGGCGCGAACGCGCACGCCGCGGCCCCGGGGCAAGCCGCCGCCGCCGCGACGGTCGAGGTGCAGGCCTCGTAGCGCAGGAAGGTCGGGTCGGCGTCCGAGCCGGTGAACGTCACCGTCGCGGTGGTGTCTGGCACGACGGTGCGCGGCGAGGTGATGGTGGGCTCCGGCGGCGCGGTGGAGTCCTGCACGACCTGCAGGCTCGACGCGGGGCCGGTGTTCCCGGCCCAGTCCACCGCGCGCACCCAGACCGTGTTCGTGGCGCCGACCGCGAGGCCGCCGACGTCGAGCTGCACGGGCTCGATCGGCGCGACGTCCACGCGGGTCGCCGCCGACCAGTCCGGCCCCGCGCCGACCACGGTCTCGTAGGCGCGGAGGTTCGCGGCGGGCGCCGTCGCGTCGGTGGCGGCCACGTCGATGGGCACGGTGACGGTCGTTCCGCTCACCCAGCCCGAGAGCCCCGACTCCGTCGCGAGCGGAAGGCCGAGCCCGACCGGCCCTGGCGCGATAGCGTCGGTGCACTGGCGGATCCCCGCGTCCGCCGTCGCGCCGGGCGCGACGACCGCACTGCCGTACGCCGCGCACGTCCGGCCGGCGGACGAGAGCGCGACCGCGTAGGTGCCGGGCGGGAGCGCCGGGAAGGACCACGCCCCCGAAATAGGCGTCGTGAAGGGCGCAGGGTTCCACGCGACGCCGTTGAACGCGGTCCCGGAGACGGCGATGTGCGCGCCGGCGCTCGAGCCGTTCGGCCCCGCGCCGCCGACATTGTCCCAGAGGAGGACGCTCCCCGAGAGCCCGCCCGCTGAGAGCGGGAGCGACAGGTCGCCCCCCCACGCTGACGTCGGGCTGCGGGACGACCGTGCTGGTGCGCGTCGCGAAGTAGGGGCGCTGCGCCGCGACCGTGTAGCTCGCGGCGACGGTGAGCGCCGGCACGTCCGTGAAACGGAGATCGGCGATCTCGCCCAGAAGAAGCGGATCGGCGCCATCGTCACCGCGGAGGTGGCGACGGACCTCCGCCGCGACCACGACCTCCTCCTCGTCGAGCGGGCGAAGCTCGGCGAGATCCTCGGCGAGCTGAAGCTCCAGCAGATGGCGGGGGTCGACGCGGCGCAGGCGGGGCAGATCGGCAGGCTCGCGGACGCCCAGGCGCTCGTGATCGGGACGGTGTCGGAGGCGGGGGACCGCTTCCTCGTGAACGCGCGGATCGTGGCGACGCAGACGGGGGAGACGCTCGCGGCGGAGTCGACCTCGCTGCAGGCGGCGGGCATGGTGGCGCTCGCGAGCGACGCGGTGGTGCTCCGCTCGCGCTCGGACGCCGTCTACCGCAGCGTGATCGCGCCGGGCTGGGGCCAGCTCTACAACCGGCTGCCGGTGAAGGCCTGGATTGTGATCGGGGTCGAGCTCGGCCTCGGCGCGGCGGCGCTCGGATACCACCTCTCCGGCAGGTCGGACTACGACCGGTACCGCAGCGCCGGCCCGGGCCAGCTCGGGGCGCAGCCGTCGGTGGAGGCGCAGCGGCTCTACGACGACGCCGCGTCGAAGTACCGCGTCCGAAACGGGCTCCTCGTCGCGTTCGCCGGCGTGTGGGCGCTCAACGTCGCGGACGCGTGGCTCTCGGGGGTGGACGGCGCTCGGATGCTCTCGGGCGCAGGGGCGCGGGGGCCGGCGATCGTCCCGATGGCGCTCCCGGGCGGCGGCGCCGGCGCGGTCGCCTCGCTGGCGTTCTAGTACTACTCGGTCACTTCGTACGCCTGCTGCGAGCGCCGATGCTCTCGCTGCGGCGCAGAAGTGACCGAGTAGTACTGGGCGGGATCGCGGCCGTCAGGCCGCGCGGACCACGACGCCGCTCGCCGCCTCGGCGAAGGCGAGCTCCGGGTGGAGCCGCTCGGCGGTGCGGAGCGCCCACTCACGGTCGAAGAGCGCGACCACCCGGTCGCGCACGTCGAGGACCACGAGCCCTTCGATGGCGCCGTGAAGCGCGTCGAGGTCGAGCGGCAGGCCGTCGGCGCGCGACACCCAGCGCGCGAGCTGGTACGGCACCGCCTCGCGGCGGACCTTCACGCCGTACTCCGACTCGAGCCGGTAGATCACGACCTCGAACTGCAGCTGCCCGAGGGCACCGAGGACGAGGTCGCCCGCGCGACCCGCGGGCGGGCGGTAGAGCTGCACCGTGCCCTCCTGCGCGAGCTGCTCGAGCCCGGTCGCGAACTGCTTGCGCTTCATCGGATCGACGAGCACGAGCCGCGCGAAGTGCTCGGGCGCGAAGCTCGGGATCGCCTCGAAGGCGAAGCGAGAGCCGCCGGTGAGCGTGTCGCCGATCTCGAAGGTCCCGGGGTCGTGGATGCCGACGACGTCGCCCGCGAACCCGTCCTCCACGACGTTCCGCTCGCGCGCGAGGAACTGGGTGGGGTTCGCGAGCCGCACCTCGCGACCGGTCCGGACGTGGTGCGCCTTCATCCCGCGGCTCATCTTCCCCGAGCAGATCCGGACGAACGCGACGCGGTCGCGGTGCGCCTTGTCCATGTTCGCCTGGATCTTGAAGACGAAGCCGCTGAACTCGTCCTGCATCGGCGAGATCGGGCCCTGGTCCGACGCGCGCGCCCGCGGCGGCGGCATGAGCTCGCAGAACGTCTCGAGGAACGCCTCGAGGCCGAAGTTGTTGATGGCGCTCCCGAAGAACAGCGGCGAGAGCTCCCCCGCCTCGAACCGCTCGCGGTCGAAGCCATCGCCGGCCAGGTCGAGCAACTCCGCGTCGTGGCGGAGCCGGTCGTAGCCGGCGTCGTCGAGCGTCTCGCGGAGCGTGGCGTCGTCGAGACCGGTGACCTCGACGGGCGGCCGCTCCGCGCCGACTCCGGCGGAGGAGCCCGCGTGGTCCGCGTCGAAGAGGTAGACGCGGCGCGCGAGCCGGTGCCACACGCCGCGGAAGACTCCGCCGCGGAAGATGGGCCAGGTGATCGGGTAGACCCCGATCCCGAGCACGCTCTCGACCTCGCCCACGAGCTCGAACGGATCGCGGCCGGGGCGGTCCATCTTGTTCACGAAGGTGAAGATCGGGATCGCGCGCTGCCGGCAGACCCGGAAGAGCTTGCGGGTCTGCACCTCGACGCCCTTCGCGCTGTCGAGGAGCATCACCGCGCCGTCGACGGCGTGCAGCGTCCGGTAGGTGTCCTCGCTGAAGTCGGCGTGCCCGGGTGTGTCGAGCAGGTTCATCTGGAACCCGCGGTAGGGGAACTGGAGCACGCTCGTCGTGATGGAGATCCCGCGCTCGCGCTCCATCTCCATCCAGTCGGAGACGGCGCTCGCGCGCCCACGCTTCGCCTTCACCGCCCCGGCGAGCTGGATGACGCCGCCGTACAGGAGGAGCTTCTCCGTCAGCGTCGTCTTGCCCGCGTCCGGGTGGGAGATGATGGCGAACGTTCGCCGGCGGCGGATCTCGTGTGCGCTCATGTCGGGGGTCGCCGCCGGGGTCGGAGGCGTGACGGCATGTTCTAGTCCAATCGGCGCGGGAAATCACCCCACCGACCGCTCGGCGCCAAGGCGAGCGGTTCCATTTCGGCACCTGCGGGCACAGATCGAGGCGCTGGGCAGGAAGGGAGGCGCGCGTGGGCACCCTCGAGCACTATCGTGACGTCGAGTTCGAGCATTGGTCGACGCGGTCGAAGCTGAACACCGCGGAAGACATCCTCCTGGAGCGCTACCTCGACCCGCGCGGCGCGACGGTCGAGGCCGGAACGGGCGGCGGTGCGATCCTCCACGAGCTGCGGCGCCGCGGCTACGCGCGGCTGCACGGGTTCGACGTCGTCCCGGAGATGGTCGAGGCCGCCAGGCGGCGCGACGCCTCCGGCACCATCGACTTCCGGGTACAGGACGCCGCGCGGCTGGAGTACCCGGACGGCGCGTTCGACCAGGCGCTCTACCTCGCCGCGGTCCTCTGCTTCGTCGAGGACAGCGCGGCCCGCTCCCGCGCCCTGCGCGAAGCGCACCGGATCCTGCGGCCGGGTGGGACCGCGCTCTTCTCATTTCTTTGCCTCGACGGGCGGCTTCGCATCCCGGCGTTCGCGGCCTATGCGCGTTACCTCGCGCTCCTCCGGCGGGTGCGCGGCGCGCTGCGATCGCCGCAGCTCCTTCCATGGCTCCGGCGCCGGGGGCGGCCGAACCTGCGCGCGCTGCTCGACGTCGGGCCGCACGTGTATTGGTACCGCCTCCCCGAGGCGGCCGCGGCGCTCGTCGCGGCGGGGTTCCGGATCGTGGCGGCAGGGGGCGCGGCGCACCTCCAGCGGGGTGAGATCGCGGACGACGCGGCGCGGCTCGACGCGGGCGACGTCGGGACCACAGTCTACTTCGTGTGCGCGAAGGACGCGTCCGCGGGCGAGCGGGTTCCAGCTTAGCTCGCCCGGGCGCGCCGCCCGGGTGGTCCACGATCACTCGCCGGAGGTGAGCCGCTCGAGCTCGGCGGCGAGCCGCTCCGGCCGGAACGGCTTCTGGAACGACCGGTCGGCCTCGACCGGCGGAAGCTCGTCGAGGTACGCGCTCGCGACGATCACCCTGCGGTGCTCGTGCTTCGGCTGCGCGCGCATCCACTCGAGGAACGCCCTCCCGCTCATGCGAGGCAGCGACAGATCGAGGAGGATGACGTCGGGCTCGAGCCCCGCCTCGAGCAGCTCGACCGCGTCCTGGCCGTCCGCCGCCTCGGATACCGTGTAGCCCTTTCCCTCGAGCCACCGCGCGATGAGCTCGCGCAGCTCGTGCTCGTCCTCGACGACGAGCACGCGAGCGTGCCGGTCGAGGTGCGGCTCGTTCCGGGGCGCGCTCTCGGCGTCGGGCTTGGGGGCGGGCGCGGCCGGCTCGATGACGTCGCTCACGGGATCGGATTCTGCTGCGCGGGCGCGCGGCGCGCACGGGGAAGTGAGCGCCGTGCGCCCGCCTGGCGCGCGGGCGCCCCCTTCGGCGCGCGCCGTCTCCCGCGCGGGTGCGGCAGGGCACCCCGCGGGAGCGCGACGGCGGCGCCCGTCTGGCGTGGTCAACGTGGGGGCACGCCGGCTGCCGGCGCGGAGGATATTCATGCGTCTCGCCTTCGTCGTCGCGCTCGCGCTGTTTGCCGCATCCGCGGGCGCGCAGGATCCGGTCCAGTCGGGGAGCGCCGGCGCGGGCGGCCGCACGGGGTCGTCCCACGGCAGCAAGGCACCGGAGGCCCGGAAGTCGCCCCCACTGCCGGCGGCGGCCGCGCTCGCGCGCGCGCTCCTCCCGCAGGAGCAGTGGGACCGGATCCTCGATCGCTACGCGACGAGCCTCTCGAGCCAGGTCGCCGAGGCGCTCTCGCGCGGCGGGGAGAAGGTGCCGGACGATCTCCGCGGCAGCGTCCGGCGCGAGCTCGCGCAGCGGCTCCCGTATCAGGAGACGGTGAACGCGCAGGCGCTGGCGCTCGCGAAGGAGTTCTCGCCCGACGAGATGAAGAAGGCGGCGGACTTCTACTCGAGCCCGCTCGGGAAGAAGCTGCTCGACAAGCTCCCGGACGCGCAGACTGACGTCGCCGGGCAGCTCCAGGAGCGGCTCGCGGTCGCCGTCCCGGAGATCGTCCAGCGGCTCGCACCGAAGGCGATGCAGCCACCGGCGGGCGAGGGCACGGGCGCCAAGCCGCCCGCCGCGCAAGGACGCAAGCCGCCGGCCGGCGGGCCGTCGAGGAGCCCGTGACGCGCCGGCGTATAGATTGAAGCGCGCGGCTGCGTCGACCGGCGCGCCGTGAAAGCCATGGCGCGCCTCCTTATCGTCTCGAACCGACTGCCCGTGACCGTGCGCCCCACCGAGCGCGGCGCCGCGGTCGAGCGGAGCGCTGGCGGGCTCGCGACGGGGCTCGACGGCCCGCACGCGGAGCTCGGGGGGCTCTGGGTCGGTTGGCCGGGCTCCCTCGAAGGGCTCTCGCCCCAGGCGGACGCGGAGGTGCAGCGCCGGCTCGCGGACCTGCGGCTCGTCCCGGTGCCGCTCACGTCCGACGAGGTCACGCGCTACTACGAGGGGTACTCGAACTCCGTCCTCTGGCCGCTCCTCCACTACTCGGTCGCGCGCCTGCCGCAGGAGGTCCGCGACTTCGAGGCGTACGCGGCGGTGAACGAGCGGTTCGCAGACGTCATCGCCGAGCGCCACAGGCCCGGCGACCTCGTCTGGATCCACGACTACCAGCTGATGCTCGTGCCGGCGCTGTTGCGCGAGCGGATCCCCGACGCGCGGATCGGCTTCTTCCTCCACATCCCCTTCCCCTCCTCCGAGATCTTCCGCCTGCTCCCACAGCGCGAGCAGCTGCTCGAGGGGCTCCTCGGCGCCGACCTCGTCGGGTTTCACACGGCGGCGTTCGTCCGCCACTTCGCGTCCTCCGTCCTGCGGCTCCTCGCCTCGCGAACCGAGGTGGACCGCATCGCGTGGCGCGGCCGGAGCGTCCGGCTCGGCGTCTTCCCGATGGGGATCGACGCGGCGCGGTTCTCGCGGCTCGCGGAGTCGCCGGAGGTCGTGGCGAGCGCGGAGGGTCACCGAAAGGACGGGGCCCAGCTCCTCGTCGGCATCGACCGGCTCGACTACACGAAGGGGATCTCGCGGCGTCTCGCGGCGTTCGAGACGCTGCTCGTGCGCCACCCCGAGTTGCGCGAGAAGGTCCGGCTCGTCCAGGTCGCGGTCCCGTCGCGCGAGAACGTGGGCGCGTACCGCGAGCTCCGCGACGAGGTCGAGGCGATGGTGGGGCGCCTGCAAGGCGAGTTCGCGACCTCGAGCTGGTCCCCCGTCCACTACCTGCATCGGAGCCTGCCGATCCCGGAGCTCGTGGCGCTCTACCGCGCCGCCGACGCGGTCCTCGTCACGCCGCTGCGCGACGGCATGAACCTCGTCGCGAAGGAGTTCGTCGCCTCTCGCCCGGATGGCGACGGCGTGCTCGTCCTCTCGGAGTTCGCGGGGGCCGCGGCGGAGCTGTCCGAGGCGCTCCTCGTGAACCCATACGACGTCGAGCAGACCGCGGCGACGCTCCACCGTGCCCTCACGATGCCCGCGGACGAGCGCCGGACCCGCATGGCGGTCCTCCGTGAGCGGGTCATGACGTACGACGTCCACCGCTGGGCGCGCTCCTTCATCACGCGCCTCGAGCGCGCCCCCGCCGCGCCGGAGGCGCCGGGGCTCTCCCCTCCGGACGCGATCCGGAGCGCGGTGGCGAGGGCCACCGCGGCGCCCCGGCTCGCGCTGCTCCTCGACTACGACGGGACGCTCGTCCCCTTCGCGGCCACGCCGGAGCTCGCAGCGCCCGACGCGCCGCTCCTCGCGCTGCTCCGCCGCCTCGCCGCGCGCGCCCACACCGAGGTCCACCTCGTGAGCGGGCGAAAGCGCGCCTCGCTCGAGCGCTGGTTCGGCCCACTCGACGTCGGGCTCCACGCCGAGCACGGCTTCTGGTTCCGCCCCCCGGGCGGTGCGTGGGTCGGCGCGGAGGTGACCGCCTCGGAGTGGCGCGAGCCGGTGCTCGCCATCCTGCGCGAGTTCGCGGAGCGCACCCCGGGATCGCTCATCGAGGAGAAGACGGCGGGGCTCGCGTGGCACTACCGCGCCGCGGACCCGGAGTTCGGCGCGTCGCAGGCGAACGAGCTCGCGCTGCACCTCTCCACGTTCCTCTCGAACGTCCCCGTCGAGATCCTCCCCGGCGACATGGTCCTCGAGGTCCGGCCCCACGGCATTCACAAGGGCCGGGCAGTGACGGCCCGACGGGAGCATCTCGGTCCACGTCGGGCCCGCTCCGAGCCGCGCGCAGCTCAGGATCCGCGGCGTCGGCGCGGCGCGCGAGCTCCTCGAGTCGATCGCGGCGACGCGGTAGCGGCCGCTCGGCCCCGGGCGGCGGTCGGGCGCCTCCGCGCACGTCGAGAGGACCGCCGCGGCGAGAGAGGGGCGGGCCTTCGCGGGCCGTTAAGCATGGCGCCGGGCCGTGCCCCCCACTACGCATGGATCCCGAAGGGCCCCGATGATCCCGAAGGGGCCGGAGCGATGGCGCTCGCCGAGGCACACGACACCCTGTCGGACCGGCTGCTCGATCTCCTGTTCGAGCACGCGCGCGGGGGCCTTTGCGTCGTCGGTCCGGGCGGCGCCGTGCTTCGCGCAAACGAAGAGTGGCTCCGCTCGGGGGAGGGGCTCGTCCTCACCGCACGGGCGGTGGAGGAGAATGGCCGCTGGACGGGGCCCCTCGGCCGGGACGGCGAGGCGTTCCTCCGCAAGGTGATCGACGCGACACCGAGCATGGTGTTCGTGAAGCCCGACGGGAGCATCTCGGTCCACGTCGGGCCCGCTCCGAGCCGCGCGCAGCTCAGGATCCGCGGCGTCGGCGCGGCGCGCGAGCTCCTCGAGTCGATCGCGGCGACGCGGTAGCGGCCGCTCGGCCCCGGGCGGCGGGTGCCGCTCCTGAACGACGACGGGAGCTGCGACAAGGTCCTCGGCGTCGCGACTGACATCACAGCTCGCAAGCGCGCCGAGGAGGCCCTGCGCGAGGCCCACCAGCGAAAGGACGAGTTCCTCGCGACGCTCTCGCACGAGCTGCGCAACCCGCTCGCGGCGATCACGAGCGCGACCAGCGTCATCCGGCGCCGGCTCGCGACCGGGCAGGACGTGGAGCGGCCGCTCGAGGTGCTCGAGCGCCAGATCCGGAATAGCGCGCGGTTGCTCGACGACCTCCTCGACGTCGCGCGCATCACGCGCGGCGTCATGCAGCTCAAGAAGGAGCCGGTCCTCATCGAGGGCGTCATCCGCAGCGCGATCGAGTCGCAGGCGGCGCTCATCGAGTCGGCCGGGCACGCGCTGACGATCGAGCTGCCCCCGGAGCCCGTCATCGTGGACGCCGATCCCACGCGGCTCGAGCAGATCGTCTCGAACCTCCTCAACAACGCGGCGAAGTACACGCCCGCGGGGGGCCGGATCGTGGTCGCGGTCGAGCGGCGGTGGGGCGAGGTGGCGATCCGCGTGAAGGACAGCGGCAACGGCATCCCCGCCGCGCTGCTGCCGCGGGTGTTCGACCTCTTCGTGCAGGCAGAGCAGTCGCTCGCGCGGTCTCAGGGTGGGCTCGGCCTCGGCCTCACCCTCGTGAGGAAGCTCGCGGAGCTACACGGCGGCGCCGTGGAGGCGCACTCGGAGGGGCCCGGGAAGGGGAGCGAGTTCGTGGTCCGGCT